>VOFC01002246.1_pt1 | contig 25625 bp, 59 predicted proteins | sample 5384161 | NCBI WGS metagenome assembly VOFC01 (sample SAMN12384722, study PRJNA508395) | human gut metagenome | isolation source: healthy gut B | host: Homo sapiens | reverse complement strand
CAGGGAACCTTGAGAATGTCGGTTTTTCGAAAAAAAAGGAAAAGAATGTCTCTATAATATTTTGATTATGGAGGAATTACATGATATTATAGCAGTTGGTGCTGGTACATCTTCAAAGATCGTCCATCAGGAAGACCATCAGGTGGACCGCATCGAAAATCTTAAAGATATAAAAGCAATACATTACACGAATTGATGAGATCATTCATAGAAAAGAATTAAAGATGATATAAACAGGAGTTTGATTATGGCAATCAGTTATGGACGAACAGATATTGAGACACCGATCCATGCGGATATAAAAGAAAACATCAAGTCATGGGATCATTGTCAGTAATTTGGCTTATCTTGTTGGCAAGGAATTGGGATTACAAGAAGGGATGTGTTATGATCTTGCGGTTGCAGGGATGGTACATGATCTTGGAAAAGTAAGACTTAATTTCTATATGAATGAGAAAGTGGAAGATGAGATTCTGGCTGTTGACGAAACAAGGTATATGAGAATGCATCCATCCATTGGATATGCGATCCTTGCAGATTATGATTATAATCAGACAGTTTTAGACGCTGTTCTATATCATCATGAACATTACGATGGTACCGGTTATCCACATAATCTGGTAGGAAAGCAGATTCCATTGGTTGGAAGGATCATGCATGTATGTGATATTTTCGGAGCATTGATCTCAAACAGGGATTATAGAGAAGGATTTGATGTTGAGACTGCACTTGATATCATGATCGATGAAGTAAAGAATTTTGATATGAAAGTATTTTTAGCATTCCAGAGAGTCGCATTTTCAGACGGAGTTATGGAAACTGTGATGGAAAAAAGGCAATCTGGATGAATTTATTTGAGGAGGAACAACAATGAATGATTACACAGGCACCCAGAGGAACAAAAGACTGGTTTGGAAAAGATATGGACCAGCGCACATATTTAGAGAATATTTTCAAAGAATTATGCGCATCCTATAATATTCACGAGATCATCACACCAGTATTTGAACATACAGAACTTTTTCCAGAGAGGTGTTGGAGAAACAACAGACGTTGTTCAGAAAGAGATGTATACATTTGAAGATAAAGGACACAGAAGTATTTCATTAAAACCAGAAGGAACAGCAGGAGCGATCCGTGCATATTTACAGAATGGTCTGGCAAATGAGCCACAGCCGATCAAGATGTTCTATATCACACCAGCATTCCGCTATGAAAAACCACAGAGTGGAAGATTAAGACAGCACCACCAGTTCGGAGTTGAATTTGTCGGAGCAGAAAGTCCATTAGCAGAAGTAGAACTGATCACATTAGTATCCACTTTTTATTAAAAAAATTGGGTTAAAAGATGCAAAATTACACATCAACAGCATTGGATGTGAAAACTTGTAGAAAAGAATACAACAAAGCATTATTAGCATATTTAAAAGAACATGAAGAACATTTATGTCCTACATGCAGAGAACGTATGGAAAAGAATCCATTACGTGTTATTGACTGTAAAGTTCCAGAATGCAAAGAGATCGTCAAAGATGCACCAAGAACGATCGACTATTTAGATGATGAATGTAAAAGGCACATTTTGAAGAATTAAAGAGTCTGTTAGAAGCACTAAATATTCCATATGAAGTTGATACAGAAATCGTTCGTGGACTTGACTACTACACAAAGACAATTTTTGAATTTGTAAATGAAGATGGATTTACATTATGTGGTGGTGGACGTTACGATAATCTTGTTCATGAGATTGATGGAAAAATATCTATGCCATCTGTTGGATTTGGTATGGGTGTAGAAAGAATTCTATATTTCTTAGAAGAAGAAGGTGTTGATCTCCCATGCACAAGAGATATTGATCTTTATGTAGGAATTCTGGACAGGAAGCAAAAAGCGAAAAAGCTTACCAGATCGTTGTAGATCTTCGAAATCAGGGATTTGTTGTAGAAACAGATTATCTTGGAAGAAGCGTAAAAGCTCAGATGAAATATGCAAATAAGCTGAATGCCAAGAATACGATCATCATTGGTGATGACGAATTAGCGAAGAATGAAGGAAATGTTAAAAATATGGAAACAAGAGAGATTACAACAGTTTCTCTTGATAAGATTGCAGATTGTTTAAAAAATAAAATTATGCTTTCTTGTACTAGTTCGTGACATTTTTGACAAAATCATATATAATGAGTAATGATTACAGGAAAGGAGGTAACAATGCATGAGTGAATATGCAATCGTGGCACCAGAAGATTTCGACCAAAGCGTATTTCGCCTGATTGGTAAGGAATGGATGCTTGTTACTGCAAAGAATCAAGAAGGAAAAGTAAACACAATGACTGCCTCATGGGGTGGTTTTCTGGTGTTATGTGGGGGTTGAATGTTGCTGTGACAGTTCTAAGACCACAAAGATATACAAAAAGAATTCATTGATCAGTCAGAATCATTTACATTATCTTTCTATGATGATACATTCAAGAAGGATTTAAGCTATCTTGGAAGCGTATCAGGAAGAGATGAAGACAAGATCGCAAAGACACGTCTGACACCAACAGATGCGAATGGAATTCCATTTTTGAGGAAGCAAAGATCGTACTGATCTGTAAAAAATTATATTCTCAGCCAATGGATCCAGAAGGATTTGTTGATAAATCTTTAGATGAACAGTGGTATCCAAGAAGGATTATCACGTACTTTTTACGCTGCAGAGATCGAACAGATCCTTGTAAGAAAAGATTCATAAAAAAATATAAGGCAGAACCAAGATTGGGGCTCTGCCTTTCGTACAAAGTGAAAAAGGATGAAGGAGGAAATTATATCATGGCAGAATCAATGTCAGGTTTAGCCAGATCCCACCGATGTACAGAGGTAAGCAACAAACTTATCGGAACAGAAGTCACTGTCATGGGATGGGTACAGAAACGAAGAAATTTAGGAAGTCTTATTTTTGTAGACTTAAGAGACCGTTCAGAATCTTACAGTTAGTTTTTGATCAGGAAGTATTATCCGAGGAAGACTATAATAAGGCAAACTCTCTAAGAAGTGAGTATGTCGTTGCAGCAGTAGGTACTGTAGAGAAGAGAAGTGCAGCGATCAACGAGAACTTGAAGACAGGAGATATCGAGATCAAGGTACATACATTACGTATCTTATCAGAATCAGAAACTCCTCCATTTCCAATTGACGAGAATCAGACAGTCAAAGATGAACTTCGTTTAAAATATCGTTATCTTGATCTTCGAAGACCAAATCTTCAGAGAAACTTACGCATTCGTAATGATGTAACAAGAATGGTACGTAACTTCTTAGGGGATGAAGGATTCTTAGAGATCGAGACACCAGTTTTAGGAAAGAGTACACCAGAAGGGGCAAGAGATTACCTTGTACCAAGTCGTGTACATCCAGGAGAATTTTTATGGACTTCCACAGTCACCACAGCTGTTTAAACAGCTTTTAATGTGCTCTGGATTCGACCGTTACTATCAGATCGCGAAATGTTTCCGTGACGAAGATCTACGTGCAGACCGCCAGCCAGAGTTTTACACAGATCGATATGGAACTTTCATTTGTTGACGTTGATGATGTCATCGATGTAAACGAACGTCTGTTAAAGAAGATTTTTAAAGAAGTATTAGATATTGATGTACAGCTTCCTATGCTTCGCATGACTTATAAAGAAGCAATGGACCGTTTCGGGATCTGATAAACCAGATATGCGTTTTGGAATGGAACTTACGAATGTATCCGATACAGTTGCCGGATGCGACTTTATGGTATTTAAAGGAGCATTAGAAAATGGTGGATCAGTAAGAGGATTAAATGCTAAAGGTTTAGGAGATCTTGGACGTAAGAAGATCGATGGATTCGTTGACTACGCCAAAGACTTCGGAGCGAAAGGTCTTGCATATATTCAGTTAAAGAGTGATGGAACAGTGAAATCATCCTTTCGCCAAATTCATGAAAGAAGAAGAGATGGATGCACTGATCAAAGCAATGGATGGAGAAGGCAGGAGACTTATTATTATTTGCCGCAGACAAAGAAAGATAAAGTTGTCTTTGATGTTCTTGGTAATTTAAGACTTCATTGCAAAACAGTACGATATGATCGATAAATCCCAGTACAAGTTCTTATGGGTAACAGAATTCCCATTACTTGAGTGGAGCGACGAACAGAATCGTTACACAGCAATGCATCATCCATTTACAATGCCATTTGAAGAAGATCTTGAATTCATTGATGAAAGACCAGGAGATGTCCGTGCGAAAGCATACGATATCGTATTAAATGGTACAGAACTTGGTGGTGGATCAATCCGTATCCATCAGGATGATATTCAGAGAAGATGTTTGAAGCTCTTGGATTTACAAAAGAAGATGCACAAACCGTTTTGGATTCTTATTAGATGCATTTAAATATGGAGTACCACCACATGCTGGTTTAGCTTATGGTCTTGACCGTCTTGTTATGTGGTTAACAGGAGAAGACAGTATTCGTGATGTCATCGCCTTCCCGAAAGTTAAAGATGCATCCTGCCTGATGACACAGGCTCCAGGACCGGTTGATACATTACAGCTAGAAGAACTTGGAATTGAACTTTCAACACCAGAGGAGGAATAATCAGATGGAGAAAATGTTATTTAGCGGTGTTCAGTCTAACTCTGAAGTTGCACTGATCGCAATCAAAGGAATCAAAAACCAGCCAGGAATCGCAGCCAAAGTTTTTGGTGCCATTGCAGAAGAAAAAAATCAACGTGGAACTGATCCTTCAGTCCATCGGACGTGGAGAGAATAAAGATATTTCTTTCGTTGTAGCACAGGATGAAGCAGATCATGCCGTTGAAACATTAAAGAAAGCATTTGATGAAGCAGATTACGAAGATATCATCAGTGATAAAGAAGTCGGAATCGTATCTATCGTCGGAGCTGGAATGATGTCTAACAGCGGAGCAGCTTCTAAGATGTTTGAAGCACTGTATAATCGTGGAATCAACATTCACTTAATCTACACATCAGAGATCAAGATCACTGTTCTGATCAAACAAAGCCGTGTAGAACGTGCAGTAGAAGCATTAAAAGAACAGTTCCAGGAATAATCAGATAAATCAAACGGCAATCGAATGATCATAAGAATAAGACACAACATACGAGACACAATATTATTTTACATAAATATATAAAGGAGAAAACAATGTTTGATTTTAGCGAAGTAAAAAACTACGATCCAGAATTAGCAGAAGCAATGGAAAACGAATTAACAAGACAGAGAACAAATCTTGAGTTGATTGCATCGCATCAGAGAAAACCTTGTTTCAAAGCTGTTATGGCTGCAATGGGAAGTCATTTAACAAATAAATATGCAGAGGGATATCCAGGAAAACGTTACTATGGTGGATGCCAGTATGTAGATGTGGTAGAAGATCTTGCAAGAGAACGTGCCAAAGAATTATTTGGATGCGAATATGTAAATGTACAGCCACATTCTGGAGCACAGGCAAACATGGCAGTATTTTTCGCAGTATTTAAATGTCGGAGATACATACATGGGAATGAGCTTAGATCATGGTGGACATTTAACACACGGAAGCCCAGTCAACATGTCTGGTAAGAACTATCACTGCGTACCATACGGAGTTAATGATGAAGGATTCATCGATTATGATGAAGTAGAAAGAATCGCATTAGAATGCAAACCAAAGATGATTATTGCCGGTGCAAGTGCATACGCAAGAGCGATCGACTTCAAACGTTTCCGTGAGATCGCTGACAAAGTTGGAGCAGTTTTAATGGTAGATATGGCTCATATCGCAGGATTAGTTGCAACAGGATTACACCAGAGCCCAATCCCTTATGCTCATGTAACAACAACAACAACACATAAAACATTAAGAGGGCCTCGTGGTGGAATGATCATGTGCAGCAATGAAGTGAACGAAAAATACAACTTCAACAAAGCTATTTCCCAGGAATCCAGGGTGGTCCTTTAATGCATGTAATCGCTGGTAAAGCTGTAGCATTTTAAAAGAAGCATTAGACCCATCATTCAAAGAATATATGAAACAGGTTGTGAAGAATGCAGATACTCTTGCAAATGCACTGATCGAAGAAGGATTCGATATCGTATCTGGAGGAACAGACAACCACTTAATGTTAGTAGACCTTAAGAAATATGATCTGACAGGAAAGAAGCTGAAAAAATTACTTAGATGCTGTAAACATCACATGTAATAAGAATACTGTACCAAACGATCCAAAATTCCATTCGTAACATCAGGACTTACGTCTTGGAACACCAGCTGTTACAACTCGTGGACTGAAAGAAGACGATATGAAAGTGATCGCAAAAGCTATTCGTCTGACATTATTAGACAAGAAACTTGATGAAGCAAACGAATTAGTATTAGGATTAACAGAAAAATATCCACTCTATGAATAATCCATCATAGTGTCGTATTTGGAGGCAGAAATCAATATGAGGATTACAAAGAAACAAGGGGGAATCATAGGAGGTGCCGTAGCGGTTGTTTTAATAGCAGCCGCTATCGGTGTCCATGCCCATTATCAGAACCGTTGGTATCCGGGGAGTACATTTAACAAGGTTGATGTGTCAGGAATGACATACGAAGAATCAGTGAAGAAAGTAAAGAAATCCATTGATTCTTACAAGTTAAAGATCAAGGGAAGAAATAACGGACAGGAAATGATTTCCGGTAAGGAGATCGATCTTGCATTTAAGACAGAATCACATGTAAAGGATGCTTACAAAAAGCAGCACAGCCAAAGTGTATTTTCAACGATCTTTGGTGGCAAAAAACCAAAGTGACAGCAGTTGCATTATCAGAGCAGAAATTAAAGACCAAATTAAAACAATCCGTTTTGATCAAAGGCAGTGATACATATAAGATCCACAAAACCAGTGGATGCAACGATCGTATATTCTGCAGATAAGAAATACGGTGTAATCAGAAGGAAGATGAAGGAAATTACTTAAACCGTAAAGCATTTTATGACGCAGTAGAGAAATCCATAGAGTCTTTAAGTAACACACTGAATCTGACAGATGAAACAAAGAATCGGACGTCTATAAAAAGCCTGGTCTGTATCATGATGATGAAGAATTAAAACAGATGCAGACAACCTACAATGAATATTTATTACATTTCATTCAGTGGGATATGGGCAATAATGTCAAAGAAACATTAGGTCCAGATGCGTTAAAAGACTGCATCAAAGTAAACACAAAGAGACATACTGTAAAATTAGATCAGCCTGCCGTCGAGAAATGGTTAGAAAGCTTTTTGCTTAAAAATACAAGACACAGGGAATCGCAAGAACATTTAAGACACATTCAGGTAAGAAGATCAAAGTCAGTGGTGGAGATTATGGATGGCGTATCGATTATGATAAAGTCATTGCACAGACAATGAAGGCTCTTAAGAAAACACCAGAAGCATCTGCGATTAAAGCCTATGAGAAAAGACCCTTCCAAAGAATGAACAGGCATTGCTTACAAGTTGAAACCAGAATACAGTCATAAAGGATATCGTATGGATTATACGAATAAACAAAATGACTGGGATACACAAAACTACAGTGAAGTTGACCTGTCAGCACAGGAAGTTTTCGTCTACAAGAAAGGAAAACTTGTATTCAGCACAACCTGTATCACTGGAAAAGCAACACCAGATCGTATCACAAGAACCGGTGTTTATGACATCAAAGAGAAGAAAAACTTACAAAGACATTAACAGGTGCGGATTATAGTGTTCCAACAAGATACTGGACAAGGATCATGTGGACAGGGAACAGGATATCATTACAGCAGCAGAGGAGACTGGGGAAGTTGGTCACCAACGTATTATAAGACGAATGGATCTCATGGATGTGTTAACTTAACATTATCAGATGCAAGATCTGTATATAATCTTACAAAGATCGGAGATCCTGTATTTATTCATTATTAAAAGAAAGAAAAAAGAGGTTTCAATCAATGAGAAATCAATATGAAAAACAGGAAAAAGTATTATGGTATGCACAGATTATGATCTTTCTAGGAGTTTTGGCAACTTGGTTTAATCATATGGATATGCATACATTTTATACGATCAATATCATTTTATCAGTGATTTCAATCATTTCTCTGACACTGGATCGCTTTTTATTTTAGTGAGAAGATCGGGCAGAAAGTACATAATTCTTATTCTGTTGCATATGGATTACTAGTGATCTTTACGTTACTACTGGTAATTCAGTATGCGGGGATATTAAAGATCGATCTGATCATGCAAGAAGGGACAAAGATGATCTGGGCATTAACACCAGCATTGAGCCTTCTTTGGAAGACGAAATTCATCGCCTTCCGTGAATGGGATCAGCGTTAGAAGAAAGAGTTTGTTGCTGAAGAACAGATTTATAAAAGGCTCTTTTGGCGTTATGCCGAGGGTCTTTTTTAAACATTCAGAGAAATAACTGCTGCCAGAGAAACCATACATCTTAGCGATATCTGTTATCTTTTTTTCTCATGTTTGATGATCTCAGACAAGCTCATATGAATACGAAGCTGATTCAGATAATCCACAGGACTTAGATGAACATTTCTTTGAAAGAGTCGGCAGCATTCACTGTTGCTAAGATGGCAGTAAGAAGCAATATCAGCGAGTGTATGCTTTTGGTCGATCGTTTTATTAAGATATATCATCACATCTTTCATACGTTCCAAATCTCTGGATTCTTTTTAAGGACAGTTCTTTGGAGAGATTCACATTATGAAAGATATAATAAAAAATCTCGTTTACAAAATGGTTGATCTTCAATTCATAACCATCAACAGGACGGTCACAGATATCATTCATTTTGCGGATCATTTCAAGGATATATTTCTGCCAAGGGACTTTTGGAACGAACGTTAAAAAATCCAAAAAGGAAGGATGATCGACCAGAGGTTTGATATATTTTTGATATAAAGGATTATCTTCTGTCTGAAAAAGAACAGAAGGGCAGATCCGGTAGATAACAAAAAGCGGCAGTCATAAGACTGATATGTACAAGCGGAATGAATCTCCCAGTGTTTAAAAAAGAAACCTTCCCCAGAAGAAACCAGAAAAGCCTTCTGCCGGACACGAAATTCCATCATGCCAGAGAGAACATATATAAACTCAAATTCATCATCCCAATGAGGAAATAAAACCTGAGCAGGCATCTGTCGGATATCCAATACCTTGCGTTCAAATGAAACGGTTTTAGAAAGTGGAAGCAGTGGAAAATAAGTGATAGATGAATGGCAAAATATCATAATTCATAGAAAAACCTCATAATATCAATATTGTTATAAAAAATGTCGAATTGTGTCATAATATAGTTTGATTTTACTATGATTGTTATAAAAATTCAAGAATAGAAAAGGCATTTTCACTGGAATGGCGATAAAATATCCAGTGAAAATGCCTGATAAAATGTCTGTGTTCTGTGATATTTGATAGAAAGAGCGAGTGCCTTAATAACCCTAGGGATTCACCAACAAGGATTACTTTGACACGATCTTTCATCATTGCACTCTGACGTCTTGTCACAACGATCTGACTGCAGATGCAGGTATCTCCATAACAGTCACCACAACGTCCAGTCATAGAACAAGGAGTTTTCAGTCCGAGACGAAGAGTGTTTGGAGGGCTGGCAAAATTACGAACTCTCTTAATACCATCTTCCACATCATTGACAACTTTGTTCATACCAACGATCATGATCACATGTTTAGGGACCATAACTTAAACACGCAACACGGTTACCAGTTCCATCGATATTGATCAGTTCTCCGTCAAGGTGATCGCATTAGAGCTCATCAGAAATAATCAGATAAGACAGCCTTAGAAAAGATCTCACGCTGCTCATCAAAATTTTTGCAACAGAACGATCGATCAGATGATAGTTTCCATTCCTTCAGGCATCCATCAGTCCGATTTCAGAAACACTCATGGAACCACCCCAAGTAACAGAAGAACCTTCTTTGATATAACTAAGAGCTTTTTAGGGCGTCTTCCTTTGTCTGCACAGAAAACACCCTCCATATTTCTTTTTTCAAGACCTTTGATAATTGTCTGTGCACGAAGTTTTGTTGCTTCATTTAAAAACATTTATATCATCCTTTCAGTATATTTTATGTGGAATCATGATTCTACAAATATGAATTCCACAAGAACTAGATTTATTATATCATGTTTTCAAAACAATATGTTATAATATATCGTAAAACTTTTAGAAAGAGGTAATTTTTTGAAAGCACTATTTATCACAGAGAAACCAAGTGTCGCAAGAGAATTCGCAGCGGCACTGAATATAAATGCAAAAAATAGAGACGGATACATGGAAGGAGACAAGGCAGTCATCACATGGTGCGTCGGACATTTAGTTACTATGTCTTATCCAGACCAGTATGACCCTGCACTGAAGAAATGGGACTTAGAAACCATTCCATTTATTCCCAGATACATTCAAATATGAAACGATCCCAGGAGTACAAAAAACAGTTTGATATCGTATCATCACTCCTTAACCGAGAAGACATCGATACGATCTACGTCTGCACTGACTCCGGACGAGAGGGAGAATACATCTACCGTCTGGTAGACCAGCAGGCCAATGTCAGCAAAGACAAGAAGAAAAAACGTGTCTGGATTGATTCCCAGACAAAAGAAGAAGTGATCCGCGGGGTAAAAGAAGCGAAAGACTTAAGTGAATACGACAACCTAGCAGCCGCCGCATACCTGCGAGCCAAAGAAGACTATCTGATGGGAATCAACTTCTCCAGAGTCCTGACACTCAAATATGGCTGGACACTCGGTAACTATTTAAATCAGAAACGAAGCTTAGTGGTAGCAGTCGGACGAGTGATGACCTGTGTTCTCGGAATGATCGTCAAGAGAGAACGAGAGATCCGTACCTTTGTGCCAACACCGTTTTACAGAATCTTAGGACACTTTGACTGCCAGGGAGTTTGAAGTGGAAGCCGAATGGAAAGCAGTGAAAGGATCAAAGTACTTTGAGTCCAAGAAATTATATAAAGATAACGGATTCCTGGACAAGAACGATGCGCAGGAATTCATCAAATATTTAGAAGATGGAAGTAACAATGAGACGATCGTAGTATCCTCATCCAAACGACAGGAAAAAGAAGAATCCACCGTTATTATATAATCTGGCAGAACTTCAGAATGAATGTTCCAGACGATTCAAGCTAAGCCCAGATGAGACATTAAAAGTCGTACAGGATTTATATGAGAAGAAACTGGTTACATACCCAAGAACGGATGCCAGAGTCTTATCCAGTGCGGTGGCTAAGGAGATTTATAAAAATATCGGGGGATTAAACAACTACACTCCATTATCAGGATTTGCAAATGAGATCATGCAGGACAAGAAGTATCAGGGAATCATCAAGTCGAAATACGTAGATGACAAAAAGATCACCGACCACTATGCGATCATTCCAACCGGACAGGCAGTAAACAGTTTATCAAAGAATTTCAGAGATGGGACAGAAAGTCTACGATGTGATCGCCAGAAGATTTCTAAGTATCTTTTATGCCGCCAGCCGTTTATCTAAAAATCAAATTAGAGACACAGACCAAAGGCGAAGCATTCTTTGCAAACTTTAAGATGTTAAAAGACCCAGGATACTTAAAAGTCACAGGAATGGGCGGACAGAAGAAAGAAGCCCAATTAACAGAAGAACAGATCCATGCGATCTCATCTTTGAAGAAAGGTATGCCTCTTCCAGTGAAAGACTATACGATCAAAGATGGAACAACATCCGCACCAAAACGATACAACTCAGGTTCCCTGATCCTTGCAATGGAAAATGCGGGACAGCTGATCGAAGACGAAGATTTAAGGGAACAGATCAAAGGAAGCGGGATCGGAACGAAGTGCGACAAGAGCAGAGATCGTAAAGAAATTAGTGTCCAATAAATACATTGCATTAAATAAAAAGACACAGATCGTAACACCGACTTTAACCGGAGAGATGATCGTCAATGTTGTTAGTGCATCCATTGGATCACTCTTAAACCCAACCTTAACCGCAAGCTGGGAAAAAGGTCTTACTTATGTGGCAGAAGGAAGTGTCACAGAAGAAGAGTATATGCAGAAGTTAGACAAGTTTGTCACCCAGAAGACAAATATCGTCAAAACAAAATAACTTCCAGTATCAGCTCAGACAATCCTTTGACCAGATCGCACCATATTATCAAAAAGAAAAATAAAATAACATTCATAAAAACACCTTCCATCACATATATTTGGATTATACCAAAATGGGGAGGTGTTTTTAAATTTATGAAAGAGGAAGAAATCTTAGGAATCCTTCCATTACATATCAGAACGATCATAAAGCAGGCAGGCATCAACTGGGACGAACTTCAGGAAATCCGCCTGCGTATTCAAAAAGCCAGTCATTTTAAAATACAACGCAAAAACCTGTTATCTATCCGAACAGGGAAAGATCACAACAAGAAAAGAACAATTACATATCGTAACCTCACAAGAGATCAGACAAGCCATGGAATATATCAGCAGCTATTCGATGTATGCATATATCGAACAGTTAAAACAAGGATTTTTAACGATCCGAGGCGGACACCGAGTTGGAATCTGGGAACCGTTGTCATGGATCATGACAAAGTCAAAACGATCCGTCATATTTCCGGGTAATATCCGAGTCGCACATGAAGTGAAAGGATGTGCAGACACCTTATATTCACGCTGCACCAGAATGGGGAAAACTCATTCCAACGCTGATCATTTCACCACCTGGCTGTGGAAAAACAACATTACTTCGGGATATGATCCGAAAAATCTCTGATGAAGGACAGACCGTCGGGGTTGTCGATGAACGAAAGCGAGATCGGAGCATGCTACCAAGGCGTTGCCCAAAATGATCTCGGGATCCAGACAGATGTCATGGATGCATGTGAAAAAGGACAGGGCATGAATATGCTGATCCGTTCCATGGCCCCCGATGTGATCGCTGTGGACGAGATTGGAAGCAAAGAAGATGTGGAAGCCTTATTTTCTGTGCCTACCGTGGCTGCAGCATTCTTTGCAACGGCCCATGGAAAGAACAAAGAATCGTTATCTAGGAATCCCTATATGCGGGAGATCATCAACAAAAAATGTTTCAGCGCTACGTGATCTTAAGAACAGCGAAACCAGCCAGGCTATATCGCACAGATCATGGATGAAAACGGGGTGGTTCTAAATTGATCAAGATATTAGGATCATTGATCGTGATCTTCGCAGGGATCGGATTTGGATTTCACAAAGCCGCAAAAGAACAAAAACGTCTGGAACAGGGAATTGCAATCAAACGAATGTTATACCTTCTGCAAGGAGAGATCCGCTATGGATTTACCCCACTTCCAGAAGCTGTTTTAAAAATATCGACAAAAGACAGAAAAGGAATATCAGCCATTTCTAAAAAGGTGGCAAAGCAGTTAGAGACACACAGCGAAGAATCTTTCGCTAAAATATGGCAACAGACCGCTGATCAGAAATTAAAACAAGTGATCTATGAACCAAAGTTTTATGAAATCTTAAAAACATGGGTGAAACGATCGGATATCTTGACCAACAGATGCAGGAGAAAAACGATCCTGCTGACGATCGAACAACTCGATGACCAGATCTTTCCTTATGAAAGATCAAGTAGTAAAGAACTGCAAGATGTACCGAAGCCTCGGTATATCACTAAGCGTTCTGATCGTGATCATCTTACTATAAAGCAACTACCAGACATTTTTATGACAAGGAGGGGTTATGAGTGTCAATATCATTTTTCGGATCGCAGCCGTTGGAATTCTTGTAACGATCCTTGTGCAGGTCTTAAAACATTCCGGAAGAGACGAAGAGGCATTTTTGATCACACTTGCCGGACTGATCCTTGTCCTTGGTTGGGTGATCCCGTATATCTATGATCTGTTTGAAAGCGTTCAGACACTTTTTACGATATCCTAGAGATTGGAGGCGGATACTAAGATGATAAAAGTCGCAGTCTTTGGAATCGTTGCAAGTCTGATCGCCATGAAGATCAAAACCATCCGTCCAGAGATCGCCATCTTGATCGCAGTGATCTCAAGCATTCTTCTGGCAATGTATGGATTAAAACAAATGGAAGAGATTTTAGCAGTTTTGAGACGATCCGATCCTATTCCAAAATCCCAAAAAGTTATTTCCAGATTCTTTTAAAAACTGATCGGTATCTCCCTTCATCTGCGAGTTTGCATCCAACATCTGCAAAGATGCAGGACAGGCATCGATTGCAAAAGCAGATTGAGTTTGCAGGAAAATTAGCGATCCTGATCGTTGGACTTCCAGTCTTTGAATCGCTGCTTGGAACAATCCAGAAACTATTAGGAAATGGTACATGAAACAAAGAATATTCCTGCTAACCTTGCTATTTTTACTGATCCTTACAAGAACAAATGATATTTCAGCCAAAGAAACAAAACTAAACGAAGATATGTTTACCAATGTGGAAAAACACCTTAAAAGACAAAGAGATCGATCTATCTTATACACAATTAGTAAAACAGCTGATCCACGGAAATGTAAAAGGTGTTCTGCATACGATCAAAACCAAAATGAAAGAGGTCTTTTTAAACCGTATGTTGATCCAAAAAGATCTGATCAGAGAAATCCTTCTGATCGCATTTACCGCAGCCATCTTTAAAAAAATCTGTCCGATTCCTTTTTTCAGCAAAGCACAGCCAATAGTGCATTTTATATTACTTATGTGATCCTATGCGGTGTCATGGTACATTCCTTTTTTTTTTATTTAAACAAAACAGTGACGCAGCTCGTTACATTAATGGCAGATTATATGAAAGGAATGATCATGGCATATTCACTGGCTGTTGTCTCAACTTCCGGGATCACGACATCAACGACAGTTTATGAATTTTATCTTCTGCTAATCTATGCAATGACAACCCTTACAAATGTTGTATTACTTCCGATGATCAAGATCTTATTTGTCTTAAAGATCATCAACCATATATCAAAAGAAGAACATTTTTCAAGACTATGCAAAACGCTCGAAGGTGTGATCAAGTTTCTGCTCAAAGGATTCCTAAGTGTCCTGTTAGAGTCCAGCTGATCCAGTCGATGATCCTTCCAGCCGTTGATTCCATGAAAAATACAGTTCTCCAAAAAGGAATGAGTGCCATTCCAGGAATCGGAAGTGGTTTAAATTCAGCCATGACCATGGTCATCGGTTCGGCAGTTGTGATCAAAAACAGCATCGGAGCCGTTGGAATCCTTGTACTGATCGTGATCATCGTCCCACCAGTCATAGAAATCACAGCAGTTGTTCTTACCTATCTACTGGCAGGATCATGATCCAGCCCATATCCGACAAAAGGATCACCGGAGCGATGGATGCAGTCATTCAAAGTGGGAAAATTAATGCTTTCGATGATCTTTACGATGGCACTATTATTTATCCTGTCCGTGGCATTGATCGCATTCTCAACCAACGTTAATTATTATGCGGGGTAAGGATTATGGATTATCTGAAAATGATCATATTTTTTCTGATCTTAACAACACTGATCGATCAGCTCTGCGACAAAAGCATCTACCGTCCATACCTTCGGTTAATGACAGGATTTATGCTCATCTCCCTGATGATGCAGCCAATATCCTATTATTTATCCAATGAAGATATCGTGACACAGGCAATCTCCACCGCAGTCAAAGGAGAAAATAACCCTGCATTTTTAGATGGTGCAAAAGAGGAAAAACAAAAATCAGATCAAAGAACAGATCACAACATTATTTTCACAATACGATCTCAAAGTATTAGACGTTGACTTCAAAGGTAAATGAAAAAGGAACCATCGAGAAGATCGACATCAAAACAGACAAGCTTCGTCATACAAAAGAAACTAAAAACCGCAATTTCAAACTTCTATAATATGAAGGAATCTAATATAAATATAAGTGAGTAGAAGAAATATGATAGAGAGGAAAAACTACAACATCTGATCGAAAATATCGGCATTCCAAAACTTTGCCTGATCTTACTTCTTGGCATCAGCCTGATCATCGTAAGCATCCCATCCGGGAAGACAAAGAAGAACGCACAAAAAGCACTGAAACCACAGCAAAAGAAGATTCTACTGATCTCTATGTGAAAAAGCAGGAGAGGCGATTGGTCAATGCATTAAAACATGTAGAAGGAGTCGGAAAAGTAAAAGTGATGATCACCGTTAATTCATCCAAAGAAGCTGTCGTAAATAAAGACAGTCCCTACGAACAAAGCAGCAGTGAAAAAGAAAAAACAGTCAAAGAAGAGGAACAGACCGTCTTAGTCGAAGAAGATGGAAAGAAAGTCCCATATGTGATCAAAGAAGTAGAACCAGTCGTTGAAGGAGTGGTCGTTATCGCCCAGGGTGGTGGGAATGATATTATAAAGAATCAGATCGTTGAAGCAGTTTCTGTGTTATTTCATATTTCATCTTATAAAGTGAAAGTCTTAAAAATGGAGGATTCCTAACAATGAAAAAAGTATTTCAGAAAAATCAGATGATCATCATGACCTTAGCGGTTGTGATCGCTGTTGCAGGGTATGTAAATTATAGTCAGAAATACGAATCGGCTGGGACGAAGAATGGCAAGACGAAGACAGTTTCAAAGAATGTGGCAAAAGAAAGTGCGGCAGCAGTAACCGATGACGTGACTGATGTTGGAGAAGCGGTGCTTACAAATGCTCAGGTTAGTAATTATGTGGCGAAAGCGAAATTAGAGAGGGGAGCAGACACATAGCAAGGCGAAGGATACACTGGAGGAGATTATTAAGGATCAGACAGTGAAAGATAGTGTGAAACAGGATGCAGTGGATAAGTTGGCAATGTTGTCAGAGCAGATGGAGATGGAGACTGCAGCTGAGAATCTGCTGGGGGCTAAAGGGATTTTTGAATAGTATTGTTACGATTACGAATGGGAAGGTGGATGTGTTGGTGAATAAGAAGGATCTGTCTTGAAGGTTGAGATATTGGTTAGGAAGGTGGGGTGCCATTGGGGATGTGATGATTGTTGATTAAGGAAGGTGGGGTATTATTAGTTTAGAAATATAAAATAGAGCCAGTATGGCAATTTCATATAATAATCTATGGAAACTATTGATTGACAAAGAAATGAACAAAGGCGATTTGTGCAATAAAGCTAAAATTAGTAAAGGTACTATGGCTAAAATGACAAATAATGAACCGGTTACACTTACAGTTATTGAAAAAAAATATGTGACGCTCTTCAATGTGATATTGGGGATGTTGTTCAAATAGCAGATATTAACAAGGATAGGAGATGATTACATGAGTGAAGCTTTATTAGATAAAAAATTTGGATATTGGCAAAATCAGCTTCTTGACTTGGGGAAACGAAATAAAATGATAAACTACAGGGAGACTAAGAGAGCAACACTTAAGTTGATTGAACCTGAGTTTGAAGAATTATTCAATAGAATTGCAGTAAATGAAGAAGAGTTAACTTTTCAGAGTCCTGTTGATAAAAATTCAGATATTAGAGCTTATTCTGTATTGTCATTATTAGAAACTCTGTCTTGTCCTATACCTGTTAATATTGGAGATATAAAAAGCAAATGGAAGTATTTTAGAGACAGAAGACTTTGAAACAGATGAGATCTAAGTCAAGACTGGCTTTAGATGAGCAGGGAACAAATATTTTATACTTGGTATCAGGCTTTGTAGAGTGGAAGGAAAAGAATGATACATCGTCATATGGATAAAAAATAACCTCTAATTTTGGTACCAGTTTCTTTGGTGCTGGAATCAATAAATACACCGTATATATTAAAAAATATGATGATGACATAGTTGTAAATCCAACATTAGCATATTTGTTTGAACGCGATTATGGTATAACACTTCCAACATTTGATCCAGATGAAGAATCTCTTAACGAATTTATGAATAGTATGGAGAAACTGGTTGATAGAAAAGGTTGGAGAGTAATTCGCGAAAATAGTTTAGGTCTGGTATCTTTCTTAAAAATAAATATGTACAAGGATTTGTGCAATAATGAAGATAATGTAAAGAGTAATCCTATCATCCGTGCGTTTGCTGGAGAAGATAGTGACTTGGATGAGATACCAGAGGAACTTTATAATTATAATCATGATAGTGTTCCGTCGATAGACAGATATCAGGTTGTTAACGCTGACTCTAGCCAGCAAGATGCAATATTGTTATCACAAAAGGCGTAAGTTTTGTTATGCAAGGACCTCCTGGAACCGGAAAAAAGCCAGACGATAACAAATATTATTGCACAAGGACTGGCAGATGGTAAGAAGATTTTATTTGTATCTGAAAAAGCAGCCGCACTAGAAGTTGTTTATAAACGTCTTTCAGAAGTGCATTTGGATGATTTTTGTCTGGCATTGCATAATTATAAAGCAAATAAAAAAGAAGTTTTAGATGAGCTTGCGAAAAAGCCTTGAGTTAAGTTCGATTAAGGTTAAAGCAGAGGAAACTGCCAAACTGATAGAGTTAGATACATTAAAGGAATTTCTGGGGACAATATGTGTCTGATATTCATGAGGAAAAAATGCCGCTAGAAATGAGCCTCTATGAAGTATATGGGGGGCTTTAGTGGCATTAGATGATACAATAGAATTACCCTTTGGAACTTAAATCAATAGAGAATATGACAAAAGATCAAGTAAACAGGCTTGGTCTGCTTTGTGGCGGATTTTGATAAGGCAAAAAAATAATTTAGGGGAACAGTGGTATAAGAATCCGTGGAATGGAACAAATATAGTAAATGTAACATATGATTTAACCAATCAAATAAATGAAAAACTGACGCATACATTACACAATATAAAAAAGTGTTATTGATGATTTCGAAAAGATTGATAATACGGATAATATGCAGGCAATTGCAAATCTTGAGAATATTTCTGTGTATTTGGAATTAATTAAGAAATGTTCAGAGAGTGAAGCGATTCCAACTGGATGGATTGATGATAATGATATATTGAGCAGAGCCCAGACTACAGCAAAAAAAGAACTGGCTGAAAAGGAAGCTGCTGTAATTAGTAATAGAAAATATATGGATGAACTTTTTTACATCAGGCTTCTATTTGATTGATGCTGAAAGTAAATTAGACAAAATTAAAAAAAAAAAAGAAATCATAGAATCAAATCTGACAATTGAAAAGTACGATTGGAATAGATATGTACTTGAAGTAACTGAAAAAGCAAAATCAATTAACAACTTATATGAAGCTTTTGATAGAATTTTACATGAAATTGACGAGTTCTGTGATTCTATAAAAGTGCAGCATCCGGATTCCATTTGTGATTTGTATGGCAAATACAGATTACATAGAATCCTTGATGAAAAAATATTTAGTAGATGACAAGTGGTTTGAAACTAGTACAGAGAAATGCACTCAGACAATAGAAGAATATAGTACATTGAGTTCTCAGTTATCTACGATTAAAGGGCTAATAGCAACAAGCAGTAAATTAGAGATAATAGAGGGAATTAGGGATAATTTCAATATTACAGAGGTAGCAGGATATGAACAAATAAACGAGTATAATTTCAATGAACTAAACAAATGCATTGAAGAAAAAATAAAAAATATCTTACTATTAAGAAAATATATGAAGAAATTCAAAGCTCTGTGGGAGATAAAGTTGCACATGTAAGGAAACTGCCGGATAGGTTTGAAGAAATTCAGAGATATATAAAAATTTGTAATTTGCTTGTCAGAGACATATTACCGGGAACAGGATGGTCTGATGATCAGCAGAATGATATTTTTAATGAAAAAATATGAATTGTGCATTGAAAAGACAAATACATACAGCAAATTAAAAAAGAGAAGTTGAGGAAGAGTGGAATGATGAAGTATTCCAATTAGCATATATGGAATTGCTGGGGCGTTTTCGTTCGGAATATCATGGCTTCTTTAAGATATTTAAAAAATCATATCGGGAAGATATGAAATTATTAAAAGGTTTATATTGCGCTAACTCTGCTTCATTAAAAGGAAACAGATGCTATTATTTTGATGCTTGAAAAAGTGCAAACAATCAAAGAAATTGAAAAGTGGTTTATTGAAAATGATGAGATGTTACGGAAGATTATGGGCGGAAAATTCTGTGGCATTAATTCCAACTTTATGCAAATCAGAGAGGATAGAAAAAGCATATAGGGAATGTTATTCATTGGATGATGTTGGCTCAAAATTACTAATTTATATTGAAAAAATATAATAATGATGATAGGAATTATTTCCTCGTTGCAAGCGATTTGTTGAATAAATTATATATGTCAATAGGTGAGCTGGGCTTAAACAGCATTTTTGAAGAACAAACTATTTCGTCAGCATTGGGGTATATATCTAATGAACTGGATGATTGGAATAGAGTGTATAAGTTGTATGATGATATTAAAATATTGCTCCTACAATCAGAGAATATTACTATTTCAGAACTTAATGCATTAATTGAACAGATTATACAATATGACAAAGTGAATGAAGAAAAGCAAAATACAGAGAAAAAATTGCGACAATTCTTAGGAGACATCGCCAATAAGGATATGAGCAATTTGAAGGAAATTAAGCTTGGAATCGAAGCTGTTGATGCGTTAAAGGCTATGTTTGATAAAGTTCCGGATGAAGTGAGAAATATGATGAGTGCACCAGATCATCCATTGAAATTAGAGTACTCAGAGGAATCAACAAGAAATATTGTTGAAGATTTGTGTGGAAAGTTATCAGGTGTAGACATTGCAAGCATCAGATGTGACGAACTTCAAAAACAAGTAGAAAGCTTATTATATAATTGTGATGAATTGCAGAGTGAAAATGAGACTGTATTGTCTTTTGTTAAACCTGAAACCGAAAAAGTTGATGTTATAGAATGTTTGGGAAAAATTGCAGAGTGAACAGAAATTCAAAAAAATGTTATCTGAGAATCAGACAGTGTATAAAAAAGCATATTTGGCATTTTATTTGATGATCAGAAAACAAACTGGGATAATATAATCACATTGGTTGATAACTGTTTGAAAATAAAGGAGTTAGCAAACCAGTTACAATGTGGGAAATTATTTATCAAGAATGTGTTAGGCTGTGATACATTAGGAATTTCACATGGAAAAATTGAGAACGATATAAAGAATCTACTCAATTGCGAATCTGAATACAAATGGATCTGCAGTTTATTTGATGAAACAGTCGATTTTATGGGTATGGATTTAAAAAGGCTTTTTGTGAGATGGACAAATTGTGTAGAAAAGCTGGCAACCTTAGATACATGGATTGATTTCCGTGACAGTAGAAAAAAGTGTTGTGAAGCCGGACTTGAGTCCTTTGTTACGGGAGCAGAAGATTCATATTATAAAGCTGGAACATTAGTGAATTGCTTTATGAAAATGTTTTATTTAAAGTGGATCGAAGTTAATTGTTTAGAGATGATGCGGTTGCACAATTTAGGGCACGTATACAAGAAAGTAAAATTGAAAGATTTTGTGAATTAGATGATCATCAGTTGCCGGTTGCTCAAATGCGTATTAGGGGAAAAGCTGATCTCCGATATGCCTAATAGAAATAATTTTAATCGTGCGACAGATGAAATGGGAGTATTGTTACATGAATTAAATAAAAAAGAAAGATTATGCCGTTAAGGAAATTATTCAAGACAATTCCAAATCTGCTATTGAAATTAAAACCTTGTTTGATGATGTCACCATTGTCGGTTTCATATTTTCTGGAAGCAGAGACATATAAGTTTGATATGGTAATATTTGATGAGGCATCACAGATATTCCCTCAAGATGCAATAGGTGCAATTTGCAGAGGAAAGCAGGTGATTATTGCTGGAGATAGCAAACAGTTACCACCTACAAGCTTTTTTGCAGCAAGTACCAATAATACAGATGGAGAATATGATTCTGATGAGGAAGAGGATGATGTTATATATGATTCAATTCTGGAGGAAGCAACCAATAGTCTGCCAAATAGATCTTTATTATGGCATTACAGAAGCAGAAATGAAGATTTAATTGCATTTTCTAACCAGGAAATCTACAAAAATAAATTGATAACATTTCCTAGCAGCAATACTGTAGCAGCAGATTCAGGGGTTGAATATGTGTATGTAGAAAATGGAACTTATTCAGGCAGATGTAATATTCAAGAGGCAAATAAATGTGTTGAACTTATAAAAGAACATATAGATAAGCATGATGATCGTTCTCTTGGAATTATTGCGTTTAGTGAGAAACAGCAATCAACTATTGAAGAAGCTGTTCAAAAATTTAGGGAAAGAAATCCAAGGTATGAAAAATTCTTTTCTGAAGACAAAGAAGAACCATTTTTTTAAAAAATCTGGAAAATGTACAAGGAGATGAACGTGATACCATTATTTTCAGCATTTGTTATGCAAAAGATCCTAATGGAAGAATGTATATGCGTTTTGGTCCATTAGGTCATCAAGGTGGAGAAAGAAGATTAAATGTTGCCATAACAAGGGCAAAGCATAATATAAAATTGGTTGGCTCAATTATGCCATATGATATCGATTTAAGTAAGACAAAATCAGAGGGCATAAGGATGCTTAAAGATTATATAGAATTTGCTATAAAGGCAGTGAGGTATTGCATCCGCATAAGAGTTTCAATGTATTATATGAAACAGATGAGTTCTGTAATGGTGTTGCAAGATTCATTACAAGTAAAGGGTATCACGTTAAACAATATGTTGGAAACTCAGACTACAAAATTGATATAGCAGTTGAACATCCGAAATATCCGAGGTGCTATGTGGCAGGAATTGAATGCGATGGAAATTTTATTATATGGCTAGGACAATCCGAGATAGAGAACATCTGAGGAAGTCAGTTCTGGAACAGATGGGATGGAAGATGTTCAGGGTATGGTCAACAGAATGGATAAATAATAAGGTTGGCGAGCAAAAAAGATTATTGGATTTTATTGAAAATGCAATTAATACCTATCAAGAATCTGCCAATAAAGAAAAAGTATCTTTTCCGGAGAAAAAGAGGAAAGTGTAGAAGTGGAGTTCTTGCAGAAAACATCTGTTGAACCATCTAAACTAAACTTTCCGTATTATCGCATAGGAGACTGGAGAACTGCTGTATTTGATTATAACAAGGGTAATTTAGAAAATTTGTCTGCAAGAATCAGAGCAGTTGTTGAAGTAGAACAACCGATACATTTAGATTTATTGTATCGTAGATTAGCAAGCGCATTCGGAAATGAAAAAAGCGACGAAGCCAATCAGATATACAATTGACCAAGCATTAGAGAATGTTATGGCAAATGAAGTTGTAATAGAAGATGGCTTTGTACGTTTTAAGACATTTACAGATGTAAAAGCAAGAATTCCTAATGGTGCACAAGATAGAAACATTGAGTATATTTCCAAAATGGAAATTGCAGATGCCATGATGACAGTAATAAAGCATTCATATGGAATTGACAAAAGGCATTGTGTGCAGAAGTAACAAGCATTTTTGGATATGACAGAATGGGACCTAAAATAGCAAAAAAGCAATGAATGATACTATTGATTATATGATGCAGAATAATATGGTTACTATTATGGATGGGAAAATGCATATTAAGTAAGGAGAATTTGAAATGGCTAATGAAACGCAGATTAATAGAGAAATCGCAGAAAATAACGCAACTGTAATAAATCCGGCATTAAATCCGAGCAGCAATGCAACTGTAATAAATGCTGAGGTGGCAGGAATATCTTCTTCAATTGCAGCGGGTAGTGTCTTATGCGGAAAGTACTCTGTTATTAAAAAAATGGATATTGTTACAGGCGAAGCTGATTTATATTTAACTGAATATGAAAATAATCAGTATGTTGCAAAGGTATATAGGAGAAAAGTTGCTATAAAGCCGGAAATTGCAAATAAACTTAAGAATACCAGATCTAAGTATGTTGCTGCAATTTATGAAACAGGAGAGATAAAAGGGCATTCTGTTGAAATAATTCCGTACTATAAATATGGCAGTCTACAAGGAAGAAAATATACATTTGAGCAGTTAAAGAATGATATCATACCAAGCCTTAATGAGGGTTAAAGGTATTGCATGATAATGGTATTTTACATAAAGATTTAAAGCCATCGAATATCATGGTAGGGGATAATCAGAAAGATGTTGCTATTATTGATTTTGGTATCAGTTCAGTAAGAGAGACAATAATACTATTATTGTAACAAAAACTGGAATGACACCAGAGTATTCAGCGCCGGAAACATTCCGCAATTTATTTTTGAAGAGTCAGATTATTATTCATTGGGAATAACATTGTATGAGTTGTTCTGTGGATATACTCCATATAACAATATGGAACAAGATGCTATTGAACAGTATATATCAGTACAAAGAATACCATTTCCTGATGATATGCCAGTAGAATTACAGAATTTGATTGCAGCATGTACATATTATGACATTACAAATCGTAAGAATAAATCAAATCCTAACAGAAGATGGACATATGAAGAGGTCAAAAGTGGTGTGAAGGGAGTTAAACAAGTTATTCCAGGGGAAGGAATTGGTAACTCTAAGGTAGGCGATATGAACCCATATAAATTTATGGGTGAAACATATGTAGAAGTATCTGAACTTACAAAGGCTCTTGCCATAAACTGGAATGAAGGAAAGAAACAATTGTTTAGGGAATTTTGTTGGATTTTTAAGGCTTGTAATCCTGAAATTGCTGGCTTTTGTATAGATGCAGAGGAAGAAGCAACTCGTGTAAACGGACGAGATGACATGATATTCTGGAATCTGTTGTATAAATTAAATCCTCAGACTACAGATTTTTACTGGAAAGGACATATATATCAGGGATTGCCAGCTCTTGGAAGAGAAGTTCTTGAAAACTCTGGGAACATGATTCAAGTAGTGAAAATTATTATCATGATATACTTAGTGAAAAAATGCTTTCAAAATATGTTGAAATAAAAGCTGGAAAAAATAAGGCACTTTCAGAAGCTGTAAAAGGTTTGGAAGACAGGGGATAAATTAGCTGATAGTCCACGTCTGAAAAAAAAAAAATCTATATTTAATGGCATATTTGTTATCAGGACAAAAACTTATGCAGTTTGATGGAAAAGAGTTCAGAACTGTTGGAGAGTTTGCGGATTATATGAAGTCTCTATTAGATGATTCATATGATAAGTTTGAAGAGGCGTGCCATAGACTTATAGATTATGATGATAATTTGGATGTGCAATTTGAAAGCTGGCTGTTAGCATTGGGAAAAAAGAAAGAGTTAAATGCTTGGAGAGAGGCTATACAAGGATAATCAGGAAAGGTTGGTGATATATTGAGTCATATAGTGAATTAAGCAAAAGAATATCGGAAATAGAAGAAAAAATCATCATATGATTTGTTATAGAGTGATATTAAATGAGTGGACCAAAATCAGCGAGATATATACACTTACCCGGAACAACGGAGAATATTAGCGGAAGCAAGAGAACGAGAACGAAAGACAAAGAGAGAATTGGACAAGCTGCAGCAGCATAGAGGAGAGCTTGCAACATTAAAAGAAA
>VOFC01000096.1_pt1 | contig 25633 bp, 31 predicted proteins | sample 5384161 | NCBI WGS metagenome assembly VOFC01 (sample SAMN12384722, study PRJNA508395) | human gut metagenome | isolation source: healthy gut B | host: Homo sapiens | reverse complement strand
TTTTCTGCGGCACGGGGTGAAGCACCGCCTCCGAATGATAGAATTCGTTTGCCAGTTTCAGATAAAGTTCCTTGTCAGCCGGCGTTATTTTCCGTATCATTTTTCTCTTTACCTTTCTTTTTATCCGATATTCTTACCGCTACAGCGGCTGCACATATAAATATTGCCGTGCCGAGAACGGCACCCATGGTGTCAACTGTAACGTCTATAAGCTCGCAGGCTCTTCCCGGAACAAAATACTGATGTATCTCGTCGCTTATCGCATACAAAAAGGGATATGCCGACAGAAAAAGCCGCCAGTCTCCACCGCCTGAACGAAAAAGCATACAGCGCGTTTGCGGCAAGCAGCCCCAACAGGCAGTAGACGGAAAAATGTGCGGCAGTGCGTACCGCGCCGTTCAAATCGGCAACAAACTCATCCCTTTGCTGCTGCGACATTTTATTGAAATCTTTTTTTATCACGCCGGCAAGGGGCGATTATCGTACCCTTACTGGTGCTGTCGGATTTTGCGGCGTCCTCAGCCGAAAACATAAATATAACGCCCATGCAGATAACGACCAGTACGACCGACACGATCCTTAAAGCTATTGTTTTCCCTGCATATCACACCTACTCGTCCAGCTTGAGAATTGCCATAAATGCTTCCTGCGGCACCTCAACCGAACCGAACTGGCGCATCCTCTTTTTTGCCTTCCTTCTGCTTTTCAAGCAGCTTTTTCTTTCTTGTTATATCTCCGCCGTAGCACTTGGCGAGGACGTCCTTGCGAAGTGCCTTGACCGTTTCTCTTGCTATGACCTTGCCGCCTATCGCGACCTGTATAGGTATCTCAAACAGCTGACGCGGTATATAGTCCTTCAGCTTTTCGGCAATGCGTCTGGCTCTTGCATAGGCGTTATCGGCATGCACGATGAAGGACAGAGCATCCACAACGTCGCCGGCAAGCAGCACGTCGAGCTTGACAAGCTTTGACGGCTGATAGCCCTTGACCTCATAGTCATAGCTTGCATAACCGCGGGTGCGTGATTTGAGCGCGTCAAAAAAGTCGTAAACTATCTCGCTGACCGGCATGACATAATGCATGTCGACCCTGTCGCCTATATACTGCATACCTATATATTCTCCGCGGCGCTCCTGGCAAAGGCCCATCAGTGCGCCTACAAATTCGCTCGGAGAATAGATATTCACGTCGGCGACCGGTTCAAGCGCCGACGCTATGGTCGCCGGATCGGGGTAATTGGTCGGATTGTCGACCGTTATGGTCTCGCCGTTTGTAAGTTCGAATTTATATTCAACGCTCGGAGCGGTTGTGACAAGGTCGAGATTATACTCCCTTTCAAGGCGCTCCTCGATTATTTCCATGTGAAGCAGTCCCAAAAATCCGCAGCGGAAGCCGAAGCCGAGCGCCCCTGAGGTCTCGGGTTCAAACAGCAGCGACGCATCGTTAAGCTGCAAGCGTTCAAGCGCCTCCCTGAGATCGGTATAATGCGCTCCGTCCGCCGGATAAACTCCGCAGAAAACGACCGGATTGACCTTCCTGTAGCCCTCAAGCGGCTCCTTTGCAGGATTTTCGGCGTCGGTCATGGTGTCGCCCACCCTTGCGTCGCCGACATTTTTAATGGCTGCGGCGATATAGCCGACCTCGCCTGCCGAAAGCTCGTCGCATGGTGTCATCGTATTGGCGCGTTTTCTGCCGACCTCAACGACGTCGAACTGCGCTCCGGTAGCCATCATTTTTATGGTCTGTCCCGGTTTTACAGAACCGGTCATGACCCTGAAATATACTATTACGCCCTTGTATGAGTCGTAGTAGGAGTCAAATATCAATGCCTTGAGCGGTTCATCCGGGCTGCCATTCGGTGCCGGTATTTGGGTAACTATCTGTTCCAGCACAGCGTCGATATTTATATCGTTTTTAGCCGAGATCAGCGGCGCTTCGGACGCGTCGATGCCTATAACGTCCTCGATATCCTTTCTGACCCTTTCGGGATCGGCACTCGGCAGGTCGATCTTATTTATGACCGGAAGCAGCTCCAAACCGTGGTCGACCGCCAGATATGTGTTGGCAAGGGTCTGCGCCTCGATGCCCTGCGACGCGTCAACTATCAGCACCGCGCCCTCACAGGCAGCAAGCGAACGCGACACCTCATAGTTGAAGTCAACGTGACCGGGGGTATCTATAAGATTAAGCTCGTATTCAAGGCCGTCCTTCGCCGTGTAATACAGCGTTACAGCGTGAGCCTTTATGGTTATTCCGCGCTCTCTTTCAAGATCCATGCTGTCAAGCAGCTGATCCTCCATGTCGCGCTCCGACACCGTTTTTGTATGCTCAAGCAGCCTATCGGCAAGGGTCGACTTGCCGTGGTCTATGTGAGCCACTATGCAAAAAAATTTCTTATTCTTTCCTGCGGTATTGACATTGCTGTCCGTTCTCCGCTTACCTTTGAAGCGGTGCTGTTTTTACTGATATTGCAAATATGGGGCAAGCTGCGGTCGGGCGCCCTGTAAACCGGAACGGTTTTACAGGGCGGCGTTAATGTCCGGCACGGTTTTTTCTTTGGTTTTACTTCATTTGCCGCCGTGCCGGGGCTTAACGCTGCCTCTGTTTAAGGGAAAAGCTCCGCTTTTCCCTTAAACAGAGGGCGCCCGGCCGCCTGCCTTTATTTTAATTTTCCCCGTTTTTGTTTTCTTTTGGGGATTCGAATTCCACCGCCGACGCCTCGGCTATTTCCTCGCTTGTCAAAGGATCAAGTATGCTGCGGCGCTTTTTACCTTTGCGGCTTCCCGATGCCGGTTTTTTGCCTCTGTCGACACGGCATCGCCCTTTTCAGCCGCCTTGCCGTCGTTTTTTCTCAAGCGTCCGACAGCGGCGGCTATTTTCGGCACAAGCAGTGTGGCAACGGCGATCAGCCCCATAAACCCGAGCCATATTATTATATATTTCAGATATACGTTCATTGCCGTCACCTTTATCAACTTATTTCTTTTCGGTCAGAAGCTCCGAAACAAGGTCGCAGTAGCCGACAGCGTCATCGATAGGCAATCCGGCGATAAGCCTTGCCTGAGCTCCCAGTATTTTAGCCATTTTTGCCGCCTTTTCCTTGTCGTTCTGGAACGCGTCCTTAAGCGCTTCGAATACCGGGTGCTCGGGGTTCAGCTCAAGCACCTTTTCCGCCTTCGGCTTTTCCTGTTCGCCCGGCATAGTGGCAAAATATTTTTCCATTTCAAGCGACACCGGACCGTTTGCCGACAAGAACACGGGGTGGCTCTTCAATTTGTCTGATATCACGCAGGAAGCGATCTGGTCGCCCAGCGTTTCCTTTTACAAAATCGCAGAGCTCCTTGTTTTCGGAACGCATTTCCTCGGTCTTTTTTCTGCTCCTCGTCGGAACGCAGACCTGCGTCGTCGGCATCGACCGACTTGAACTCCTTGTCGTCGAACTTGGCAAGCGACTGTATGACAAATTCGTCAACATCATCTGTGAGATAAAGCATCTCAAAGCCCTTGTCACGGCAAAGCTCGGTCTGCGGAAGGGCTGCTATCTGCTCATAGCTGCTGCCGCACGCAAAATAAATGTATTTCTGGTCGTCCTTCATGCGTGAGACGTATTCCTTGAGGGTGGTGAGCCCATCACCGTTCGACGAATTAAAGACCAGCAGATCCTGGAGCATTTCCTTGTGCAGTCCGAAATCGCTGACAACGCCGTACTTTATCTGTATTCCGAAGTTCTTCCAGAACCGGGCGTACTTCTCGCGGTCGTCGGTCTGCAGCTTTTTAAGCTCGGATTTTATCTTTTTCTCAATGTTGGTCGCTATAACCTTCAGCTGACGGTCGTGCTGCAGCATTTCACGCGATATGTTGAGCGATACGTCGTCGGTATCGACAACACCCTTTACAAAGCGGAAATGATCGGGCAGCAGCTGCTCGCATCTTTCCATAATAAGGACGCCGCTTGAATACAGCTCCAGTCCCTTTTCAAAATCCTTTGTAAAGTAGCCGTAAGGCACCTTGCCGGGCACAAACAGCATCGCCTTGTATGACACAACGCCTTCGGCGCTTACGCGTATGGTAAGCTCGGGATCGTTGTAGTCCAGAAACTTATCCTTGTAGAACTTTTTACATTCCTCGTCGCTGACCTCCGACTTTGACCTCTGCCAAATCGGCACCATGCTGTTGAGGGTCTCGTGCTTTGTCACCTTTTCATACTTGGCTTCCTCGCCCTCTGCGGCGGTGTTTTCGGTCCTTTCGATATCCATTTTAATAGGGTATCTTATATAATCGGAATATTTCTTTACAAGCTCTCTTATTTTGTATGCGTCAAGATACTCGCTGTACTTTTCGCCGTCGGTATCCTGCTTTATATGCATTATGACATCGGTACCGCAGGTCTCCTTTTCGCACTGTTCGACGGTGTACCCGTCGCAGCCCTCGCTGCTCCATTTAAAGGCAGTACCGCTGTTATACTTTTTGGTTATGACCGTGACCTTGTCCGACACCATGAAAGCGGAATAAAAGCCTACGCCGAACTGACCTATTATATCGGCTGCTTTATCGCCGCTTTCGTCGTCCTTCATCTGCTCCTTTGAAGGCAAGCGAGCCGCTCTTTGCTATCGTGCCCAAGTTTTCCTCAAGCTCGGCTTCGTCCATACCGACGCCGTTGTCCGACACCGTCAGCGTTCTCTCGTCCTTGTTTATGGTGATCTCAATGCAAAACTCGCCGCACTTTTTCACGCACAGCCTCGTCGGTCAGTGAAATGTAGTGCAGCTTGTCGACTGCGTCGCTGGCATTTGATATGATCTCACGCAGGAAGATTTCCTTATTCGTGTAGATCGAATTGATCATGAGATCAAGCAGTCTTTTTGACTCAGCCTTAAAATTCTTCTTTCTCATAAGAATTTCTCCTTTAAAAATATTTTATAGGATCGCTTTTGAGTCCCGTTACAGGACCCCGCGGTAGTATAACCCTCTTGTAAATTCACAGTCCGGCTGCGACCGGTTTTCCGCCGCCCGGATGACTTCGGCACAGCGTTCTCTTGTTTCATCGGTAAAATAAAGAACGCCGAAATCAAGTTTGTTTATGTCGCCCGGCTTGTCAAGCATCCATAAAGGCCTTGAATTGAACATTTCGGAAAATTCTCCGTCGCACATTACCGGGAACCTTTCGCCCATGCGGTCGTAAAGCTCACATTTTCCGCCGCATGCCCTGCATCCGGCACCGTTTTTGCCGGGACAGTTTTTAAAACACATAAGCGGCAGCCTGCCGTAGGTGATGATGCCGACCGGTATATCGCCGCAAAGCGAGGAGGCAGCCTTTATTGGCAGCTCGAACGAGGCAACGGCAGCCGCAGCGCCAAGCGACCTTGCCTGCTCCACCGACGGGAAATTAAATATATTCATGCCTATTCCGGCAACCGCAGGAAGTCCGGCGGCAGATGCATATGTAAAGCCTGCCATATTGCCTATGACTGCTGCTGCGGCACCATTTGCCTTTGCCGTTTTCAATGATTTTATCACCGCTTCGCCGCATTTCAACACCCCTCTCGGTATCTCGGCAAGCAGTGTGACGCCCTGCGGCAGGCTGGCATTTTCAAAGTCCCTTGCAGGCAAAATAACCGCAGCGACAGAGTCCGGCAGCATTTCCGGTGCCTGTTTCGCCGACTTAAACCGTGCCACCGTTTTGATGTCTCGCCGGCAGGCATGTCCGCTCTTTATCATCGGCAGCGTATATAAAGTATCTCTTTTTGCAGACTCTCTTCGCTGCAAGGATATCCTATCCACAGCCTCTCTTTTGAGTGACCCGAGATCTGCGGCGCCTATAAACAGCCCGTTTTCAATATCACATTCATATTTATCTATATAATAAGGTGTTCCGCCGAGCTTTGAGAGCTTTTCCCGAACGTTTTCGCTGTCTGCGGCAGCGCTTTTTGCCGGGACCGGCACCGCGCCGCTTACAGTCGCCTCATGCCCGTCGCGATCGGAGACCGTCAGCCTTGAAGGCTCCTGACTTTTCAGCTTAAATCCGGCACAAAGGGGCACCGATCGGCGCTCGTTTCTGTACAGCTCGTGCGCCGTATTGATAAGCTTTGCCGACATTTTTTCATCGTTTTCGGTCCTTGTCCCGAACATGCACCTGCCGGTCTTACCGGTAAAGTACCCGTCGGTATGACCGTTTCTTGAAAAAAAATACCTGAGAGCAGCTCACGCAGATCGTCCGGCAGGTGTTCGCCGTCCGCCGCTGCACGGCGAGGCGGCTGTCGCAGCCGCGACATATTCCGGTCTTTTTCATCCTGCCCTCTATTTTAAGCGAGCACACACCCATATCGCGCAGCTCACCGATATGCTCTATAAAGCTCATGTCCTTAAGGCTAAGGTCGTGACCCGTGCCGCCGGCAACGGCAAAGGGCAGGCGGCAGGGCTGGGCGCAAAACCCCCTGTTTCCGCTGCGTGAGCCGAGCACGGCGCTTAAATAGCACTGACCCGAAAGGCACATGCACAGCGCGCCGTGGACAAACACCTCAACCTCCATTGAAAGCCTTTTTGCCTCATTACATAGGCTTATCAGCGACTCGCGGTCCATTTCCCTTGCAGGCACAACGCGCCTGAAGCCCATTTTGGACAGCATCGGCAGTGCCGCCGACGAATGTACCGACAGCTGGGTGGAGGCATGCAGAGGCACATCAGGCAGATACTGCCTCAAAAGCCCTGCAAGACCTATATCCTGCACTATAAATGCGTCGACTCCGCAGCGCGCAGCCCTGTGTGCTGTATAAAGAGCATTATCTATCTCGCCGTCAGACACAAGCGTGTTAAGGGTAAGATACGTCCTGACATTTCTTTCGGCACAGTAGCCCACTGCGTTTTCGATATCCTCAAAGCTGAGGTTTTTCGCATTCTGCCGCGCGTTGAATCCGGGCGCACCGAAATAAACGGCATCGGCGCCGGCGCGCACAGCCGCTTCTATCGTCCCCGCGTTTCCGGCAGGAGACAGTATTTCTATTTTGCCGCAGTTCTGCAAGATATGTCAACTCCAAAACCTAAAGTGCGCCGGAGGCTTATAGACCATAAAAGCCCCCGACGCCGTTCACCACATAAGCTCAAATCAGATTCAGAGCGCGCTTTTTATCAAGCCTTAACTGCCTGTTCTCGCGGTTAAGGCGTTCTATCTCGCGTCTGGCACCGTCTATCTCAAGCCTTGCACATGCAAGCTCCTCCGCAGTGCCTTTGAGATCTGCTCTTGCTTCCTCACACTTTACGGTCGCCTTCTTTGCCTCGTCGCAGTAGTCAAGCGCCGCAAGTATTGCAACCATAGTTGTCGAAAGATAAGGATTCTTTCTGGCAAGTCCGTCAAGCTTGGCATTGAGCTCGTCACCTATTTTACGGACATAGGTCTCATCGTCGTCGGAGGCAATAACATAATCAATACCGCCGACCGTTATCCTTATTTTGTTTGCCACATCGATCCACCCCATATCATTTATACACTTATATTTTACATGCATTTTTGCGAATAATAAAAACTGTTTGTAAATTTTAAGGTTTTGCCCTGTTAATTCGCACCGCACTTACCTGTCGGGCTTGCTTTTTTCATCCTTCGGCTCCTGTCTTTGCTTATGGCCGTAGCCGTGACCGTAACCGTAACCATATCCGTAACCGTAGCCGTAGCGGCTGCCGCCGTAATAGCGGTGACTGCCGTATTCGCCGCTGCCAGGCGCTATACCGTTAAGAACATAGCCTGCAAGCTTTACGCGGCTGAACTCCATAAACTTCACGGCTGCCGATATTTCATCTATCTCCGGTCCGTTCCATCTTACAACAAACAATACCTCGTCGCACAGATCGGCTACCGACACAGCGTCCGCCGACCTGCCGGATGCCGGAAGATCGATAACGATGTAGTCGTAATCGTTCCTTAAGGTCTCAAACACCGGTTCAAACTGCGATCTTCTGTAGCGTATGTCTTCGCTTCCGGCGAAAAGTATATCAAACGTATCGGTAAGGGAGTTTATGACCTCGGACACTCCGCATGATCCGGTCGCCGCCTCGGTAATTCCGGTATTGGGAACCTCGTTGCGGCGATTGAGCTGCGCCTGAACCGTTCTTTTTGCAAGATCCATGTCTACAAGCAGTGTCTTGCCGACACCTGACAGAGACCTTGCAAGGTTGTAGGCAACAGTCGTCTTTCCCTCGCCCTCACCCGTACTTGTCACGCCTATGATTTTGGCATTGTCAGCCCTCATTATCGACACGGTGCGCTGCCTTAACAGCCGCATCGACTCGGAAAATCCTGCAACCGTCGTGGTCGACGAGGTGAGCGGAAGTGTCGAAGACGAGCGCTTTTTCTGAACATCCGGTATCGAGCAGACACATCTGCCGCCGAGCGTTTCTTCAATATCGTGTCTCGACATGACCGTTTTTTGGACTTCATATAGAAATAGTTTATAAGCAGACCTGCTGCCATTCCGGCAAGGGCAAACAGGACTACATATTTATAATAGTAGCCTGTATTGTAAGGCTCGGTCGCAAGCTCCGGCTCAGAGCCCTCGATAACATTCATCCTTGTATCGCCTATCACATATTCCGCGATCTTAGGATAATTAAGCATTACCGAATTGATTATATCATATGCGTCGTCCGCCGATCTGCTGGTAACATCTATTTCAAAAATATTTGTATCGGCTACCGCGTTGGAGGTAACCCTTCCGCTGACCGGACGCCCGATCTCATTGGCTATTATATCCGACATTACGCCGGAGTTGATTATATAAGGGAAGGTTGCCGCCATCTGTGTTGCAAGGGTGGCATTGTAGTTGAATTTATACACGGAATTTCCGCTTGACGAGTCGCTGCTTATAAGAGGTGTAATCGTAAAACGCACATTTGAGCGATACATAGGAACATATGTGACCGAGAAGAAAATAAAGGACAAAACCGCAAACGAAGCGGTCAGAAGTGCCGTGATCCACCAGGTCTTTTTGAGGCAGCTCATGTACTTTTTAATGTCAAAATCGTTAGCGGCAGGGAGTTCTCTGCGATTTTCACTTCTTTCCATACATCATTCCTCCCTCGCGCCATAATTTCTGACCGGGGTGCCTTCCGATCTGTTCTTCTTTTTTTAAACTCGTGATAGTTGCTGAGCACACATCCGGCAAAATACGGCTTGTCCAGCGAGCTTATCTGATCGTTTATATCGCGGATCTGCACGCCGTCCTGACGCACCACCATGATGTAAGCGTCGCAAACAGACGACACTATTTCAGCGTCAGCCGCCTCTCCGCATGGCGGAGTATCAATAACAACAAAATCAAACTGTTCCTTTAAAGCGGCAAGTATGGCACGGAATTTGTCACCCGACAAAAGCTCCGGTGCGTTGTTGCATGACGTACTGTTGTCCATGATATAAAGACCTGTTTTGCTGTCATGCGATATAAAATCGGAAATATGTCCGCCGTCGCTTATGAATTTGTGCAGGTCGGTTCCGTCCTGCTTCGGCATCCACGGGAAGAAATTGTGCACCGCAGGCTTCCTCAGGTCGCAGTCGCAAAGCAGCACACGGTATCCGTCGGCGGCAAGCGACTCCGCAATATTAACGGCGGTAGTGGTCTTTCCTTCGTCCTCGGCGGTGCTTGTCACCATAAGGGTCTTGATGCCTTTGGTGCGTCCGAGGCTTTCGATCTTAACTGCCATTTTACGGAAGCTCTCGGCAAAATCATTGTCAATGGCGCTGTTTCCGACTGCAAGCCTTCCGTTTTCGGCAGTAATGCCGTGACCGACGTTTTTAACAACGCCAAACAGCCTCGCTCCCAGCTCGTTTTCGACATCCTTCGTATTTTTGACGGTATCCCTTGTAAACGAAATGGCTGCTATCAGAAAAGCTGCCAGCACCGCACAGACAAAGCCTGCAAGCAGACCTACCTTGACCGGCGACCTGTAATTTGACGGTGCATCAGGCATCTGCGGATTTGAAATAACGCTGATAAGCACATTGGTGAAAACAAAATCAGTGACCTTGTCATAATTATTATAGACAGAAACGAGTGCATCGTACGCCTTTTTCGGAGTACTGTCGGTAACGCTTACGCTTATAAGGTTGTCTCACCGAGCTGCTTTGCGGTAATAACACCGGTCATTTCACCGCCAAGCTCCTTGGAAACAACATTTTTCAGAGCGTCACTCTGGAAAACGTCGTCAAGTGTTTCGGCTATTATGACCGTTTTAGTAAGTGAAACGGCGGTAGAGCTCGTGGTATATCCGCTTAAATTAATGGAAACGGTCATTGTACTTGTGAACCGCTCGGGACGGATAAATTTAAAATAGGTCATGCCGCCGAACAACCCGAAAACCGCTGCCAGTATTATCACCCAGAAGTTAAGCGCTATATCGCGCAGGACGGTGTACATGTTGAGGCGGGAAAAAAATCAAACTGCTTCATAATTTATTCCTCCACCACAACTACAAGGCGTGACATGCTGATGACATCCGCGCCGTCGCCCTTGCCGTCAAATATTTTGTAATAAACGTTATAGACACCGGGTGTATCGTTTGCAACCTCAGACGCATCGACAACAATATCAGCCGTGGTATATTTTTTGTTGGTTTTGTTATTGATATCCTTTATAAACGCCTGATAATCCGGTACTTCGCCTTTTTTGATATACACAGTATATTCGTTGAGCCTTATTCTCAGCTGACCATAATCATCCGAGGTGACTATCGCCGGAACATTTATCTCGGTAGTCTCGCCCATGTGGTCGGAAACCTTGATATTTACGGTGTACCTGCCGTCCGAGGTGACCACCTCGCCGGTGATAAGCTTTATCTGAGATGTAAGGTCATTGCCCCATGCGTCCTCAGCCCTGACGTACATACCGAGGTTAAACTCCCTTTTCGACGGAAAAATAAAGTCATTGGTAAGGTATATCCGCGGTGTATTATAATCGGTGTATCTGAGCCTTTTGTTGAGAACGGCTACGTTATTGTCGCTGTCGCTCACAGCATATGTTATTATCGTAGTCTTGTTGGAATCAAAGAAATTTTTCCTTGTTACAACTATCTTTCCGCTAAGGTCACCGTCCTTTTTGTCACTTGCACTGACAAATCCCAGCAGCTCCTCATCGGTAGCCGATACCGGCACCTCGATCATTCCGTCAACCGAACAGGCAAGCACGGGCGGGTCATTTTTGCCCGCCGACCTTGCCGACAGCACAGCAAACGACACTACAGACGCCGCCGCAAGAACTATCGCGGCAATTCTCAGAAATCTCATTTACATCCTCCTAAAGGTCATAGCTTCACACCGTTTATAACGGCTTCCGGATTCTTTTTTTCAAACAATACGTCGGCGTACCACACCGAGTATTCGGCTGCAACGAAGGAATAGCAATCCGACATATCAGGGGTACGGTAGGTATCGCTGTGGCAGTCGCTCGCCACGAACGACGCCTCCTCATTTGAGAGGAAGGATAACGCACACCGCCTGGTCTTTTTCACCGAGGCTGCCCATTATACTGCCTGTGTTCAGCTGGAGCAATGCCCCGGAAGCTATGAAATATTCTATCCTCGCCGGATCTTCTTTTATGAAAGCATACCTTTCCGGATGCGCTATTATCGGCCTGTAGCCTGCGGCACATACAGCGTCCGCAGCCTTCCTCGCATCGCTTTCGCTGCCGTCAAAGTCAAACTCAATCAGCACATAATCGGTTCTGCCGATAGGAATAAGCGCACCGTCGGCTTTACATTCGTCAAAAGCAGCCGGCGCCCACATGATTTTCCGCACCTGTCACAATCTTAAGCCCGGGAATTTCCTGCCGGCTTCCGGCAAAAACATTTTAAAGCTTTCCGCCAGTTTCATGGCGGTGCTCACCGAATCCGGTTTGCACGGATGGAAATGCGGCGTAAGGGCTATGCTGCCGGTACCGTTGACTTTCGCGATTTTAACCATGCCGAGCGCTTCCCCCCCGGAGGACGCGCCGTCGTCAACGCCAGGTAAAATGTGCGTATGAATATCCGTTATTGCGCTCACACCCTTAAAACCCGGTCACATCCGGTTATTATTAATCTATTATATAGTACCACATAATCTGCGCAAGGTCAAGCACAAAAAGCCATATGATCTGCCAATATGCGGCATTTTTTCGTCATCACGACAGCAAAGCGCCCGCAAGGCAAAAAAGCATTACGGGCGCTTTGAAATTCTGAAATTCAGTACACGGTCTATTCCTGCTTTTGATGCTGCTGTGGGATGAGATGTCATTTTTCGACTCGTCGCCGTCGGCATCGGCTGTCTTTTCGGCACCGGTGCTTTCGGGCAGTTTCTTGCCCAGAATTTCAGGCAGCTCCATACCCGCCATGGCGAATACCTCCTGCAGAGGAGGAACCGACTTCATCATACCGGAAAGAAAGCCTGCAGTGGCACTTTTGCCGTCGCTGCCCTGTCCGTTGTCCCATACCGTGACCTTGTCGATCTTGATATTCTTGATAGCCTCGACCTGTACGCGCATGAGCTCCTCAAGCTTGTCGGCAATAAGCAGCTTGAGCGCTGCCTCGGTGTCTCCGCCTGCCGATTTCACGATTTCGGCAAAACCGGCTGCCTGCTTTTTGAGTATCTCCTCGGCACCTCTTGCCTCCGCTTCCATTTTTGCATAAATAGCGTCGGCTTCACCTTTGCTATGCGGCGTTTCTGTTCAGCCTCAGCCTCGGCTTCAAGCTCCATCTGGCGCTTTTTGGCTTCGGTGCGGACGATAACGTCGGCTTCCAGAGTGGCCTGCTCCTTGGTGCGCCTCGCTTCTTCGGCGGCGCGCTCCGCGGAATAAGACTCCTCAAGTGCCTTAGCCGCCTGTATTTTTCAGCGGTCGTGGCGATCTTAAGCGCCTCAGCCTGCTTTTCTTTAAGCTCGGCATCCGACATGGCTATCTTCATCTTGGCTTCGTTTTCGCCCTGTATTGCGACCGAGTTTGCCTCAGACACCTTTATACGCTGATCCATCTGGGCGTTTGCCTCACCGATAGAACCGTCTCTTTCCCTTTCGGCAACGCTGCGCTTGGCATCGTTGATAGCCTTGGCGGCAGCCTCTTTACCGAGAGCGGCGATGTAGCCCGATTCGTCGCTGATATCGGTAACATTGACGTTTATAAGTCTTAAGCCTATCTTTTTAAGCTCGGTCTCGACGTTGCTGCTGACGGCGGCAAGGAACTTGTCGCGGTCGGTGTTGATCTCCTCGATATCCATGGTAGCTATGATAAGACGCAGCTGACCGAATATGATATCCTTTGAAAGCTCCTGTATTTCCGAGAGCTGCAGTCCGAGCAGACGTTCTGCGGCGTTCTGCATAACGCCCGGCTCGGTCGAAATACCTACCGTAAAGCGTGACGGTACGTCTATTCGTATGTTCTGACGTGACAGCGCACTTTTTAAGATCGACCTGTATCGACAGCGGCGTCAGATCAAGAAACTCATACGACTGGAATACCGGTATCACGAATGCCGCGCCGCCGTGTATACACTTTGCACTTCTGGTGGTGCCGTCCTTGTTTTTACCGACCGATCCGTATATGACCATTATCTTGTCAGACGGACACTTCTTGTACCTCGAGCATATCCATACAATTACGGAAAAACACCACAAGTACGATCGCACAGAATAAGTAACACTGTGCCTGCGTTCAATTCATCCATTTGCTTACTACCTCCGTTTTAATTTTATATGTAACCGGCTTTCTTCAACCTCTGCCGGTCATATACATTTGTTTATTTTTTCTTTACTATCAGCGTGTTCTGACCGCTGATGCCTATTACCAATACCTCGCTGCCGGTCGGTATCGGTTCGTTTTCATCGGTCACGGCATCGCGCTCGACATACGTGCCCTGCAGCATGACATTGACCTTGCCCTGACCGCTGCGCTTTGCCGGAACGGTAAGATATACCGTGCCTGCGACACCAAGCGCGTTGCGTATGTCGCTCGTGCCGTCGCTCTGAAGCTTCATGACCGCCTTCATAAGCAGTGCTATAATAAACATCATCAGCAGTCCGCTCAAAAACGATACCGTAAGTGTGAGCGGCAGTGCAAGCGATGCGCCGTTGCATACAACGCCGACCCAGCCGAACACAACAAAAAAGGCTATTATTCCGCGCAGCGTAAATATCCTCAGTCCAGCCATTCCGCTCGGATCGTGGTCGCCATCCGGCATATCGTTCCCGAAAACGCCGTCGTGACCGTCTGCAGCCGGAATGTCCCCGTCATGCACTTCACCTATATCGTGCAGACCGCCTATGTCATGCAGTCCGCCGATATCGTGATCGCCGTCGCACATGTCGCCGTGTATGTCACAGTCGCCGCCGTGATCAGAGCCTATTCCTATCAGCATAAGAATGGTCTGTATCAGCAATATAAGGGTCGCCGGTATGGCGATCGCGGCAAAAAATTTGCGACACAAGTCCTAATGAATCCCACCAAGCCGCCATTGTTTACTCCTCCTTAAAATATATTACCCGTCGAGTCCGCAAAGAAGCTCCATAGCTTTTGCCTTTGCCGTTTTTGCAAGATGAGCGTATGCCATAACCGACAGGACACCCACAAGCCTTTTTTTGGCGCGGGCTGCGGCTCCTTATAATCGGCTGCCGCCGCCTCAACCGCCGGCATTATCGCGCCGTCGCCAAGCTTTAATGCGTTGCAGTCAGCCGTTATATCAACATATTTATGATAAAGCTCGCTGTCGCATATCAGATCGTCGCTCTCGTCGCTTAAATTTCCGTTTATGCTCCCGAGCATTTTTATTATGTCCGGCAGCATGAGCGACTCCCTCAACAGATTTATTATGCATATCCTCGCAAACTGATCCTTTGAATACACCCTGCCGACCGGCGAGGATACAAAGCCGCGTTTGACCCAGTTCTGCACGTCGTACGGTTCGAGCCCGGTCATGACCGAGACCTGCGACAGCGTTATGCCGCCTGCGGCAAATATTCCGCCAAACAGCGTTCTCGATATTCCCTTGGTAACCGCCGATACCTCTATAGTCGTACCGGGAAGCGTTACAGACACCGCACTCACCGCCTTTTTTGTTTTTCGGTAATTTGATTATATCATACAGTCACATGATTGTAAAGAGGGATTTTGTGATTTTTTTAAAATATTTTTTGCAGCAGCGGCAAAAAATGCTTGCAATGGGGCAAACAGTGTGGTATAATACCAAGGCTCAGGGTATGCCGCTCTGAAGCAAAAATATTTCACACGCCTTCGCGTACTGACGAAACGGTGCCGCAAACGCTGCGGAAAGCCGTCATTTTAAACGGAGGCGGCGGTTTTAACCGAAGGAGGAAACACAAATGGCAGTAGTATCAATGAAACAGCTGCTCGAAGCCGGTGTTCATTTCGGACATCAGACAAGACGCTGGAACCCGAAAATGGCTGAGTACATTTTCACAGAGCGTAACGGTATCTATATTATAGATCTTCAGAAGACCGTTAAGAAGCTCAACGAGGCTTACCTTTTGCTCGCGACATCGCGGCTGACGGCAAGGACATCCTTTTCGTCGGTACCAAGAAGCAGGCTCAGGATTCCATAAAGGAAGAGGCTATCAACTGCTCAATGCCTTACGTCAATGCACGTTGGCTCGGCGGTATGCTCACCAACTTCCGCACCATCCGCACCAGAATAGCAAGACTCAACCAGCTCCGCAAGATGAAAGAGGACGGAACCTTTGATATGCTTCCCAAGAAGGAAGTCATCAAGCTTGAGCTTGAGATTGAAAAGCTCGAAAAGTTCCTCGGCGGTATTCAGAATATGGAAAAAAAGCTCCCGGGTGCACTGTTCATAGTTGACCCGCGCAAGGAGAGAATAGCTGTTCAGGAAGCAAAGAAGCTCGGTATTCCGATAATCGCTATAGTAGACACCAACTGCGATCCGGATGAGATTGACGCTGTTATCCCCGGAAACGACGACGCTATCCGTGCCGTTAAGCTCATCGCTTCGACCATAGCTGCCGCAGTTATCGAGGGCAGACAGGGCGAGCAGGACGCAGCCGAAGAAGCCGCCGAGAGCGAAGCAGAGACCGAAAAGGTCGAGGCTGCCGAATAATTTTAAAAGCAGTGCCGGTGAGAGTTCGCTTTTACCGGCATTTTATGAAATGAAACGGAGGAAATTAAAATGGCATTTACAGCTAAGGATGTTCAGGCGCTCCGCGAGAAGACCGGCTGCGGTATGATGGACTGCAAAAAGGCTCTCACCGAATGTGACGGAAATATGGACGCAGCAGTAGATTACCTGCGTGAAAAGGGACTTGCCTCTCAGGCAAAGAAGGCATCGCGCGTCGCCGCAGAGGGTGCGGTCGCCGCTATAGCAGAGAACGGCGTGGGCGTTGTTCTCGAGGTCAATACCGAGACCGACTTCGTCGCAAGCAACGACGAATTCAAATCCTTTGTCAACAAGGCAGCCGAGATAGTCGCAAAGACCAATCCGGCAGATGTTGACGCACTGCTTGCTTCCAAGGGCGACGACGGCAAGACCGTTGACGAACTCAAGCAGGAAATATTCCTTAAATTCCGTGAAAATATACAGGTCCGCCGCTTTGTCCGTTATGAGGGACATGTTGTGACATATGTCCACGCAGGCGGAAAAGATCGGCGTCATGGTCAAGTTTGACACCGACGTTGCCGATAAGGACGGATTTGTCGCAATGGGCAAAAACGTTGCTATGCAGATCGCGGCTATGAACCCTGCTTACCTTGACGAAGCTTCTGTTCCGGCAGAGGTCATCGAGAAGAAAAAAGAGAGATCATGATCGCTCAGATGAAAGAGGATCCCAAGATGGCTAACAAGCCGGAGCAGGTCCTTGCAAAGATCGTTGACGGTAAGATCGGCAAGTACTACAAGGAGAACTGCCTTGTGGATCAGCAGTATGTTATCGACGGCGAGATGACGGTCGGCAAGTATGTTGAGAGCGTTGCCAAGGAGCTTGGCGGCAGCATCAAGATAGTAAGCTTTGTCCGTTACGAAAAAGGCGAAGGCATCCAGAAGAAAGAGGATGACTTTGCAGCCGAAGTCGCAAGCATGATAAAGTAATAGCTGAATATATTTACCGCACCGCAAAGAATACTTTGCGGTGCGGTTTTTTATATGAATAACGCATAGCATGTTTCGTAACAAGCGCCGACTGTACAAATACAGCCGGCGCTTTTGCATGTTGAAATATTAAATTTTAGTTTAGTAGTGTAATAAATATATTGGCAGACGTAGGGCAGGAGACGAGCCCCTGCCCTACGACAATACAATCGGCTTTTTCTTGTTTTTATATCTACAAACTAAAATTCAGCCTCTGAAAAAACAGGCAAAGACCGTACTCTGTCCTTGCTTCCTGCCGTTCGGCATTAACATTTGCAGCTTTAATCTGCAAAATGAACCGCCCACCGCAAGAATACGGTGGACGGTTCTATTGATTTTTTGTATCGGTTATGCCGCCTTTTCCTTTTTGCTGCCGGCATATTTTATTACAAACAGCACTGCAAGCATGAGAACTATAGATACCGGCAGAGTGATGAGCCAGTTCTGGACAAAACCCGTCAGCAGATATCCGGCAAACGAAACGGCTGCGACCGTTATCGCGTATGGCAACTGTGTCGAGACATGGTTTACATGCTCGCACTGCGCACCTGCCGACGACATAATGGTGGTATCGGATATCGGTGAGCAGTGGTCGCCGCAGACGGCACCTGCAAGGCAGGCTGACATGCCTATGACCATAAGCTCGCTGCCCGACGGGGAAAACGCTCAGCACTATCGGGATAAGTATTCCGAAGGTGCCCCACGACGTACCGGTCGCAAATGCTATGCAGCAGGCGACTATGAATATTATAGCAGGCAGGAAATTGTGGAGTGAACCGGCATTTGCCAGAGCGTCGGCAACGAACGTATCCGAACCGAGCAGTCCGGTCATGGTCTTAAGGGTAGTAGCCAAGGTAAGTATGAGTATTGCCGGTACCATCGCGATAAAGCCCTTGGGTACACATCCCATAGCCTCTTTGAAGGTGAGAAGTCTGCGCGCCACCATGTATATAACGGTGAGCACAAGCACTACTATTCCGCCGAGCGGCAGACCTACCGTTGCGTCGGTATTACCGAAGGCTCCTATAAAGTCGTGGTATGTATCGGCGCCATCAGTAAAGAAATCACCGACATAAATAAGCGCAAATACTGAAACGACTATCAGAACGGCAACGGGGAGCAGAAGATCTATGACCTTTCCGCGGCTGTTTTCGATCTCCTCGGCATCGCTCTTGGTTATGACCTCCGAGCCGAAGGTGAACAGGTCGCCGTTTGCCGCGTTTTCTCGTGCAGCTTCATGGGACCGTAGTCAAATTTCATAAGGATAATGGCGATTATAAATACAAAGGTCAGCAGCGAATAGAAGTTGTAGGGTATCGCCTTGCAGAACAGAGCGAGACTCGATACTTCGTTGCCTGCTGCGTCGGTGACGCCGCTTGTATATTCGGAGACAGCGGCAGCCCACGACGATATCGGGGCGATCATGCAGACCGGAGCCGCGGTAGCGTCGATCAGATATGCCAGCTTTGCTCTTGAAATTTTGTGGCTGTCGGTGACCGGTCTCATGACCGAGCCGACTGTAAGGCAGTTGAAATAGTCGTCAATAAATATCAGCACACCGAGTGCAAAGGTGCAAAGCATGGCGCCGGTGCGTGATTTTATGTGGGTCTTTGCCCATCTGCCGAAGGCAGCCGAGCCGCCTGCACGGTTGATAAGCGCGACCATGATGCCAAGTATCACAAGGAATATAAATATTCCCGATGTACCGGCGACCGATTCGATAAGTCCCTTTTTGACCAGCGCGTCGACCGCGTCAACGGCGTTGAAATTGGCGTAAAGCAGCGCGCCGGTAACAATACCGATAAAGAGCGAGCTGTAGACCTCCTTGGTAACGAGCGCCAGCACTATAGCTATCAGCGCCGGAACCAGCGACATAAATGTGGCGTAGTATCTGCTGCCGGCAGCTACCTTGCCCTCACCTTCACAGGTCTCACAGGTAAGCTCACTGCCTGTCCCACCTTTGCCGCCGCATACGGTGCAATCTGCATCGTCTATAATACCGGAGCCTTCGCACGCATTGCAGGTGTACTCATATGTATACCCTTTTCCGCCGCAATCCGCACACTCTTCTAATGTTGTTTTGCCCATCGTGAACGACATGACGGTGACCGCTGCAAGCAGTACGACAAGCGTTATCACGGTGGTAATGATCCTGCGTTTGTTCATAACCTTTCCCTCACATACAAAATAAAATGCCCTGCCGCGCAAAGCGCAGCAGGGTGTGAAAGGAAAGATAGGAAATAAACAATCACAATACCCGATAGCGCTCCACTTAAGCAGTGACAGTGTACGGCATATTCTGTCGCACCCCAACCGACCGGCACCGGAAACTGCCGGAGGATTTCGGCGGTACTTCCTTTCGCGTGCGGCATTTCCGTGCCAAAGCCACGCTACTTATAAGGACCGCGCCTCTATCGTTCATGATTATACATCGTCTTTTTGAAAATGCAAGAGGTTTTTGCATATTTTTTGCATAATTTATGCATATTTGTAAAACAAGCTCTTTTTTGAGGCCGCAAAATGTTAGGAAAGTAAAAAAATAAAGGCGGCAAAGGCGGACTCAGATAAAGATAAGCCGCCCTGTAAAAAGTCTTTTGCCCTGTGACTTCGTTAAAAATGCTCGCAATATATCTCCGTTATTCCTTCGCTTTTTGCCTTGCCACAGAACAAAATCTAATTTTACATGGTGCATAGCAGTTTTGAGCGAGATGTTTTTTCGTTCAGACAAAATAACAAAATCTCGGCAATACTTTGTGTATTACCGAGATTTTTTTTATGAAGTATGGGCGGAAAACAGCCTCTCAAAACCGACTTATCCTTATCTGAATCCGCCCAAGGCCGCCTTTTATTTGTTTTTACCCTTTATTTTGTCCCAGTATGCCTTGAACGCCTGCTCGGTCTTGTTGTCGCCGAAATCGTAATACCGGCTGTTTTTAAGCAGGTCGGGCAGATACTGCTGTTCTACATAATGATCGGGAAAGCTGTGCGGATAAAGGTAGTGCTGACCCTTGACCGCGGCGTCGTCGCCGTCAAAATGCTTGTTTTGCAAAGCGCGCGGTATCGGACCGCTTTTGCCGCTTTCGATATCAGCCATTGAGGCATTTATCGCGTCGTACGCGGAGTTTGATTTCGGACTTACCGCCACCAGTATCACCGCGTCCGCAAAGGGGGATCCTCGCTTCGGGCAGTCCCACCGCCAACGCTATATCTACTGCCGCCTTTACGATGGGAATTATCTGCGGATATGCAAGTCCTACATCCTCGCAGGCGCAGACCATGAGCCTGCGGCACGCCGACGGCAGATCGCCCGACTCGAGTAAACGTCCCAAATAATGCACCGCCGCGTCCGGGTCGCTGCCGCGCATAGACTTCTGAAATGCCGATATTATATCGTAGTGCTCGTCGCCCTCGCGGTCGTACCGCATGGCGCTTTTTGCGTGGTGACGCCGCGGTCTCCTTGGTCACGGTTATTTTGTCACCGTTTCTGTCCGACGCTAAAACGCACAGCTCCACCGCGTTGAGCGCTTTTCTTACGTCTCCGCCGCACCCGCGGCAGATAATGTCCACGACCTCGTCGCTTTGAAATTCTACGGTACACGACTGCTCCTTTTCCATGATCCTTGCAGCCCTCAGCACTGCCGGGCGTATATCCTCGGCGGTGAGCTGCTTAAATTCAAAGACCGTCGAACGGCTGAGTATCGCGTTGTATACATAGAAATACGGATTTTCGGTAGTTGACGCAATTAGGGTTATATCCCCGTTTTCGATGCTTTCAAGCAGCGTCTGCTGCTGCTTTTTGGTGAAATACTGTATCTCATCAAGATAGAGCAGTATGCCTCTGTCGCCGCCGAGCATTGCCGGCGACGACAGTATCTCCTTTATATCGGCGGTCGAGGCGGTGGTCGCATTGAGCCTGTAAAGCCGCTTGTTGCAGTTGTTCGCAATAATGCTCGCAACGGTCGTTTTGCCGACGCCCGACGGACCGTAGAATATCATGTTGGGTATCGTGCCCGACTCAATGATCCGGCGCAGCGGCATTTTTTTCGCCGAGCAGATGCTTTGACCGACCACCTCGTCGATGGTCTGCGGTCTTGCCCTGTCGGCAAGCGGTGAGTTCACGTCCACCGTCTCCTTTCAAAATTATGCGTTTTTGGACTTCAGTTCCTCTATGCTCTTTTACCTCGGTCAGGAATTGTCCTCTTCTATCCTGTAAAGCACGCCGTCGTCGTTCTGATAAAGTCTTATGTAGTCTATCATATACTCGACCGGAACACCGTTATTTTCGGGCGCCGAGAGGAAAGGCAGTCCGTAAGCCATGGACAGTATAAAGTAGATTGGCTCATGGAAAACCGAGAACATCGGATTATCTATCCTTACCGTGCAGTAAGGCTCACCATCGACCAAGAACTGCACAAGCTCCGGCGTCCACTCATAGCCTATCGTGTGATAGTCCTCTGAGAATTTTGCGCCGCCGGGCAGTCTTTTGGTCTTGGGATACCCCTGCCCGTCAAGGTAATTTATATGACGGTGAGCATCTATCTCTTTGTCCCACCACCATGAGTGGAGATTACAGGCAATGTATGAGTCGTCGCCGAACATTTCGAGAACGTCTATCTCAGGCATGGCTCCACGACCCGGATACGGCGGCGCACACATCCAGAAGCCGGGCCATACGCCCTTACCGCCTATAGGCATTTTGGCGCGTATCTCGGCATAGCCGTATTTGTAAGCCATGTGCTTGTTGGTCTTTATCATTCCGCTGGTATAATCCCCGTTTTCGAGGATCTTACCGCGAATGACAAGGTTGCCGTTTTCAAGCGTTACGTTTTTCGGGCTTTCTCCATGCCTTTTGCCGTCACGGGTGTTGTCGGCATAGTCAAACGGAGTCCAGATATCTGTATCGAGCTTTTTCGGCATCAAAATTGTCCTCAAAGACCAGTCTGTAATTCTTACCGTAAAGATTCATCACTTCCGCCCCTTACCTTTTCACAAATATGCCGTCATTCTGGTATATCTTTATATTCTTGATCTTAAATTCGGTCGGAAGAACGGTGTTTGCATCCGGCGGATCGATGTTGGGCAGACCGACCGACAGCCCTGCCGTCAGCTTTACAAGAGCACCGCATGTGAAGGCGTCGAACGGTTTTGCGGTGATATCGACCTGACAGTAGACCTCACCGTCGCAGGAATATTGAAGCCTGTCCTTCGTCCACTCAACTGCAAACACATGGTATCCCGGCGTGAGCTTATCGGGCACTCTTGACGACGGATAAAAATCTTCTGTATCTGTCTTCCGCGTCATAAAGGCAGTTGACCGAATGTTGCGACTCATATATGTCGTCGGTCCATTTCATGTACATTCCGGCTGCATTTTTGCCCTTTGCGCCGTGAACGGCTATTATGTCGACCATGGGCTTATATACCGTGCCGTCGGTACCGCAAAGCCGAACACCGGCCATACGCCGTTCTGGAAATCCGGCACAAGAGCCGTAACCTCTATATAGCCGTAGGAAAACACAAAATCCGTTGCACACTGCCTTGCCGCCGGTAAAGCCGTCGCCGTCGCGGTCGGCACGGATGACAAGCTCGCCGTTTTCACAGCACACATTTTCCGGTATGTAGTGAAGCTCTGCTCCGGCGTGCTTTTGACGCAGCCTGCGTGTTGACGTGGGTCGGGACAGTCTCTTGTTGTCCTTCGCCGAATGCGCCTTGACCGTTTCATCAAGCGCTTTCCATTTGTTTGTCTCCATACCGCCGTCGAAATTTTTCCTCAAACACAAGGCGGTAGCCATTTCCTTTAAGATCCATACTTTTGCTCCTTTCCTTTTAAAGAAAGTTATTTGAAAGCTTTGCTTTCATGGACATTATGCCACAACAGCCTGCCGTTTTCAACCCCAAAATTTATAAAAAGCAATAAAAAATGCGGAGAAGCACCGCGCGGTAAAACGTGCGGTGCTTCTCCCATTTGTAGGGGATGAATATGGGTGGGCAATTTTTATATGACGGTCAGCTTTGCTTTGTCGCGGCCGTCGTTTTTTAGGATGATTATTGTGTATTCTATATAATCCGCCGTCTCGTTTTTTCTGCGATCTGGCGTCCACCCCGAGCGCCGCATCGTGCCGAGCATTCGGGACAAACTGTTTGAAAACAAACGTATATCTCCGATGCCGCCGACCCTTATCGGCCTTTTTCCGCCTTTATCGGCTCAAGTAATGCGTCTGACACCGCCTTTTTCGGCGTCGGACACGGTCATTTGTTCAGCTATGAAGCGGTTGAGCATTTCGTCACGCTGTTCTGCCGGCAGCCTGAGCAGCGCCCTTGCGTGGCGTTCAGTAAGCCCTGCCGACATTATCCTGCCGGGTTGATCGACCGAGAGCCTTAACAAACGCGTTTTGTTTGACAGTGTCGACTGGCTGCCATTCCAAGCTTCTCGGCGACCTCCTGCTGGGACAGCGAAAAGTCGTCCATAAGCCTTCTGATGCCTTCGGCTTCCTCAAAAAAGTTAAGATCCGTGCGCTGTATGTTTCTATAAGGCACATGAGCGAACATTCCCCTGTCGTTTTGCCCTACAACTATGCAGTCACGGTATTTCCTTCAGCCCCGCGAACAGGGAGGTACTCTCAGCCTGCGTTCGCCCGAAATCAGCTCATACCGTTCGTTTTTCGCACGGTCACCGGTTGTATGAACCGTTCTTCCGTATACTTTCAGCTAATTGCAGCAGCTCGTAATAATCGAACTCGCGCCTCGGCTTCGATGATACGGCGGCACTATTTTTTCAGGTGATATCTTTACAAGTTTGCGGTCGTCACGTTTATACAACATGTCCGTTTCTCCCTTCCGCAATATTAATATACCCATTTGTTATATAAGGTCAATAAAAAAGACCGCCATTATTCGACGGTCTTGCGGTATCTGACATATTATAGGAGATTTTTGATGCCTTTAGCAGATTTCTGGGTATTTTAAGGAGTTTGATATCTTTTTCAACCGTTATTATTCCGCGTGTACCGGCATCATATGACCGAAAACGGCAGGGCGGCCGCATTTGCCGCCAAGTATCCGGATCCTAATTCAGCACTTTGGCTTCCGCCAGTACAAACTGCCCCTTCATGGTTATGATTACCCGCCGACCTTGGACATACGGCAGACAGTATTCGCAAAGCACCGGTATCGCAGCCACGGCGCGCGCCACCGCAATGTCGAAGCTTTCGCGGTATTTGCCGCACCGTCCTCGGCTCTGAATACGGTCGATATGCCGTCGAGCCCGGAGTGTCTTTATGACCTCGTCGAGAACTGGATGCGCTTTGCCAGTGAGTCAAGCAGTGTTATTTCAAGGTCGGGTCTTACTATCTTCATGACCAGTCCTGAAAAACCGGCGCCGGTTCCGACGTCGATTACCCGGTTGTTTTGCTTTTATTTCAAAAATTTAAAACCGTCATGCTGTCAAGAAAAATGCTTATTTGCTATGCCCCCGGGGTCGGTTATGGCGGTACGGTTCATTTTTTCGTTCCAAAGGCAGAGAAGCCCGCGTATTTTTGGAGCCTTTGCCTCTGCTTTCGTCGAAAGTGTCAATCGCATTGCAAGCCAATCGGTGATTATTTCAAACGGAATATTCAAAAATGCTCACTTCCTTTTGTCAATATTTAAAGCCCCAGCATAAAATTTATAAAATGAACAGGGGAATTTTCATGGTAATATACACGGTATCTCCGAGACTCAATGTACAACATCGCCAAAAAATACGGCGTGACCTTGCGACCCTCGAGCGGTTCAACCGGCTGCCGGACAACACACGACGGCTTGCTGGGCGAGGATATCCTCTGATACCCGTAAAGGGCACGGTGCACGATGAAAAAGCGGCGACTTCAACTCTACAGCATAGCCTGCACCACGGCATATCGCTTGAAGATCTCATAAACGCAACTCAAATCTTCGACCAATTCTACACGATATATCCAAGCGACATAATAATGATACCGCAGGGAAAACGCTTCTAAAAAAGACCTATCTTTCAGGTATTCCAGCCGCGGCGTATCGTTGACAACGGCACCCCAGGGACCTTGAGGACGGCTGGATGATAAGCACGGCTAAAAGATTACAACACGGCGCCGGTCGCCAGTCAGTCACCAACACGGAACCGGGCGCCGGTTTTCAAGCGAGCTTGCACATACCGATGCTGACAAACGCCTCGGTGCGAAACGCTTATCGACTGCTTATCGTTTCGACCGCCGCCGCAAACGGATATGAGGGTCGACATTGATTTAAAGATACATTTCCCATCGGACAAGGGAAGGTTTAACAATTTCTCACCCGCCCACTACCAAAGGCAAAGACCGAGCCTGCAGGAGAACCTTTCGACCGCGATAGCACCGAAAATATCAGCCGGTCAGCGCGGGACTCTTTACAAAGACGCACGACTACTCTTTCACGGCAGCATAGTTGATTATCTCACATCATTACTTGACCTACGGTGGGGATACCTCTACGGTCCGCCGCTCGCTGGTAGCCCCGATCAGCGAGGTGAGAAGGTGCTGT
>VOFC01002807.1_pt1 | contig 25652 bp, 28 predicted proteins | sample 5384161 | NCBI WGS metagenome assembly VOFC01 (sample SAMN12384722, study PRJNA508395) | human gut metagenome | isolation source: healthy gut B | host: Homo sapiens | reverse complement strand
GTTACGTATTGCTATAAAAACATCGCACGAAAGAAAGGAATCAAACCCATGCAGATCGGAGACACTTACGAATACAAAAATGTCGTCACCAAGGAGATCACCGCCGGCGCGCCGGCCTGGGCGGACTGGACATCTTCGCCACGCCCTTCCTCATTTGTTGATGGAGAGGCCGCAGTCTACTACTACATGAAAGAGCCTCGAGGGCAAGAGCAGCGTCGGCACGATGGTCAACGTCCGCCACGTTTCCCCCCCATCGGCGGCGGGAGATCGCCAAGCGTCGAGCTGATCGCCATTTCGAGAACGGCAAGATGTATACCTTCAAATCGAGGCATGATAACAAGGGCCTCATCGGCGAGGGCACGCACGAGCGCGCCATCATCGACTGCGAGCGCTTCATGAAGAAGTGCTGGGGCCAAGTTGAAGACTGAACAGGCAAGGAGGAAGCCCATGCACTATTACGGAGCCGTTTACCGTCCGCCGAGCGAGGCGTAGCCCTGATCGTGCAATGCACACACTTGGCTGCAGCCACAACAAATGTGCGTTCTGCAATACAAGGATAAGAAGTTTTCCATCCGTCCGGTGGAGGAGGTCCTGCGTGACCGCCGAGGCGCGCAGCTACGAGCGGCGCATCGAGCGCATCTTTCGCGGACGGCGACGCGCTGATCCTGCCGATGGACTATCTGCTGCAGGTGCTGGACTTCATCCGCGAATACTTCCCCGAGTGTACACGCGTTGCCGCCTATGCCACCACCAAGGCCATCGAACGCAAAACGGACGAGGAGCTGCGCAAGCTGCGCGAGCACGGGCTGGCGCTCGTCCATCGGTTTGGAAAGCGGCAATGAGGAGCTGCTCTTGAAGTTCAACAAAGGGCGTCACCGCGGCGGAGACCGTGAAAAACGCGCTGCGCTGCAAGGCAGCTGGCACGCCATCTCCGTCACAGCCATCAACGGCATGGCTGGTCTCAACGGCGACCTGGTGGCCACGCCATCGACACGGCGAAGGCCGTGAGCGTGATGAAGCCGGAATTTATCGCTTTCCTGACGCTGCGCGTCTACCTCCGGCACTCCCCCTGCACGATTGGATCGAGGCGGGCGAGTTTCAGATGATGGGGCCTGCCGATCTGATGCGCGAGACGCGGCTCTTCCTGGAACACATCGACTCCGAGGGCAGCGTGTTCCGTTCGAACCACGCCTCAAACTACCTTTCCCCTCGGCGGTACACTCAACCGCGACCGCGAGGCGCTGATCCAGACCATCGACGCCGCGCTGGACGGCAAGGTGCGCCTGCGCCGCGCCGTAGAGCTTGGGGCTGTAACACATCTTTTTGCATTGCTGCATGAAAAAACGCAGGGCCGTCAAGTGCAGGTCCTTGCGTTTTTCTATTGTGGAATTTCTCCGGCTTCGGCTCTCTGACATAGCGGAGCATCGTGCGCGCACACAGGCGCCGAAGCTGCGGTAATTTTCCTGCGCCGTGCGGAGTGAGATGCCGTGATTTTCGTCGCTCGGTTCATCGTCCGATGTAACAAACACATCGTTCTCCCAAAAGCAGACAGGGCAGATATAGGCAATCGCATCCTCCCGCGGCACCGATAGGTCAAACATCCGCAGCATGGGCAGGGATACTTCATCTTCCCCCCCCTATTTATCCGAACAGCGTGAGCTGGCTGGTGTCCGCCATGCCGGCAAACGCGCCGGGGCGCGCAGCTGCTCGATGTGCGTCTTGGAGAGCTTATTGCAGCACATGGAGAACTCCTCGACCGAGATGAACTCCTTGCCCCCTGCGCTTTTCCACCGTGTCCAGCGCCGCGGCCTCGCCGAGTCCGTGGACGGAGATGAACGGCGGCGAAACGCCATCATGACGTAGGCCACCGCGTGCGCCTTCGGGGAACAGGTAGGCGATCTTGCTCAGGGACGTGATGTACCACTCCGGCACGCCGTGTTCCTGCATCGTCTCGACCCAGCCGTCCTGAAAGCCGCCGCGCTTGACCTTGCCCTTGCGCACGCTCTCCATGATCTTGAACGAGAGCTTGGCGTCCATGCCGCGGCTGATGAGGTAGAGCATGATATCGTCGCGGCAGCCGACCGTCTGGTTGACCGTCGCCGTGCCGGACATGATGAGGTCTTTCGCGTTGCCGAGCCACACGTCCGTGCCGTGCGAGAAGCCGGACAGGCGCACGAGGATATCAAAGCCCTTCGGCTGCGTGTCGACGAGCATCTGACGCGTGAAGCCGGTGCCGAACTCCGGGATGCCGATCGTGCCGGTCTTGCCGACGATCGGGTCGTCATCCGTCAGGCCGAGCGGCGCCGCGCTGCAGAAGATGCCCATGGTCTCCGGATCGTCGAGCGGGATCTCGCGCGCGTTGACGCCGGTCATGTCCTCGAGCATGCGGATCATGGTCGGGTCATCGTGGCCGAGCTCGTCGAGCTTGAGGAGGTTTGCCTCCATGCAGTGATATTCAAAGTGGGTGGTGATGATGTCGCTGTTCGGGTCGTCGGCCGGATGCTGCACGGGGCAGAAATCCGTGACGTCCTTATCCTGCGGGATGACGACGAGGCCGCCGGGGTGCTGGCCGGTCGTGCGCTTGACGCCGACGCAGCCGAGCGCAAGGCGGTTCATCTCCGCCTTCGGCAGGGTCTTGCCGCGCTCCTCGAGATACTTGAGCACATAGCCATAGGCCGTCTTTTCAGCCAGCGTGCCGATCGTGCCGGCGCGGAACACGTGATCCGAGCCGAAGAGCTCCTCCGTATATTTGTGCGCCTTGCCCTGATATTCACCCGAGAAGTTCAGGTCGATATCGGGCACTTTATCGCCTCCGAAGCCGAGGAAGGTCTCAAACGGAATATCGAACCCGTCCTTGCGCAGCTTCGTGCCGCACTTGGGGCACACCTTGTCCGGCATATCCGCGCCGCAGCCAAAGCCCGCGCCGGAGTCAAAGTCCGTATACTTGCACTGCGGACAGACATAGTGCGGCGGGAGGGAGTTGACCTCCGTGATGCCGGAAAAATACGCCACGAGCGACGAGCCGACGCTGCCTCGGCTGCCGACCAGATAGCCGTGCTCGAGAGAGTTGGCGACGAGCTTCTGCGCGCTCATGTAAATAACGTCGTACCCGCGCGAGAGGATGTCGTGCAGCTCGGTCTCGACGCGGTCGGTGATGAGCTTCGGCGGATGCTCGCCATAGATGGCCGTCATCTTGCCGTAGACGAGGTCCTTGAGCTGCTGGGCAGAGTTTTCGATCTTCGGCGGGTAGAGATCCTTCGGCAGGAGCTCGAACACCTCGACGCTGTCGGCGATGGCGTTCGTGTTCGTGACGACGACCTCGTGCGCCTTTTCGGCGCCGAGATACGAAAACTCGTCGAGCATCTCCTCCGTCGTGCGGTAATAGAGCGGCATGGGCTTGTCCGCGTCGGAGAATTTCTTGGCCGCCAGCAGGATGCGGCGGAAGATCTCCTGCTCGGGATCGAGAAAATGCACGTCGCACGTTGCGACAACGGGCTTGCCGAGCTCCTCGCCGAGCTGCACGATGCGGCGGTTGAGGTTGCGCAGGGATTCCTCGCTGCGCACGGTGCCGTTGTCGAGCAGGAAGCGGTTATTTGCCAGCGGCATGATTTCAAAATAGTCGTAAAACGAGGCGATGCGTCGGAGCTCCGCGTCGCTCTTGCCGCGCAGCACGGCCTCGAACACCTCGCCCGCTTCGCAGGCCGAGCCGATGATGAGCCCCTCACGGTACTCCATGAGCAGGCTCTTGGGAATGGTGGGGTTGCGCTTAAAATGCTCCAGATACGACCGGGAAATGATCTCGTAGAGATTTTTCAGACCGGTCTTGTTCTTGACGAGAATGGAGATATGGTGCGTGCGGCGCTTTTCCTTCAGGCCGCCGCGCACGAGGTCGTTGAAGTCGCCGATCGTCTGCGCGCCCTTCGCCGCGAGCATGGGCAGGAACTTGTCCATGATGCGCGCGACGACCATCGCGTCATCGCTGGCGCGGTGATGGTTGAAGTCCGGCAGGCTCAGCCGGTTCGAGACCTGGTCGAGCTTATGATGCTTGAGATCCGGCAGCAGATACTGTGCGAGCACGAGCGTATCGAGATACACCGGCTCAAACGGGATGCCCGCCCGGCGGCAGGCCGCGCTCATGAAGCCGGTATCAAAGTCGGCATTGTGCGCGATGATCGGCCGCCCGCCCACGAAGTCAAGAAACTGCCGCATGGCCTCCGCCTCATCGGGCGCTCCGGACACATCGGCGTCCGTGATGCCGGTCAGCCGCGTGATCTCGGCCGGGATGGGCATATGCGGGTCGACAAAGGTGTCAAACTCCGCCTTGATCTCGCCGCCGGAAAAGAGCACCGCGCCGATCTCCGTCATGCGGTTCGTATCGAGGTGCAGGCCGGTCGTCTCGATGTCGAAGGCGACGAACTCCGTATCAAGCGGCAGCGCGCTCTGCCCGTGCACGGCGAGCGTGCCGTCCACGTCGTTGACGAGGTAGCCCTCCTCGCCGTAGATGATCTTCACGCCGTATTTCTTCGACGCCTTCCACATATCCGGGAACGCCTGCGCCACACCGTGATCCGTCACGGCGATGGCCGGATGCCCCCAATAGGCCGCGCGGCCACAAGATCCGCGGGGTCGGAGATGGCGTCGAGCGCCGAGTAGCGCGGTATGCAGGTGCAGCTCCACGCGCTTTTCCGGTGCGTTATCAGGGCGAATGGCCTTCTCCCCCTGCACAATGTTGCGCGGCTCGAGCACCATGTCTTCATCGTACTTGCTGTAATTGATCTTGCCCTGCACACGCAGCCACATGCCCTCGTGGATGAGACCGACGATGCTCTGGTCGTCCTCGGCGCGCAAAAGCGCGACACGCGCACGCTGCTCGTGCTGTCGGTCATGTCAAACGAAAGCACGGCAGAGCCGTACTTTGCGATCTCGCGGCTGCTGACGGCAAAGACCTCGCCCTCAAGCGTGACGTTGCCGCTCTCGAGCGTGAGCTCGTTCATGGGCGTGACGTCCGCGCGCTTCGGGATGGGCTTGCCCATGAGCACCTTGGCCTTGGCCTTCTGCTCGGCCTTTTTCTGCTCCGGTGGCGGGTATTCCGCCTGGATCTGTACGCCGCGCAGCCGAAACTGCGCTGCGAGCAGCTGCTCAATATTCGTGCGCTCGACCGGCGCCGGCATACGCGCAAACCACGTGTGCAGCAGCATCGTCATGCTCTCGCGCTCAATGAGCACGTCGAGCACCTCCGCCTTGTCAAGACCGCCGCAGCTATCCTGCAGGGACGCACAGTCGGGGAACATATCGAGAAACGGGATTTTTTCGCTCATAGTTTCCTCACTTTTCGCTCAGAATCAGATCCACCAGCGCATCGGCCAGCTTGTCCGCGGGGTACTTGCCGAGGATCTCGCCGCGGCGAAACAGCAGCCCGCAGTCCTTGCCGCCGGCGATGCCGTAGTCCGCCTCGTGCGCCTCACCTGGGCCGTTGACGACACAGCCCATCACGGCGACCGTGATCTCGCGCTCAATGCCCTGCAGCCTCTGCTCGACCTCCTGTGCAAGCGCGATGAGGTCGATCTGCGTGCGCCCGCACGTCGGGCACGAGACAAAGCGCACACCCCTCGCGGCGCAGCCCGGCCGCCTTCAAAATAGCGATGCCGGCGCGCACCTCCTCCACGGGGTCAGCCGTGAGCGAGACGCGGATCGTATCGCCGATGCCCTCGGACAGCAGCGTACCGATGCCGACGGCGGAGCGGATGATGCCGTTGTAGGCCGTGCCAGTCTCCGTGACGCCAACGTGCAGCGGATACGGAAAGCGCTCGGCCGCGAGCCGGTAGGCCGCGATCGTCAGCGGCACGGTGGAGCTCTTCATCGACAGAGCAATGTCGTCAAAATCATACCGGTGCAGCAGGTCAATGTGCCCCTGCGCGCTCTCGACGAGTGCCTCCGGCGTCGGGTGACCGTACTTTTCAGTAGACGCTTTTCCAGACTGCCGCCGTTGACGCCGATGCGGATGGGGATCCCGCGCTCCCGGCAGGCCTCTGCCACCTTGCGGACGTTGTCCGGCTCGCCGATGTTGCCGGGGTTGATGCGGATCTTGTGCACGCCCGCCTTCGCCGCTGCGAGCGCAAGGCGGTAGTCAAAGTGGATGTCGGCCACGACCGGGATGGGCGCGGCGCGCACGATCTCGGGCAGCGCGTCCGCCGCGGCCTGATCCGGCACGGCGAGACGGATGATCTCACACCCGGCGTCATGCAGCCGGGCGATCTGCTCGATGGTCGCGTGCGCATCCGAGGTGTGCGTGTTGCACATGGACTGCACCGCGACCGGCGCGCCGCCGCCGATGGCGACGGAGCCGACATGGATCTGTTTTGTCTGCGTTCTGTTCATAAGCACTCCTGTATCTCTCCGAGAGGCCGAAGACGCACGAAAGCCGAGGCGGACAAATCCGCCCCGGCTCAGGTGACGAGTTTGGAAATGTCGTTATACATGACGTAAGCCATCAGCGCCAGCAGCAGCACGAGCCCTGCCGTGTGGATATACCCCTCATACTTGGGGTCGATCTTTTTGCGGGTAAGCCGCTCGAGCACCCACGTGACGAGCAGACAGAACACGCGCCCGCCGTCAAGTGCCGGCAGCGGCAGCATATTCATGACCGCAAGGTTCACGGCGATGAACGCCGAGAAATACGCAAGGTTGGAAAACGCGGCCGCCTTCGTGGCCGACTCCTTGCCGACCTCGCTCATCATGCTCACGATGCCGACCGGACCGGACAGATCCTTGACACCGACCGCACCCGCAAGCAGATCGCCAAGGCCGCACCAGACCATGCGCACGAAATCCAGCGCGCTGTACCACGCATTCTGGAGCTTCGCGCCGAACGTCGCCGGCTGCGTGCCGAAATAAAAGCCGTACATCTTGCTGCTCTGTCCCGGATATTCCCGTGCGGCGAGGTAGAAATCATCGAGGTGCACCTTCGCGCCGTCACGCTTGACGACGATGTCATGCGTGTCACCGCCGCGGGAAAGATATTCGCTGACGTTGGTCGTAAAATAGATACGGTGTCCGTCAATGCTCCAGATCGTGTCACCCACCTGCAGGGCGTTCTCCCCCTGATACGGGCAGCCGTCCATAAAATCGGTGAGCGTCGGCGTGGAAAAGCTCTTCGCCTGCGCAAACACGAGCAAAAGCAGCAGAAGTCCGAACACGAAGTTCATGAATGCGCCGGCACAGAGGATCAAAAACCGCTTCCACGCCGGCTGGCTCGTGAACGCGCGCGGATCGTCGATCGTCTCATCCTCGCCCGCCATGGCGCAAAAGCCGCCGATCGGCAGGCAGCGGACGGCGTAGAGCGTCTCCCCCTTCTGCTTTTTCCAGATGGCCGGGCCCATACCGATGGCGAATTCATCCACGCGCACGCCGCAGGCTTTGGCCACGAGAAAATGACCGAGCTCATGCACGGCGATGAGGATACCGAAGACGAGAATTGCGAGCAGAATATACATGTGCTGTCCTTTCAGAAACGGAAATAAGACCGGACGAAGGCACGCGCCTCCTGATCGGCCGCGCGGATAACGTCCAGATCGGGCGCAGCGACGGGTGCGATGGCCTCCACCGCCGCCGCAACGCTTTCATAAATAGAATGATACCCGATCTTGTGGCCCAAAAACAGGCCAACGGCAATTTCGTTGGCTGCGTTCATGACCGTCGGCGCAGTGCCGCCGGTGCGCGCGCAGCGCATGGCAAGTGCCAGACACGGCAGCGCCTCGAGATCGGGCGCGTAGAAATGCAGCCCATTGGGATAGGCCGTCAGATCCAGCCGGTCGCTGCGGCTGGGCTTGCGCTCCGGATACGTGAGCGCATACTGGATGGGCAGGCCCATATCCGGCACGCCGAGCTGGGCGATGACCGTCCCGTCGAGCAGCTCGACCATCGAGTGCACGACGCTCTCGGGGTGGATAAGCACCTGAATATCATCCGGCGTGACGCCGAACAGGTGCATGGCCTCAATAAACTCCAGGCCCTTATTCATCATGGTCGCAGAGTCAACGCTGATCTTCGCGCCCATGCTCCAGTTCGGATGGCTGACAGCCATCTCGGGCGTGACATCGCGCGTTGCCTCGCGCGTCCAGCCGCGGAACGGTCCTCCGGAGCCGGTGAGCAGGATCTTGTGCAGCTCGCCCGCGCGCCCGGTCAGGCACTGAAAGATGGCCGAGTGCTCGGAATCCACCGGCACGATCTCCGCGCCGCATTCCCGTGCTCTGCGCATGACGATGTCGCCCGCGCACACGAGCGTCTCCTTATTGGCCAGCGCGATGCGCCGTCCCTTTTCGATGGCCGCAAGCGTCGGGCGCAAGCCGACCGCGCCGGACACCGCCGTGACGACCGCGTCCGTATCGGAAATGACCGCCGCCTCGCACAGTGCGTTTTCTCCGCCGCCGACGGCGATGTCCGTATCGGCGAGCGCGATGCGCAGCGCCTTGGCAGACGCCTCATCCGTCACGGCGACGAACGCCGGATGCAGGCGGCGCGCCTGCTCCTCGGCGAGCTGAATGTTGCGGTTCGTCGTCAGCGCACGGACGTTCAGCCCCAGATGCTCCGCGACGGCAACGGTCTGCCGGCCGATGCTGCCGGTAGAACCGAGAATGGAAATCGAATGTACCATAGCTATGCTCCTTTACTGCGCCACGGCCGCGATCGCCGGCGCCAGCAGCACCAGCAGCTCAAGCATGGGCGCGGTGAAGATGGTGCTGTCAAACCGGTCGAGCATACCGCCGTGACCGGGCAGCAGATTGCTGTAGTCCTTCACGCCGTGCTCACGCTTGACGGCGGAAAATGCAAGGTCGCCCGTCTGACCGGCAAGGCTGCCGAAAAAGCCGTAGATGGCAAGGATGCCGATCTGCACGCGATAGCCGCACCAGTGCAGGATGAGACCGTAGAGCATGGCGGCCGCGATCGCGCACACAAAGCCGCCGATGCAGCCCTCGACCGTCTTGTGCGGGCTCAGCGCCGGGGCGAGCTTGGTCTTGCCGAGGCTGCGGCCGACGAAAAACGCGCCGGAATCGCTCATCCACGTGATGACGAACGGCAGCAGCAGATACGGCGCCTTCGGGTCATTCAGGCCAAGGCGCACGAGCGACGAGAGCATCCACGGGATGACGATGCCCGCCGTGAACACGAGCGCCAGATCCTGAAACGGAACGCGCTCGGCTTTGTGAAACGAGATCATCATCTCCACGAACATGGTCACAAACAGCGCATACGCCGCGATCTTGAACACGAGCTCCGACAGGCCGAACGCAGCGCCGAGCACGATGGCCGCGCCGCACACGCCGGCATACACCGCAAAGCGCGGCACAAACTTCGGTATAGCCGTGTGCAGCAGCTCCCACGCGCAAAACGACGCCATGACGGCCACCACGATGCCCCAGCCCCAGATCGGAGTGAAGAAGATCACAGCCAGCAGCGCCGGGATACCGATCGCCGCAACGATGAGTCTGTTTTTCATGATAGATTCCTCCCGTTTGTCTTTCTCTCGGGTACGGCGGTCATTTCACGCCGCCAAAGCGCCGGTCGCGCCGCTGAAACTCCGCCAGGGCCGCGTCCATATCGCGCTCGGTAAAGTCCGGCCAGAGCACGTCGGTGAAATAGAGCTCGGAATACGCGCCCTGCCAGGGCAGGAAGTTGCTCAGCCGCTGCTCACCCGCTCGTGCGGATGATGAGGTCGGGATCCGGAATGCCGCCGGAATACAGGTAGCTGCCGATGAGCTCCTCCGTGAGCTCGGGCGCAGTACCGGCCTTGTATTCCTCGGCGTAGCGGCGCACGGCGTGCAGGATCTCATCGCGGCCGCCGTAGTTGATGCACAGGTTCATCTGGCAGCCGTCATAGTGCGTGCTCTTCTTCCTCGGCCGCGTCCATCAGGCGCTGCAGCTCCGGCGAGAGGCCGGTGCGTTCGCCGAAAAAGCGCATCTTGAACTTGTCGCGCTCCATGATCGAGAGCGCTTCCTTCATGTATTTATCGAAGATGTTCATGATCGTGCGCACTTCCTCGGGCGGACGGCGCCAGTTTTCCGTGGAAAAGGCGTAGACCGTGAGGTATTCGATGCCGATGGCCTTGCAGTAGTTGCCGATGCGGCGAAACGCCTCGGCGCCGTAGGCGTGACCGGCCGTGCGCGGCAGACCGCGCTTTTTCGCCCAGCGGCCGTTGCCGTCAAGAATGATCGCCACGTGGCGCGGCAGGCGCGAGAAATCCACCTGCGGCGCAGTTGTCTTATCGTTTGCCATAGTTCCTCCTGCACCGCCCGGATGGGCGGCGCCTGTAGACAGGATATTCAAACGGGGGGATGAAAAATCCCCCCGTATCACATTTGCGGGTCCGGGAACTCAGATCTCCATGAGCTCCTTCTCTTTTTCGTCGGCGATGCGCTCGACTTCCTTGATATAATCATCGGTCAGCTTCTGCATGTCCTTCTCGATGACCTTGAAATCGTCCTCGGTGATCTCGGACTTTTTCTTCTGCGCCTTGAATTTGTCCATCGCGTCGCGGCGGATGTTGCGCACGGCGACCTTGGCGTCCTCGCTGTACTTCTTGACCTGCTTGGCAAGGTCGCGGCGGCGCTCCTCGGTCAGTGCCGGGAAGACGAGGCGGATGGCGCGGCCGTCGTTCTGCGGGTTGATGCCGAGGTCGGACGCGAGAATGGCCTTCTCAATGCCCTTGAGCACGGAGCCGTCCCACGGCTGGATGAGCAGCGAGCGGGCGTCCGGCGTGCTCACCGACGCGATCTGCTGGATCGGCGTGGGTGAGCCGTAGTAATCGACCGTGATGCGGTCGAGCACGGCGGGGTTGGCCTTGCCGGCGCGGACGGAATCATACTGCTCGGTGAGGACCGAAGCGGTCTTTTTCATTTTGGATTCAAACTCGGTATAATCGGTAGACATGGTGTATCCTCCTTATCGGGTTTTTAAATTTGATTTCACTTCGTCACGACCGTGCCGACGGGTTCGCCCATCACAGCGCGGACAATGTTCTGCGGGTCGGCCAGCGCGAAGACGACGACCGGGATGTCATTTTCCATCGCGAGCGACGTTGCCGTCAGGTCCATGACGGCCAGATGCTTTGCCAGCACCTCGTCATAGGTGATCGCGTCGTACTTCACGGCGCTGGGGTCGACATGCGGGTCGGCACTGTAGACGCCATCGATGTTCTTGGCAAGCAAAATTGCGTCCGCGCCGATCTCAGCGGCGCGCAGCACGGCGGCCGTGTCGGTCGAAAAATACGGGCAGCCGCTGCCGGCACCGAAGAGTACGACCTTGCCCTCTTCCAGATGCGCCACGGCGCGCTCCCAGGTATAGTGCTCGGCAAACGTCGACATTTCGACGGCCGTCTGCACGCGCACGGGGATGCCCTTCTGCTCCATAACGTCGGACACGGCCAGACAGTTCATGACGGTGGCGAGCATGCCCATGTGGTCGGCGCGCGAGCGGGCCATCTTGCCCTCGCCGTTTTTCACGCCGCGCCAGAAGTTGCCGCCGCCGATGACGACGCCCACCTGCACGCCCAGCTCCGTGCACGTCTTGATGACGTCGCACACCTGACCGATCGGCTTTGCCCTCAGTGGCGAGGTCGAGGTCGTTTTGGAAGGTTGAGGCCATGGAGCCGACATTCCGCTGACGACAAAGCTCTGCGCCATTGCGCGCAACTTCACCGCCTCGTTCAGAATACGGTTTCGCGTGCTGTAGCCCCACTCGTTCACGGAGGTATCGTCGGTCGGCTTCCAGTAGGCCGAGATGATGTAGCAGCCGCCGTAATCGGGGTCGGCGCGAGGTAGTTGGCGAACTGCGTGCCGCTCTCCGCGTCGTAGCGCAGCCACGGGCCGCTGAGCGCGCCGCGCCCTCGCGGTACTGCTCAAGCGTGAAGCCGTTATCGCGGTAGAACGTCTCCATCGTTTCCACGCTGTCGTAGCTCTTGTCCACGCACAGCGTGCTGCCGTCGCAGTAAGCGGAGTACCAGCTGTCCTGACCGATCGTTTTCTCCACCGCCACAGTCGGAACGTAGAGATACCAGCCATTGCCGTCGTAGCGCCGCGCCGTGCAGTCATCGCTGCTCGTCACCGTGTTCTCGCGGATCAGGTCGTCCGCGTTCAGGAAGTCGGTGATCAGGCAGCGCGGCACGTCAAGGCTCGCGTAGTCCGCGTAGAAGTCGTAGAGGTATTCATAGGCGCTCGTGTAGGAGCAGCCGTTGTACCACAGTCCGTCGTTCGCCATGCGGCTGTCGAGCAGCCGGTAGACGCTCGGCTCGCCGTCCGTGCGCAGCATGGTGAGGTAGTAATAGAAGCCGTCGGAGATGTAGCCGTCGTCGGTGATGTTGTTGCCGCCGACCCAGAAGAAGCGGTCGGGCAGCGCGCCCGCCTTGTCCTCGGGCTTGACCTCATAGCTGAAGCTCCACAGCTCCAGCACGCCGTCCGGCCGCGAGACCGTGCAGTCGCCGCGCTTTCCAGCTTGTTACGCGCACATCAGCCGCCGCCTCGGTGACCTCGACCGGCAGACCGTCCGTGCTGCCCTTTCCGGGAGGATATAATAGGTGTAGCCGTTCGGCTGCTTGAGCGCGTTGATGACGGAGAGGGCGTAGGCCTCCATGCTGTCATAGGTCGGCACGGGCTTTTCGGTCAGGCGAAAGACCCAGCAGACAAAGTTCCTATTCTGATTTTCAGGCTGCTCAGCCGCCATCACGAGATAGAGCGTGCCGTCCTTCTGCTGAAGGAAGTATACCCGATTTGCCCAACCGTTTTCATCTGCTGTGGACGAGGTGCACAGCCATGCCTTCGCGTTCTCGCGGCGCAGCTTCGCGGCAGAAAGCCCGTCGACGAGCCATTCAGTCGGTCCGTCCGTCTTGCTGTTGAAACGGACATCAAATTCCTCCTTCGTGAGTGTGACCTCCGCTACCGTTTCGTAAAAACTGCTCCTCCTCGTTGTCCATCCTTTTGAGCAGCAGCGTCCGCACATCGTCCGGGGTCCCTGTCCGCAACGACTTCCAGCTCGCCCCCGATGGGAAGCATTCATATAGCCGGGTGCGCAGGCGACGGTCGCTTCCTCAACATAGTGCTTCCGAACGGCTCGGCCAGCTCCGCGTTGTCCTTGCCATCGGTGAAGGTGCAGGCGACCGAAAGCCCCGCGATGAGCAGCACGGCGACCGCCGTATATACGCCGCGGTCTTCGGTTTCTTCACCAACAGGGAAATGCGCTCCTTGAGACCCTTGCCGCTGTCGGTCATCATCGTGGCGGTGACGAGCAGCGCGGGGCGCTTTTTCAGGTCATGCGGATGAGCGTGCGGCCGTAGGCGGCGCGCTCGCTCTCGCCGATGCGGCGGATGGTCGCCTCGTCGCAGGCCAGCTCCGCGTCGCGGCGGGAAAGCCCGCCGCCCACCACACGAGCGGGGTTGTACCAATGCAGCGCCAGACACACGCCGCGCAGCACCGCCCAAAGGTTGTCACCGTGGCGGTAGTGCGTCTGCTCGTGGGCGAGCGCGTAGCGCAGCGTCTCCGCCTCCGTGCGCGTGTCGGGTGTGACGTAAATGCTCGGCTTCGCCACGCCGAACAGGCACGGCGTATCCGTCTCACCGCTCTCTCGTAGACCGGCAGGCAGGCGTCGGTCTCCTCCACGCGCTCACGCGAGCGGCGCAGCTTCTTGCCGAAGCGCAGGTTCACGGCGAGGAACACCAGTCCCAGCGCCGCCGCGCCGGCGAGCCAGACAGTTTCTGCGATCCGCGCCCAGTCGGTCTTTTCGACCGTCGGCGCGGTCACCGGCGCGGTCGTGACGTTCTGCACGAGGTTCGGCGGAGCCGCCTCGCTCATGCTCTGTGCCGGAATGCCGACGGTACCGCCGTTCGCGGGCGCGTCGTTCCGCTCGCCGACGATGTCCTGCTTTGTAAGTCCCCTGCTGCACGGTCGGCGCGCGCTCGGGCACGGCGTTCATCACGCTCAGATCGCTCGCGCCGAAGCTCACCGGAACGAGCAGGCGCACGAGCACCAGCAGCCACAGGGCGTACTGCATCCGCAGGCTGGCTTCCCGCGCAGCACATAGCGCAGCGCGATGACCACCAGGATCAAAACGCTGGATGAAACGATCCACTGCATCATTTTGTTCCCTCCTCCATCTGCCGCAGCAGCTCATAAAGCTCGTCGATCTCTTCCTTGAGATGGCCTGCCTGCGCGTCATGGCGCTGACCATCATGCTCAGGGCTCCCCTGATAGACGCGGTCTAAAAAGGTCTCTGTTTCGGCAAGCGCCGCGTCCTCGCGGCGCACCGCGGGGGAAAAAGGTGTTCTTTGTCCCTCCGTTTCGCACGCCACAACGCCCTTGCCGACCATGCGCCGCAGCAGCGTCAGCGTCATGCTGCGGCTCCAGCCCATGCTGGCCTCCATCTGCTCGGTCAGCTCGCGGCCGGTCTGCGGTGCGCGCTCCCACAGACATTCCATGATGTTCCATTCGGCGGGCGCAAGGTCAAATTTTTTCCATTTTCCGTCCTCCTTTTTCCGGATTTTGGTTACTGATGTAAACACAATGTAGCATAGTTGGTTACACTTGTCAACACTTTTTGAAAAATCTTTTTCCGTGCCGTTCCGCCGCCCGTCCACGGAAGGTCTATTCGTTCTTTGAAGAAAGGCAAGCTCCCCGCATGGTTTTTTATCGCTTATGACGATTGCCCATTCTCCGCCGCTGTGGTAAACTGATTTTCAAACATTCTGCACCGCGCGGATCGAACCAGGCGGGTGGAAATGAAAAAGGAGAAATGAAAATGAAACAGAAGCTCAGCGGCCGCGACTACACCTACGTTGCCAGTATGCTCTTCGGCATGTTCTTCGGCGCCGGAAACCTGATCTTCCCCGTTCACCTCGGTCAGATGGCCGGCGCAAACGTATGGCCCGCGGTCATAGGCTTCTGCGTAACGGGCGTCGGATTGCCGCTGCTCGGCGTAGCGGCGCTCGGCATCAGTCGCTCCGGCGGGCTCTTTGAGCTCGGCAGCCGCGTGGGCAAGCCCTACTCCATGTTCTTCACCTGCCTGCTCTACCTGACCATCGGGCCGTTCTTCGCCATCCCCCGCTGCGCCACCACCTCCTTCACCGTGGGACTGGAGCAGGTGCTGCCGCAGGGCGGCAATACGCGGCTCTACCTGCTGGCGTTCTCCGCCGCCTTCTTCGCCGCGGCGCTGTTCTTCTCGCTCCGCCCGGGCAAGATCCTCGTCTGGGTCGGTAAGGTGCTCAACCCCTGCTTCCTGCTGTTCCTCGGCATTCTGGTCATCGTGGCGATGCTCCGCCCCGGCGCCGCCGTCGGCGCGGCATCGTACCGGGAGGGCGCCTTTTACGCCTCCAGCCTTTCTTCACCGGCTTCCTTGAGGGCTACAACACCATGGACGCGCTGGCAGCCTTGCCTTCGGCATCGTGGTCGTGCAGGTCATCCGTGGCCTCGGCGTGACCGAGCCGGACGCCGTGGCGGGCAGCACTGTCCGCGCGGGTATTTTCAGCTGTCTGCTGATGGCTGCCATCTACGTCGCCGTCACCGTCGTCGGCGTGCAGAGCCGCGGACTGTTCGAGACCTCGGAAAACGGCGGCATCGCCTCGCGCAGATCGCGCAGCACTACCTCGGCTCCGTCGGCCTTATGATCCTCGCCGCGACCGTGACGCTCGCCTGCCTCAAGACCTCCGTGGGCCTCATCACCAGCTGCGCGGAGACCTTCACAGGCCTCTTTCCCGGTCCGACCTACCGCGTCTGGGCGGTGATCTTCAGTCCCCTTGTGCTCTTCGCCAACTTCGGCCTGAGCTCCATCATCGGCTACCTCCGTCCCCGTGCTGATGTTCCTCTATCCCTCGCCATCACGCTGATCGCGCTCTCCCTTTTCGGGAAATTCTTCGCCTACGACCGCGCCCTGTCTTTTGTCTGACAACCGCGCTGACGCTCGTCGGCGCGCTCTATGACTTCGCCGCCGCGCTGCCCGCGCCGCTGCCTCGCCGCCTGCCGGCTGGACGGCGTCCTCGCGATGCTGCGGAGACGCTGCCGCTGGCGAAGCTCGGGCTGTTTTGGGTTCTTCCCGCGCTGGGGACTCGTTATCGGTCTGATCCTCCACTTTTGTCCGCGGCAAGGCAAACGCCTGATCCTTTGCTCCTGACATTCCATGAAGAAACGGCTTGAGACACGCCATCGTGTCCCAAGCCGTTTTTCCGTTTTCTATCTTATTTTTTCTGCGGCTCCGCTGCGTCGGCTGTCTTCTCCGGCAGCTGCGAGAGGATGACCGCCGCAAGCATCAGCGCGCAGCCGAGGTACTCCCTGTCCGCTCATGCGTTCGTGCAGGACGATCGCGCCGCAGACAACGGCAAAAAAAGACTCGAGGCTCAGCAGCAGCGACACGACCGTCGGGTCGCCGTCCTTCTGCGCGAGAATTTGGCGTGTAGCCGCCCGCGCTCGAGAGGATGCCGATGTAGAGGATGTGAACGTACACTCGCCGAGCGCCGCGAAATCGACCGTTTCAAAGGTGAAGGCGCAGACGGTGGAGAGGACCATCATCACCGCGAACTGCACGCAGGAGAGCGCGATGCCGTCCACCTTCTGCACATAATGGTCCACGCAGAGGATATGCCCCGTGAAGGCAAAGGCACACAGGAAAACGAGGAAGTCGCCGCGGCCGAAGCTCATCGCGCCCTCGCTGCCCGTGAAGCAGAGAAGTAAAGACCGACCACCGCGATCAGAACGCAGAGGAACAGCCGTTTGTTTGCCTTTTTCCCGAGGAACATACCGGCAAGCGGCACGAGCACGATGTAGAGCGCCGTGATGAAGCCCGCCTTGCCCGCCGTGGTATCGGCAATGCCGAACTGCTGCAGGTTCGTGCCGAGCGTCAGAAAAAAATGCCGCACACGAGACCGCCCTCCAGCAGGTCCTTTTTCTGTTGCGGCGTATATTTTTCCTCGTGCCGCACGCGCCGCAGGATGAGCACGAGCGCCCCCCAGCACCAGCACGGCGGGGATCGAACGCGCCGCCGTGAAGGTAAAGCCGCCCACTTTTCCCGCGCCGAGGCTCTGTGCCACGAACGAGCTGCCCCAAATGAATGAAGTGATGAGCGGCAGGATCACTTGCTTTGGATTTCTCTTTTTCATAGCACTTGCCTGCCCCTTTCAAAGATGGTATAATTCTTAACGAAACAAGAATATCGCCTATCGTAGCAAAAAGCGCCGCGTTTGGCAATCCCCCTTGAAAATTTTTTAATAGGAGCCTTTCCATGTATCTCTTCGATCTTGACGGCACGCTCATCGACTCCAACGGCATCTGGGCAGAGGTGGACCGCACCTTTCTCGCCCGCCGCGGCTACCCCTATACCAAGGAGTATTACGAGGGCGTGGCGCACACTATCTTTCCTCCGCCGCCGTGTTCACCAAGGAATACTGCCATCTCTCCGAAAGCACGGATGAGATCATGGCGGAGTGGATGGAGCTGGCGAAGGACAACTACGCCCACGTCGCGCTTCAAGCCACATGTGCGCGAGTATCTGAAAGCTCCGCGCACAGGGCGAGCGTATGGCGGTCTTCACGAGCTGCGTCCCCGCACACTGCAAAACGGCGCTCGCCGTCCCGTCGCGCTGTCGAGGTCGGTGTAGAGTGCGATCTCGTTCAAAAAGCCCGAGAGCGTCGCATCCTCCGGATCGTTTTCGAGGAACGAAACGATGTTCGACTTGAGCTCCTGCACGTTTTCAAGCCGCCCACGGCTCTCCACGTCGCCCTTTTCCTGCAGCGTGCGTACATAGCTCGTCTGCTCGCAGACCGCGTCATAGAACTCCGCGAGCTCCATCGTGTCCGCCATCTCGCGCAGCGCGGCGATGAGCTGGGCGAAGCGCTCGAGCTTGCCCGCCGCGCTCTTGAGCACGGCGTACTCCCCTGCGTGCTGCAAAACGGCCATCATCGGCACGCCCTGCTCGCTCGCGAGATCCTGCACGCGCTCGATCGTCGTATTGCCGATGCCGCGCGGCGGATTGTTGATAATGCGGCGAAGCCTCAAGTCATCGCTCGGGTTGTTGATGACCGCGAGGTACGCGAGCATGTCCTTGACCTCCGCGCGCTCGAAGAACTTCGTCCCGCCGACGACCTGATACGGGATGCCGTTGCGCTTGAGCGCGTATTCGAGCGCGTTCGACTGTGCGTTCATGCGGTACAGCATGGCATTTTCCTTCCAGTTCCGCCCGCGGTTGTAGTCCATCATAATGCTGCTGACGACAAAGTTCGCCTCGTCCTGCTCGTTGAAGACGGTCTTGATGAGCACCCTATCGCCCGCACCCGCATCGGTCCAGAGGGTCTTGCCCTTGCGGCCCGTGTTATTCTTAATGACCGCATTCGCCGCGTCGAGGATGTTCTGCGTCGAGCGGTAGTTCTGCTCCAAGCGGATCGTGCGGCAGCCCTTGTATTCCTTTTCAAAATTCAGGATGTTTGTGATATCCGCACCGCGGAACTTGTAGATGCTCTGGTCATCGTCGCCGACGACGCAGATGTTTCCCTTCTCCCCCACGAGCTGCTTCATCAAAAGGTATTGCAGCCGGTTCGTGTCCTGATACTCGTCGATGAGCACATAGCGGAACTTGCGGCGGTAGTAGTCGCGCACCTCGCCCTCCTGCTGCAGCAGAGTGACCGCGTGGAGGATGATGTCGTCAAAGTCGAGCGCGTTCGCCTCGGCCAGACGGTGCACGTAGCGCGTATAGATCTTGGCGATTGCCTCTTTGCGCCAGTCGCCGCTGTCCTTCCAGCGGCGGGAGTAGTCCTGATGCGACTCCATCGCGTCCTTTGCGTTCGAGATGGCCGAAAGCACCTCGCGCGGCGTGAGCTTCTTCTCGTCGATGTTCAGCTCTTTCAAAATGTCCTTGATGACGCGCTTGGAGTCATCCGTGTCGTAGATCGTAAAGTCGCGCGAAAAGCCGAGGCGGTCGATATCGCGGCGCAGGATGCGCACGCAGGCGGAGTGGAACGTCATCGCCCAAACACTCTCCGCGCCCTGGATACCGAAGGCGGAGAGTCTCTCTCTCAGCTCGTTTGCCGCCTTGTTCGTGAATGTCACCGCCAGCACCGACCACGGCGCGGCGGGTTCAAGCGCGCAGAGGTGCACCATGCGGCTGCGCTCGTCGCTCGTCGGATGCTCGGGATAGCTCTCCAAAAATGCAAGGTCGTCCTCCGTCGCCCACGCCGGCACATCCGCGCTGTCGCTCCCCCGCCCGTAGGTCAAAAGATTTGCGACGCGGTTGATGAGAACCGTCGTCTTGCCGCTGCCCGCACCCGCGAGCAGCAGCAGCGCGCCCTCGGTCGTCAGCACGCCGCGGCGCTGTTCGGGGTTGAGTTTTGCAAAATCCCGCGCAATGGCCGCTTTTCTCGCAGCGGCATAGCGGGCGATAAAATCGCTCATATTGTTTTCACCTTTCCTGATCTTTCCACATCTTACCCTTTTTTCGTGCTCCGGTCAACTCCGTTCGACAAAAATCGACTTTTTGTTCGATTTTTTGTTGACAAGAACGTTTGTTCGATTTATAATCATACTCGAACAAAGATTCTATTTGTCAGGAGGAATTTTCCATGGCTGCTTCCACATTTATTTTCGTTTTCATCGGCGTCAGCGTCGTCACCACCAAGGTGATGAACACGCTGCTCCTGCTCGACCAGCCCAAGCGCCGCAGAGCGAGATCCGCCCGCTGAGAACATGAACCTTCTCGACAAGCTCACGATCCTTTCCGACGCGGCAAAGTACGACGCCGCCTGCACCTCGAGCGGGGCCAAGCGCGGCTATCAGGAGGGCAAGATCGGCTGCACGTCCACGTCCGTCGCGGGCTGCTGCCACACGTTTTCGTCCGACGGCCGCTGCGTGACGCTCTTGAAGGTGCTGCTCTCGAACGACTGCTGCTACAACTGCAAATACTGCGTCAACCGATGCACGAACGACACGTCGCGCGCGACCTTTACGCCCGAAGAGCTTGCCGAGCTGACCATCCAGTTCTACCGCCGCAATTATATCGAAGGGCTGTTTCTCTCCTCCGGCGTGCTGCGCTCGCCGGACTACACGACGGAGCTGATGATCCGCGCGCTGTCGATTTTGCGCAGCGAGTACCGCTTCAACGGCTACATCCACGCCAAGGCTATCCCCGGCACGTCGCCGGAGCTTGTCGAACAGCTCGGCTTTCTTTCAGACCGCCTGAGCGTGAACATCGAGCTGCCGAGCGAAGCAGGACTCAAGCTGCTCGCCCCCAATAAAACAAAGCAGGCCATCCTGCGCCCGATGACGCAGATCCGCGACCGCGCAAAGCAGAGCAAGCAGGAGCTTGTCAAATACAAGCACGCACCGCGTTTCGCCCCCGCGGGGCAGAGCACACAGCTCATCGTCGGCGCGACAAAGGAAAGCGACCTGCACATTCTGAATCTCACGCAGGCGCTTTACGATTCCTATCGGTTAAAGCGCGTGTTCTACTCAGCCTATGTGCCGGTAGTCGAGAACACGCTTTTGCCCGCGCTCGACACCAAGCCGCCGCTGCTGCGCGAGCACCGGCTCTATCAGGCCGACTGGCTGCTGCGGTTTTACGGCTTTCGCGCAAACGAGCTGCTCGACGACAACGCGCCGGACTTTGATCCTGCCCTTGACCCCAAGTGCTGCTGGGCGCTGCGCCATCCCGAGTTCTTCCCCGTCGAGGTGAACCGCGCGGACTACGAAGCGCTGCTGCGCGTGCCGGGCATCGGCGTTGTGAGCGCCAAGCGCATTTTAGTCGCGCGCCGTTCGGGCGCGCTGCGCGCGGAGGACCTCAAAAAGCTCGGCGTCGTGATGAAGCGTGCGCAATACTTTCTCACCTGCGGCGGGCGCTATGCCTCGCCGCTCAAGCTGTCGCAGGAGGGCATTTTGCAAAACCTGATGGCCGTGGAGCGCCGCGCGCTCCCACAGGCCGAGGCACAGCAGCTATCCCTTTTCGATCAGGTCGGCTAAGGAGGCCGCTATGGCATGGCGCGAGATCATCTATCAATACGATGGCAGCTTCGAAGGGCTCCTGTGCTGCGTGTTTGAAAGCTACACAAAAAAAGAACGCCCCACCGCGATTTTGCGCGATGGGGACGACGAGCCCTCCCTTTTTGAAATTCGCGCGGTCACGACGGACCGCGCCCACGCGCAGCGCATCTACCGCAGCCTCTACAAGCGAAGTCCGGAAGTCGGCCCCTTCCTGCGCCGCGCGTTTCTCACCTGCCTTCCCGACAAGGAGATGGCCATTTACCGCTTCATCGTCAAATTTTACCGCGAGGGCGCGCCGCTGCTCTCGCGCCTGAGCGACGACACCTATCTGCCGCTGCTCAAGGCCGTGCGGCAGCTTTCGGGCGAGGTCGAGCAATTCCGCGGCTTCACCCGCTTTTCCGACTTTGACGGCGTACTCGGCGCGGAGATCGAACCGAAAAACCGTGTGCTCCCTGTCCTGCGCCGCCACTTCTGCGAGCGCTATCACAACGAGACGTTTTTCCTCTACGACCGCACGCACTGCGAGGCGCTGCTCTATAGCGGCGGCGTGTCGCGCATCGTGCCGCTCAATCACTTTGAAATGGCGCAGCCGGACGAAGTCGAGGCAGGCTATCGCCGCCTCTGGCGCCGCTTTTACGACACCGTCGCCATCGAGGCGCGCAAAAATGAAAAGCTTCGCATGACGCACATGCCCAAGCGCTACTGGGGCATGATGACGGAGTTTCAGGACGAAAGCTACTTCAAAGCCCGTCCGAAAGAGACGCCCTCAGCTTCTCCAGCGCCCGGCGCTCCAGCCGCGATACCTGCACCTGCGACACGCCCAGAAGGCGCGCCGCCTGCTCCTGCGTCAGCCCCTTGAAAAAGCGCAGCAGGATCGTCATTTTCTCGCGCTCAGGGAGCTCGTCGATGGCTTCGCGCAGTGCGATGCGCTCGATGAGCCCCTCCTCGGGCGACTCGCCGCCCAGCATCCCCTCGAGCGTCAGGCCGTCGCCCGTTTCGCGCTGCAAGCTGTCCGGCGCAGCGACCGCCAGCTCACACTGCGCGATCTCCTCGGCATTGAATCCCGTCTCCTCCGAAAGCTCGGAGAGCGCCGGTTCGCGCCCGAGTGTATTTTTGAGCTTTTCGCGCGCGGCGAAGATCGTCGCCGCCTGCTCACGCATGCTGCGGCTCACCTTGATTGCGCCGTCATCGCGCAGAAAGCGTCGAATTTCGCCCGCGATCTTCGGCACAGCGTAGGTTGAAAACTGCGTGCCGAATGCAAAGTCAAATCCCTTTATTGCTTTGATGAATCCAAGGCATCCGAGCTGATAGAGGTCGTCCGGCTCCACGCCGCGGCCGTAATAGCGCCGCACGATGCTCCAGATGAGGCCGCTGTTCTCGCGCAGCATTTGCTCGCAGGCCTGCTCGTCGCCCTGCGCCGCGGCCTCGAGCAATTCCGGCGCGGCGTTCATCGGCGCGCCGTGCGCAGCGCGATCCTGCGCTTCATCGTCACGACCGTGCCCTTGCCGTTTTTCGAGCGCACAGCGAGCGAATCCATAAAGCTCTCCATGATCGTAAAGCCCATGCCGCTGCGCTCTTCACCGCCAGTCGTGTAGAGCGGCTCTCGCGCTTTTTCGACGTCCGCAATGCCGCACCCCCAGTCGCGCACGGTGATCTCAAGGAGATTTCCGTCGAAAATGCATGCGCGCAGCGCAATCTTGCCGATCTCCTGCGGATAGGCATGGACGATGGCGTTCGTCACCGCCTCGCTCACGGCGGTCTTGATGTCGCCGAGCTCGTCGAGCGTCGGGTCGAGCTGCGCGGCAAACGCCGCGACCGCGGCGCGCGCCAGCCCTTCGTTGACGCTGCGGCTCGGAAATTCGATGGCTATGTAGTTGTTCGGTTTAACTTTCATTGCTCTTTTCCCCCTCCTCAAGCGGTACGATGCGGAAAATTCCCGCGGCGGTAAACACTTTTTTCGCCTGCGGCGGAACGTTTTTGATCGCAGCGCTGCCGCCCATGGCGCGCATACGCTTGAGCGCGCGCATCACGACGGCGATGCCCGACGAATCCATAAAGCTCACACCCGAAAAATCCAGCGTCAGTTTGCTCGGCAGCGCCGCATCCAGCTCCCATTCGAGCTTCCGCATCGCCTCCTTCGCCGCGTGATGGTCGAGCTCCCCGCGCAGCGTGAGCGTCAGCTCGCGCGCATCGCCCGACGAAATGACCTCCATTGCTCTCCCTCCGTTTCTTTCAAGCGTTTTCCCTTTCGTTTCTCAAAGTATAGCCTGTCCTCCTGCCGTTTTTTTGTCGAAGACCGCCGGTATTTTGATTTTTCTTTGCCGCGCCGCCTTGACACCTGCGCTTCCGCCCTGTAAAATGTGGAAAATGATCAAAGGAGGATCTCTCATGCGAAGAAGCGACCGCGAGATCACCGATCTGGGCGAAATTCTCTCCATTATCAACGATTGTAAAGTGATCCATCTTGCCATGGTAGACGATGGAGAGCCGTATCTTCTGCCGCTGAATTTCGGCTATGCCTGTGAAAGCGGTGCGTTCTCGTTCTTCTGCCACAGCGCACGCGAAGGCCGCAAGCTCGACATTCTGCGCAAAAATCCGACCGTCGCCTTTGAAATGGGATACCGGCGCTGAATGTATCGGCGTGCGCGGTGGCGACGGTGTAGTGCACCTTCTTCGACGGCGCAACGTTCATCTCGTTGCGGCGGGCACGATGGCGGTGATGGCCTCGATGACGGTCTGCATCGCCTCCTCCTCGGCGGGGAAGCTGAACTTTTCGTTGTACTCCGGCCACTTGGAGAGCATCAGGAACTCGCCCTCGTGCGGAAGCGCCTGCCAGATCTCCTCCGTGATGAACGGCATGAACGGGTGCAGGAGCTTGAGCGTCTCGATGAGGACATAGCAGAGGACGTTCTGTGCGTTCTCGCGCGTGGCGGGATCGTCGCTGTTGAGGCGGTTCTTTGTCAGCTCGATGAACCAGTCGCAGTAGTTGTCCCAGATGAAGTCATAAATTTTTGCGGACGCGACGCCGAGCTCGAAGGCGTCCATATTGTCCGTGACCTCGCGGATGAGCGTATTGAGCTTGGAGAGAATCCACTTGTCCTCAAGCTCCAGCTTTTCGGGCAGCTCGACGTGGTCGATCGTCAGGTTCATCATCACGAAGCGGCTCGCGTTCCAGATCTTGTTGCAGAAGTTGCGCATCGCCTCGCACTTTTCGACGTAGAAGCGCATGTCGTTGCCCGGGGAGTTGCCGGTGATGAGGTTGAAGCGCAGCGCGTCCGCGCCGTACTTCTCGGCCATCTCCAGCGGGTCGATGCCGTTGCCGAGCGACTTGGACATCTTGCGGCCCTTGTCGTCGCGGACCAGGCCGTGGATGAACACGGTCTTGAAGGGCTCCTTCTTCATCTGCTCCATGCCGGAGAAGATCATGCGCGCGACCCAGAAGAAGATAATATCGTAGCCCGTGACCATGACGGACGTGGGATACCAGTAGTTGAGGTCTGCTGCGTCCTTATCGGGCCAGCCCAGCGTGGAGAAGGGCCACAGGCCGGAAGAGAACCAGGTGTCGAGCACGTCCTCGTCGCGGGTCAGGTGCGTGCAGCCGCACTTTTCGCACTTCGTCGGGTCTTCGCGGCTGACGTTGATGTGGCCGCACTCATCGCAGTACCACGCGGGGATCTGATGGCCCCACCAAAGCTGGCGGGAGATGCACCAGTCGTGGACGTTTTCCATCCAGTTGAGATAGGTCTTCGAGAAGCGCTCGGGCACGAACTTGATCGTGCCGTCCTCGACGACGCGGATGGCTTCCTTGGCCAGGGGCGTCATCTTCACGAACCACTGCGCGGAGATGAGCGGCTCGACGTCGTTGTGGCAGCGGTAGCAGGTGCCGACGTTGTGGGAATAGGGCTCGGTCTTGACGAGGTAGCCCTGCTCTTCTAAGTCCTTGACGATGGCCTTGCGGCACTCATAGCGGTCCATGCCGTTGTACTTGCCGCCGTTTTCGTTGATCGTGCCGTCGTCGGCGATGACGCGGATGACCTCGAGGTTGTGGCGCAGGCCGACCTCAAAGTCGTTGGGGTCGTGCGCCGGGGTCATCTTGACAGCGCCCGTGCCGAAGCCGATCTCGCAGTACTCGTCGCCCACGATCGGAATTTCGCGGTTCATGATCGGCAGGATGCAGGTCTTGCCGATCAGGTGCTTGAACTTCTCGTCCTCGGGGTTGACCGCAACGCCCGTATCGCCCATCATCGTCTCGGGACGGGTGGTGGCGACGACGATGTCGCCGCTGCCGTCGGAGAGCGGATAGCGGATATACCAGAGGTGGCCGGGCTTATCGACGTATTCGACCTCCGCGTCGGACAGCGCGGTCAGGCAGTGCGGGCACCAGTTGATGATGCGGCTGCCCTTGTAGATGAGGCCCTTGTCGTACAGCTCGCAGAACGTCTCGCGCACGGCCTTGGAGCAGCCCTCATCCATCGTGAAGCGGGAACGCGACCAGTCGCAGCTGACGCCGAGCTTCTTCTGCTGCTCGACGATGCGGCTGCCGTACTTTTCCTTCCACGCCCACACGCGCTCAAGGAACTTTTCGCGGCCGAGGTCGTAGCGGGTCAGCCCCTCCTTTGTGCGAAGCTCTTCTTCGACCTTGATCTGCGTGGCGA
>VOFC01003726.1_pt1 | contig 25658 bp, 56 predicted proteins | sample 5384161 | NCBI WGS metagenome assembly VOFC01 (sample SAMN12384722, study PRJNA508395) | human gut metagenome | isolation source: healthy gut B | host: Homo sapiens | reverse complement strand
ATATTAATATTTAACATTTCTAAAAACATAGGTATACAAGTAACTAAACTAATAGGCGTAAGAGCACTTTGAGCTTCTTTAAAGGATTTAGTAAAACTTGCTATTGTTATACATAATCCTGATATAAATAATGTATAAAATAATAATATTAATATTGTTAATAGTATTGTAATAGTATTTATATTAAATATTACATTATCATAAATACTAAAGCTATTCTTTACATAATATAATGATAATATTGATAAAAAGGACTCCTATTAAAAGAGTTACTATTCCTGATATAGATATAGCTAAGTATTTACCAAATATCAATTCTTTTCTACTAATAGGAAATGTTAATACGGTCTCTAAAGTACCTCTTTCTTTTTCTCCCGCAGTTGTATCTGTTGAAGTATAAATACAACTAAGAGTTATATACCATTATAGTAAAGGTAACCTAGCCATAAGTATTATTTGATTACCAAAAATACTCTCTCCTTTTATCTCAGTAACATTATAATTTAAATTATTATATACTTTACTTAAGTCAATATTATTATTTACCAAATAACTTTGTCCCAAATAATTATTATAGTTGTCTAGATAATTAGTAATTAAACTAGTAACCATACTACCATCTTAGCATAAATATTATAACTATTATTATCTTTTAACTATATACGCCAATATTTTATTACTATTATAAGCTTCTTTTAGTTCTTTAGAACTACTATATACTGTATATTTTTACTTCATCACTTAGCAATTCTCTCTCAGTACTAGATAATTCATAATTAACTCCTATCTGGTATATTTTATCATCTTTATTTACAGTTAATTCTTCATATATATAAGACATTAATATAACAAAATAGGAATAAATAAAGGAGTAATAGCCATCATAAGTAAAGATTTTTTATCTCTAATTATAAGTTTTAATTTTTCTTTTTTAAAGTAATTAATATATTATTCATAATTATCACCCCCAGTTAAAGCAAAGAAAGCCTCTTTAAATTACTAGTATTAGTCTTTTTCTTTTATTTCTTCTGGAGTACCAATAGTAATTATCTTACCATTATTCATAAGTACTACTCTATCACATATACTTTCTGCTTCTTCAATATAATGAGTAGAATATAATATACATTTACCTTTATCTTTTTCTTCTTTAATAGTATCTAAAAATAACTTTACTAGATATAATATCAAGACCACTAGTAGGTTCATCTAAGATATAATATTTAGGATCATGCATCAAGCATCTAGCAATACTAACTCTTTGCGTTTGACCAGTAGATAAAGTACCTATTTTGATATAAAAAAAGATTCCATATCAAAAGTCTTATTTAAATATTTAATTCTATCTTTAATATCTTTTTTACTCATATGATAATAATTACCACACATAGTAAGTAATTCATAAGCACTTAAATCTTTATATAACTTAGTATTACCAGTTAAAAAAGCAATTCTTTTTCTTTATTTCTATTTCATTATCATGATAATTTAAATTATCAATAGTAATACTACCTCCACTAGAGTCATAATACCAGCAATCATTCTAAGTAATGTCGTTTTACCTGCACCATTAGGTCCTAATATTCCAAGTACTTCATTATCTTTAGCTTCAAAAGAAATATCTTTATCAGCATAGAATTCTTCTTTTTTTTTTATTCTTACTTTGTTTAATAAATTTCTTATTAATTTTTTCTACTTTTATCATTACATACCCTCCTAGTTAATTATACCTTATTTTATTATAGAAGTATAGAAAAAAAGTAGATTTCTCTACTTTATTAATTTCTTATTATCAGTTTCACTTAATATTCTCATATCTTCTTTAAATAATCCTAAAAAGGCTTTCATAATACTAGTTATTTGTTTATCTAATATATCAACTAAACCATCTGATTTATAATTATTCTTATTTAATGATTTAACCTTACCAATTGTAGTATATATATGCTTTACTAGACATATCTACATAAGAATAAGTACTCATAGTATCTCTATCTTTTAAAGATAATACTCTTTTCATTACTTAATCTTAATGTATAAAAAGATATGATATTTTCAATTAAAGATTTCTTTTTCTTCCTCACTAATTATATTAGCATTCATTATATAAGTTAAATATAAAGCTATCTCAAACTCTTCATATAATAGTTCTTTTTTTTGTTTTCTTTCATTATATATTTTTTCAATACTATGATAAGTCTTAAAGGCTTTACTCCTGAAGTATATTTTAATAACTTTTTAAATACATTATAGTTTCTTTAGGTATATCTTTTTAATATCTAATTTATCATTATTTATAATACTAGGATCTATATCCACAAATAAACTCTTTATTAGTTCTACATTATTTTCCATTATATTCCCTCTCTCATGTCAAATATAATATCATAAAAAGTAAAATAAATGCAAATAAAAGTTGACAAGGAAATAAACTTATGGTAAGATTAATACAGAAATCAAAGGCCCTAGGTGACTTTTCACTACGGCTGCTGATTTTTAATATTTATTTTTCTTGATAACTATGCTATAAATATATAACTACAAGGAGAGATATTATGAAAATTAGAGAATTAAAAGAAATGAATCATTAGAAGTAATAGAAGTAACAATGAAACCTAATAACACTGATATATTTGATAGCGTATTATCAGATTCCGATACAGGTGAATACTCTAGGATAAAAATGAGAATTCTTACTGATGGTGAAATAGAAAAGCAAACTGAAGAAACTTTTCAAAGTATAGATGAATTTTATATAGGAGAAAATAAATATCAATTTGATGTAAATACTTTAAAAACAAAAAAATTATACTTTAAAAATTATAGTTATATTATTACTTATCTAGTATCTACAGAATATAGACTATTTGGAACTATACCTAGAAATTTGATATAGTTAATGATATATCGATATATCTTAAAAAATGAAAAAGATAAAAATGCATTAATATGTGCAAAACAAATGATTAAAGACTTTGTTATTAGTAACAATAACCTTGACAATTTTCATCTATTTGCAATGGCATTATCACAGACTGATGGAACTGCAAGACTTGACATTAATAAGATTTCTAAAAATGCATATACTTTAAAAAACTAAATAAACAATACTTAAGTTTAGAGACAATACAGGCTCTAAACTTTTTTCTAATGACCTTAGGCATTAGAAAACCTTGAGTGACTATAGGCACGAAAGGAATAAAAGAAAAAAGTAGATAATTCTACTTTTCTAATAATATAGTAACTGGCCCATCATTAATTAAAGATACTTTCATATCAGCACCAAAAATACCAGTACCTACTTCTATTCCTTTTCTCTTAATTTATCATTAAATTCATCATATAATAAAGTAGCCTTATCTCCTCCTAGAGCCTTAATATATGATGGTCTTCTCCCTTTAAAGCATCTCCATATAAAGTAAACTGACTAATAGATAAAATATTCCCATTAATATCTAATAAACTCTTATTCATAACATCATTTTCATCTTCAAATATTCTTAAGTTAATAACCTTATCAACCATCCAGTCTATCTCTTTAGAAGAATCCCTTCAGTAAACCCAACTAGTAGCATTAAACCCCTATCAGATTTACCTACAATTTTACCATCAACTTCAACACTAGAATTAATAACCCTTTGTACTACCACTCTCATTATTTAACCTCTCTTTCAACTTTCTGAACAAAACTTAAATTTAATAAATCATTCATAAATTTCTCTAATCTTTTCTTTTATTCTCTACTAATACAGTCATTCTATATACCTTATATTCACTCTTATTAATCGTAGATATACTATCTATAATCATATTATTAGAAGAAGCTTTAGTAATTATATCTAATAAATTATCATAAGTATTAGTATATACTAAGATATCTGATGGATATTTCTTATCCTTTTGAATATTCCATTTAACATTAATTAATCTCTCATCAGTATCAGTAATATTATGACAATTACTTCTATGAACAGTAATACCAGATCCTCTAGTAATATAACCAATAATATTATCTCCTGGTATAGGTTTACAACAACTACTTAGACTAGTCTTAATCTCATCAATACCCTCTACTAAAACATCATTATTATTACTATTATCTTTATAGTAGGTAGTTTCATTTATTTTAGCAGCAATATCTTTCTCTTTCTTCTCAGTATTATTATTAATAATAATCTTAATAACAGAATTAGGAGTATTCTTACCAGAAGCAATATTTACATATAAATCATCAATATCTTTTTTAATTTTAATTCATTTAATATAATATCAATATTCTTATTAGATAAAAATTCATTAATACTTAAATTTTCTTTTCTAAGTTCTTTCTCTAATAAATCAGTTCCTTTTCAATATTTTCATCTTTCTCTAACTTACTTATAAATAACTCTTTATCTTATTCTTAGCTCCACTAGTTACAACAAAATTTAACCAATCCTTACTAGGTTTAGAAGCCTTATTAGTATTTACTTTAATAATATCTCCTGTTACTAATTTATAATCAAGTGGTACAATATTATCATTTACAATAGCTCCTACTACATGATCTCCTACTTCACTATGTACCTTATAAGCAAAATCTACTGGTGTTGATTGTGCTGGTAACTCAATAACATCACCTTTTAGGAGTATATACATATATAACATCACTAGTTAGTATATCTTTTTTTAACCGAAGTAATAAATTCTTCCGAGTATTAGCATCTTCATTTAACTCAATAATATTTCTAAATATCTGAAGTTTCTGTTCCATAGCATCTTTAGCGGACTTAGCCCCATCTTTTATGTTCTTTATATGACCAATGTGAAGCAATACCATATTCCGCTATCTTATCCATTTCATAAGTTCTAATTTGAATCTCAAATAAATTACCATCAATACCAAAGACAGTAGTATGTAACGATTGATATAAGTTAGTTTTTTAGGCATAGCAATATAATCCTTAAATCTCTTAGGTACAGGTTTATACTTAGAATGAATTAACCCTAAAGCTAAGTAACAATCTTGTTCAGTATCCACAAATACCCTTAAAGCTAATATATCATATATATCATCAAATCTTTTACCCTTAGCCATCTTATTATAAATACTATAGATACTCTTACTTCTACCCTTAATTTCATGAGGAATATTATGTTCATTTAATAATTCTGATACCTCATCAATCATCTTACTAACAGCTTCATCTCTCTCCGTTTTCTTCTGATTAAGTTTTTTCAACAATATCAAAGTAAGCATCAGGCTTTAAGTATCTAAGTGATAAATCTTCAAGTTCACTTTTAATCTTATAAATACCAAGTCTATGAGCAACAGGAGTTAATATCTCTAATGTTTCTTTAGCCTTTTTCTTTTGTTTCTCTACAGATAACACACTAATAGTACGCATATTATGTAAACGATCCGCTAATTTAATTATAATTACTCTAGGATCTTCAGATAAACCAACTAGTATCTTTCTTTGATTAGCAGCACTAGCTTCAGTCTCGGTATTAAAGTTTAATTTATTAATCTTTGTTACCCCATCTACTAATAAAGCAACTTCTGATCCAAATAATTCTTCTATTTCTTCTTTAGTAGCATCAGAGTCTTCAATAGTATCATGAAGAAGCGCAGCAGCCATACATGGAGCATCCGCAGATATCTCAGTTAATATTAAAGCAACATTAAGTGGATGTAATATATAGTCATCACCAGATATTCTCTTTTGACCAAAATGTTTCTTTTCAGCATAATCATAAGCCCTTCTAATTAAATCAATATCTTTTTTCATTATCATTATATTTTTTTTAAATTTATCAATTAAATCATCAATTGAAATCTTAATTGTTTTTGTACTCATATTCATCACCAATCCTTATAAGGAAAGCTTACAAGAATCACTTGTAAGCTATTTTTAACAATTAATTCCTTTTATTTGCATTTCTTCTTTCTCTATTTTTTCTTTTACTTTTTTTTAGGCTTAGATAATCTTCTGCCTTCTAACATTAACCATAAACTATTAGATATATAGATAGATGAGAAGACACCTGCAATAAATCCTACTAGTAAAAGCAATATTAAAGTTTAATATTTCATGAGAACCTAATACTATTAAACAGATAATAGGTACTATAGTAGTAGCAGTAGTCATAAGAGATCTAAAGAATGTTAATCTAACCGAATCATTTACTAATTCAGGTAAATCATCTTTATTCTTAATCTTTCTTTCATTATAATTTCTTCTTATCATATCAAATGTTACAATAGTATCATTAATAGAATATCCAATAATAGTTAGAATAGCGGCTATAAAGACAGAATCAATTTGAAGTTTAAATACACCAAAGAATATAATAGTAATTAAAAAGCATCATGCATTAAAGCAACAATACCACTAATAGCATAATTAAACTTAAATCTAATACTTACATAGATAATTATACCAATTAATGATATAATTACTGCCATAATAGCATTTTTAATCAATTGTTTCTTAACCATATCAGATACAACATATATATTTGAAGTAGTATGATATTCTTCTTCTAATTTATTTGATAAAACTTCTATTTCTTCTTTAGTTAACTTCTCATTAATAACAATATTAGTAGAATCTTTAGTTCTATCAATTTTATTAATAGTATAATCACCTAAACTAATATCATCAGTAGAATTTATAGTAATACTAGTACCACCAGTAAAATCTACAGCAAAGTTAAAATGTGTTATAAGGGAGTATGTAATTCTACTAGAACCAGTAATACTATCGGTAATACTATCTTTTCTTGACTTAACAAAATCTAATTTCTTAAATGGAATTCTAACTTCTTTAGCAGGAATAATCTTTTTTCTTAGAAAGTCCAATAAATAAATTTACTTTTATTATCAAATACTCCACTACCCGCAAATAAAGCTACCACTGCTTTAGATATAAATACCAATACGATTATCGTAAGTAAAATATTAATAATTAACATCAGCAAAGCCCTTAACACTAGATTGTCCTAAGATAAATAGAATTACTGCTACTATCATCGTAGTAATATTAGCATCTAGTATACTGATAAAGATTCTCTATTACCAATAGTTACAGCTTCTTTTAAGTGGTTTACCTATCTTTAACTGATCTTTTATTCTTTTCAAAAACTAATTACTGAAGCATCTACTGCCATACCAATACCAAGTAACATCGCAGCAATACCAGGTAAAGTTAATGTTCCTTCAATTAAATAGAATACTAAGAATGATAACATAGTATATACTACTAAGGCAGTACCTGCTATAAAAACCACTAAAATGATACATTAAAATCATTATTAATAATACTAAAATAATGCCAATAATACCTGCTACTAAAGTCTTATTAAGAGCAGCTTCTCCATATGTAGCTTCTACCGTACGAGAAGATATCTCATTTAATTTAGTAGGAAGTGAACCAGAATTTATAAGTTCTACTAATGATGTAGCTTCTTCAGTAGTAAAATTTACCTTGAATAATAACATCACTAGCAAAAGCCCTATCTACCCTAGCAGCGGATAAACATCTTGATGTTGATAACGATCCACATTTATCTTTTTTTTTACTAAATGAATCATTATTCTCATTATAATCAAGCCAAATAACAATAACATTATTATTCATATCTTTTTACTTTTATTAGTTACATTATAAAATTTATCCGTATCTTTAATAGATAATGATACCGCAGGATGACCATACCGATCCGTAGTTACTTTTAGCTTCTCCTCCTAATACATCTGAAGTCATAAGTAAATTATCATTATAATCTCTAAAAGATAATACGGCTGTTGAAGATATTACTTCTCTTGCTTCATCTTTATTGGTGATACCCGCTAAGGCTATTCTAATCTTATTATTATCTTCAATAGCTATCTCAGGCTCGTTTACACCTAAAAATATCAACTCTCTTTAAAATAGCTTTATAAGTATTATAAACCATATCAGAAGTAAGTTTATTACCATCTAATGGTTCTATTTCATATAATACTTCAAACCCTCCTTGTAAATCTAAACCATAATTAATATTTTTAAATATAGGAATACTTAAATAAGTACTACCTATTAATACTATTAATGTGATAAAAGTACCTAGTATTACTCTTAATTTATTATTTTTAGTCTTTTCTTTGTTTTTTCTTTTTTCATATTGCATCCTTCTTTCTAACTTATCATATCTCTTTTGTATTTTTTATTCTTTCTTTTTAGAAAAAGAATCTACTTTTTTCAATATCAACATCAATAATATCATTAACCATCTCTGATATTGATAAATTCTTAGTCTTAATCCATTTATTTAACTTAAGATAATTCCATATATCAATCATTTTAATATAACTATAATTATCTTTAATTAGTCTAAGTTTAACATTAAAAGCACCCCTTAAACTATTAAATAACTCCTCTTCACTCTTGTACTCCATCACATCACCATTAATATTGTACCATATAATTACTAAAAGTAAAAAGAAAAAACGACCAATTTATGGTTGTTTTTCTGTCTCTACTTCTCTTTTTTTCAAATAATAATTCTATATCAATATCTAAAGCTCTAGCTATATTACTTACTGTATCAAGAGAAAAATTCTTCCTACTATTAGGAGCTTCTATTCTTCTAATAAATTCATGGGAATACTTCTGTTTTCAGCAAGTTGTGCTTGTGTCATATTTCTGCTTTTACGATAATACTTTAATATTTTTGGCAACAACCATATAAATAGTATCGCGTTCTGCTCCTTTTCTCCTCATAAGATATCACCTGTAATCTTATTGTCTCACAAAAAAAGAAAAATTTTTATGTAAACCATTTGGTTACATTTTTAATAAAAAAATGCTTATTTAAACCACATTTTGATAAACATCTTTTATTTTCTTTTAAAGTTTTCCTCTCACTACGTGACACTTCTACTTGATTCATGCCCAAAATATCCGCTACTTTCACTTTGTGTTTTATCTTCAAAATACCTTAAATATATAAGTTCCTTATAAGGACTTTCTAATTTACTTATTTCATCATTTAATAACATATAATCAATGTTATAGAAGTCTCTATTATCCCTAATAGTATCTAATAAAGATAAATCTTTACCATCATTAGATATTATTTTTTCTTCAAACTATCAACTTTATTCATAGCCTTAATAACATTATCTATAATAAGTGGATTAACTTCTAAAAACATCGCTAGTTCATTAACCGAAGGTTCCTTCATTAATTTCTGACTAAGTATATTACTCGCAGTACATATTTTTTTTATAAAGACTTATATATTCATTAGAAACTTTAATACTTTTAATATTATTTATATAATTATACATCTCTCCATAAATATATTTAAAAGCATATGTAGAAAACTTAGTATTATGATCATTCTTATAATTATTATAAGCCTTAATAACTCCTATTACACCAACTTGATATAAATCATCTTTATCATAACCCTTAAAATATTTATTCATAATCATATAAATAAGACCACTATTTACTTTAATAATCTCCTCACATACTTATTCATTAAATCATCCTCTCAAACAATTCAAAAGCATCATACTCTCTATTTATTTTAGGGATATCTCTAAGTAATTTTCTAGACACATTAAACTTATCACAAATAATAAATTTATTATTATTATTTTCATATAGCCTATATATTTTATTTAGATATTTGATACTATAACTGTCTATTGAATACATATCATCAATATTAAGCACAACATATTTAAAAAATCTTTATCAATAATTCCTTTAATAGTATCCTTGTTTAAATCACCTTTCAAACGAATAAATAAAATTCCTTTTTTAAAACTCCATATTAGTTTTAAGCAATTTCTTCACCTTCCTTTTTATAATTTACCACATTTATTTATCATTGAATACCCATTCGACAATACTAGTTATTTTTAGATACTAAAGCCATAGTAAAAAAAGACTAAATACTTAGTCTTTTTACCATAATATTCTCTTAATTATTTAATATTTATTACCTCCTTCATATATAAATACACTTTTATTTTGTTTTTGCCTAAATAATGAAAAAAAAGACTAAAATTTAGTCTTGTTTGTATTTTTTTTGATTCAATTGCTACTCTTTTGAACTAATCCCATAGCAATCATTAAACATATAGTATAACTTCCACCATATGATAAGAATGGTAATGGCACTCAGTTAAAGGTATCATACCCATTACACCAAATAAATTGACAATAATATGTGTAAGTAAATAAGCAAATACTCCATGTAGCAGATTAAACTTCCTCTTAAATTACTAGCTCTTCTAGATATCTGAATAATTCTAAATAATACAAAAGCATAAGCACATAATATAACAATACCTACAATTAAGCCCCCACTCTTCTACTACAATAGGAAAGATAAAGTCAGTATAAGATTCAGGTAAGTATAAATATTTCTGTGTAGAAGCTCCTAGTCCCTGTCCTTGTAAACCACCATTCTTAAAAAAAGCAATAAAAACCATTACATAACTGATATCCCGTTTTATCTTGATATCTTTCACATGGATCTAAAAAGTTTAAACGATCCAATTGATAACTTTGAAGTATCTTACCTCCAGTAGTAATAAATACTAAAACCACTACTAAGATACCACCTAAAAATATTTTATTAAAATACTCCGATTCTTTTTTACTAATTGGTACTCCATAAAACATCATTAATGTTATTAATCCAATAATAACAGAAGTTCCCATATCCGGCTGCATTATTACTAACCCAATTATTATAAAAAGCAACAATAATAGGTTTAATAATATTCCACTGATTATCTAATCTATCTTTATTCTTTTCATAATAACTACTTAAATATATAATTAAAGCTACTTTAGCAAACTCTGATGGCTGTATAGTAATTGGACCTATCTTATACCAAGAAACAGCATTCTTAGCATTATGTCCAAGAAATGGTAATCCAATTAAAGCTAGTATTATTACACCTATAATAAAGATATCTAACTTTTTATAGTTTTTAGTAGGAAATATTATTATAAAACAAAATAATATAAAACCTATTACTAAGAATATAGCATGTCTTAAAAAATAGTGATATGGACTATAATTATAACGCATATATGATTCCATTGAAGAAGCACTTAATATCATTATTAAACCAAATATAAAAAAGATAAAAGTAACTACTAATAATGGTTTATCTAATTTTGATAATAACTTCTTCATATTCTCACCTATTATTATAATAGCATACTTTTATTCTTTTGAAAACCATATTTTTTTATTATTTGACATTTCTTTATCTATTATATGAAAAGCTTAACATCTTTTCATATTGTTTATAGCCCTAGTCTATAAGCAAAGCAATAATAAGATATCATATTCAGGGGTGAATACCTAAAATACCTATATTTATTTATTACTCAGTATCCCAATTCACAAAACCTTATTTTTTGAAACTACAGGTTCAAAAATACCACGAAAGACTACAGGCTGAAGTGGAAATAAAAAAAAAATATTTATTTATTAATATAAATATCTCTAATAGTATTTATAGGTATATATTCATTATCCATAGTAATTAAATTATTCTTATTCTTACCAATAATTCTCTTAATAACTTTATTATTATCAGTTACAATAACAACATCTATTTTATAAATATAATTAGGAGAATTAAAAATATTAACAATCTTCTGTTCTACAGTTAAATTATTTCTATTATTAATAAAACTATTAGTATATATATTATTACTATCTAAAGTAGAAAAATACCCTTTCATTATTATTTAAATCCTTATCAATCTTATTATGATACATTCTAGGTAGTTCACTCAATTTATATCACCTCTATTAGATTATATGAAAATATCTTTATTTATATTTATTATTTTTAATATTTGTGGTATTATAATTAAGAGAGTGATAAAATGCAAAAAGAATCAAAATTTAAAGTAGAAAAAAACATACTAATACCACTTATATTATTTATGATAATTAGTGTTATAACAATATATTGTACCAAAAGTTTACTTCCAAGTGATTTACAAAATCTATATTTAAAACAAATACTATGGTATACAATAGGCTTTATAATAGCCTTTGTAATGATGCTATTTGGTAATAAATTCTTATATAATAATGCTTATATATTATATATTATAGGAGTTCTCCTCTTAATACTAGTATTATTTATAGGAACCCCTATTAACAATGCAAAATGCTGGTTTATAATACCATATATAGGTAGTTTCCAACCATCAGAATTTATGAAAATATTCTTAATAATAACATTATCAAGAATGATAGGTGACTTTAATGCCGAAAGAAGAAGTAATGATATGATGGAAGAATTTAAATTTCTAATTAAAGTCTTAATAGTAGTAGGAATACCTTCAGTACTTACCTTTATAGAACCAGATACAGGAGCAGTACTCATATATTTTATCATAACAATAGTAATGTTATTTACCGCAGGCTTTAAAAGTAGATGGTTTATAGCTACCATTTCAATAATACTAGTATTAGGTAGTATCTTCCTAGGAATATATTTCCTAAATGATGATTTATTTATTAAAATATTTGGTACAAGTTTCTTCTACCGAATGGATAGAATATTAAATTGGTCTAATTCTAGCGGACTACAACTAACCAATAGTCTTACCGCTATTGGATCTGCTGGTAGTCTAGGACATGGTTTTAATCACACTCCTATTTATTTTCCAGAAATGCAAACAGATTTTATCTTTGCCGTATTTGCCTCTAACTTTGGCTTTATTGGAGTATTATGTTTAATATCATTACTTATATATTTTGATATTAATATTATCTCACTAGCCGAAAAAAACTAATGATGCATGTGATAAATTTACAGTCGGAGGCATAATCGCAGTTCTTCTCTTCCAACAAATACAAAATATCAGTATGACAATTGGTCTTTTACCAATTATGGGTATAACTTTACCATTTATATCTTATGGAGGATCTTCACTTCTATCATATATGATATTAATAGGAATGCTATTTAATATATCAAATGAAAAACTTAGATTTAAAAATTAATACCAAGATAATAAAACTCTTGGTATTTTTATTTCAATACATCAATTAAACTTTTGTAGCATGCCAATACTATTTAAAAGCATTATTAATACGGTCACTAGTAGTTAGTTTATACTTTTCTTTCATATCTTGAACCATATTATTAAATAAGTCAGGATTTCTATTTAAATATTTATACCAAATAGGATATTCTCTAATAAATCTTATTAACATTGGATCGAGAAAATATCTTTAACTGAGTCTCAATAGTCATTAATCATCAAACCTTTTATATACCGGTCTAGGTAAGTAATCACTCTTAGTAGAAGTTCCCTTATCTTTTACTAGAAGACCTCCAAATAAATCAACAGCCTTTTGTATTGAAGATAAACCATCTTGTAATTTATCAGCATCAATATTTTTAGCCATCATTAAAATATTATTTAAAAGGATTACTATTAGAAGATTCTTTGGCTCCTCTTTCTTCTTTATTTAAGTATTTATTCCAGATAGTAGGATCTTCCCCATATAAATCATATAATTCATAGAACTCCTGCCACGAAGTATTCTTTTCTCTAACATAAGTAATTAAATTAGGGTTTCTTCTTACAAATGATTTAAAATTATCTATTTTAGTCATCGTATCACCTATTAAATTATATGTAATATATTTATAAAATACACAAAAAGATAGAGACTAATTCTCTATCTTATCTAAAAATTCATCTTCTTGCCATATTGGAATACCTAAAGCTAAAGCTTTTATCATATTTACTACCAGGAGAATCTCCTACTACAACAACAGAAGTTTTAGAACTAACTGATGATGATACTTTACCTCCTAGTGATTCAATAATTTCACTAGCCTTATCTCTAGTAATATTAACTAAACTACCAGTTAAAACAAAAGTCTTACCTTTAAATTCATCCTTTTTTCTTCATATCCAGAATTATTAATATAAGTAGTATTTACTCTAGTTGTTTTAACTTAGTAATAATATTTTTATTATCCTCATTACTAAAGTAATTAATTATACTCTTAGCAATAATATCTCCAATATCACTTATATTAACTAACTCTTCATAACTAGCATTCATTAAATTATCCAAAGTCTTATAATACTTAGCTAGTACCTTAGCAGTCTTAGCCCCCAACATTTCTAATACCAAGACCAAATATTAATCTTTCTAAAGAGTTATTCTTACTATTTTTAATAGCACTCTTTAAATTATCTATTTTCTTCTTACCATAACCTTCTAGATTCATTAATTCATCTTCATATTTATTTATATCATATATATCGGTTACATCAGTAATAAAGCCTTCATTATATAGATCTTCAATTATCGATTCACCAAGACCATCAATATTCATAGCTTCTCTACTAGCAAAATGAATTATATTTTCAATTTTTCTCGCTGGACACATTTCATTAGGACAATAGTAGTCAGCCTCAGTATATTTTCTTACAATCTTAGTATGACAAATAGGACAATACTCTAACATCTGAAATTCTTTTTCAGTACCATTTCTTCTTTCTTTTAATACTCTTACTACTTCTGGAATTACATCTCCGGCTTTACGAATAGAAATAGTATCTCCCACTCTAACATCCTTAGTTATACAATAATCCTCATTATGTAATGTTGCTTTAGATATAAAGAGAACCCGCTACATGAACTGGTGAAAAAAAATAGCATTTGGCGTAATCTTACCAGTTCTCCCAACAGTAAATTTAATTTCTTTTTAAAGTAGTAAGTACCTCCTCAGCTGGAAATTTATAAGCTATTCCCCATCTCGGAACTCTAGCAGTATAACCAAGTCTATCTTCATCTTCAAGATTATTAACCTTAAGAACAACACCATCAATCTCATAAGGAAGACTCTTTCTAATTTCTCCAAGTAACTTAATATCCCTTATTATTTCCTCAGCATTAGAAGCAATAGTATTTAATTTATAATTAGTAACAAAACCAAGTTCTCTTAAAAACTTTAATGATTCATCTTGTGTCTTTTATACCATAATCTTTAGGATTAGGTATAAAGTAAACCATAAAATCAAAATTTCTTTTAGCAGTAATCTTACTATCTAATTGTCTAACAGAACCTGCCGCAGCATTTCTAGGATTAGCAAATAAAGCCTCCCCATTTACTTCTCTTTCCTTATTAGCCTTCTCAAAAAGAAGCTTTACTCATATATATTTCTCCTCTTACCTCAATATCAATATCTTTTTTTAATCTAAGAGGAATAGATTTAATTGTTTTCCCATTAGCGGTAATATTTTCACCCACCAAACCATTACCACGAGTAGCTACTCTAACTAACAATCCCTTTTCATATATTAACGAACCAGATAAACCATCCATCTTAGGCTCTACAGTATAAGCAGGATTATTAATACTCTTTCTAATTCTTTCATCAAAAGCAATTATTTCATCTTCATTAAAAATATCATCAAAAGATAACATTGGTGTCTTATGTTCTACTTTTTCAAATTTACTAAGAGCTTCTCCTCCAACTCTTATCGTAGGAGAATCTTCCCTTTTAATTCAGGATATGCTTCTTCTAATCTAAGTAACTCACTATAATAATCATCATACTCTGATCAGTAATTGAAGGACTATCATTAAGATAATATTCATAACTAGCCTTATTAATTATTTCAACTAACTCATCAATTCTTTTTCTTTTTTTTCTTCCATTTATATTCACCATATAAAGTATAACACAAAAAAAAAAGAAGGTCAAGTAATTAGTCTAAAAAATACTAATTTGACCTTCTAAATCTTTAGATTTTACTTTCTTTTTAGGTTCAACTAAATCTCCACTTAACGATTTTTTAAATACTCAAAAGTTAGTTCTCTTTCCAATTTATCTTCTTCTTTAGTAATACCAAGTTGTTCTTTTTCTAATGTAATATCATAATTATAAATAAACATAGCTAAATCATGAAAATATTTATAATTAATTTTAACCTCCCCAGTAATAGAATCATATTTAGTAACTTCTCGCATATAGAATTCTCCTAATGTAACATTTAAAAAGTTCCCTTTTCCCAGATTCCATGCAATATTTAATCTTAGATACATTAATATTATTTATATAACTATTACGATAATATGATACTAGTTTTTCTAAAAAATATAATCTTTTTGCTTACTAAGTAATATAAACTTTAAACCATATAAATCAAAAATAATTTTTAGTTCTTCTATAAGGTATACCATTTCTTACTAGTTCGTAAGAATTACTTTTTTTATATCTAATAGTAAGTTCTCTAGCAATATCATCTAGTTCAATTAATCCAGCCTTATATAGGTCCTCCTTAAAGAAATATTCATTAATATAGTTCATAGTACATCTATCAATTTCTTCTAAACTATAACCACCACTTTTATATTTAGATAATTTAGTAAAACAAGTAAGATACCCAATATCAATAGGAATATAAGTATCTTTTCTTCCTTATAGTTAAATAATAAGCCATAACATCCCCCTTAACACACCTATATAATAGCAAATTTCAATCTATTTGTCAAATTAAGAAAAAAGAATAGACTTTTTGGTCTATTCTATTATCTATTTGCTTTAGCAAGTTTTTTTCTTGATACTAGTACTGCTCCTACTGAAGCAAGTCCTAATGTAGTAAGGATTAAGGCTAAGTTCATGTCAGAAGTTTGTGGATTTTTTTTTCTTTATTAGGGGTTTCAGCTTTGATTTCAACAAGTTTTAAATAGATTGTAGTATCTGCATTTATTTCTTCACTAAAATCAAATTTATTTTTAGTTCTTTATCCTTAAAGAATCCTTCAAATTTCATTTTATCTTCTTTTAATTCATTATTTATTTCATCAATTATTTTTTGTAATTCATCATCAGTAAAAGTTGTTCCTTTTGGTATTTGGATAGTATCTGCAAACTCATCACTTTTTAATGTAAGGTTTATATTAACTGTAACTTTTTCTTCATTGAAATTTGTAGGTTCATTTACAACTGTTCCTTCTACATAACTAATTTCTGATATATCAGCAGCATTTTCGTTAGGTGTTCCTTTTTGTCCTGGAGCAACATTTTTAACTTTACCACTAATTATATTAATAACAGCTTTTTTATTAACTCCAAGTTTTTGATTGTCACCTTCTGCTGAAGCATATGCATTTTCAATTTCAGCACCATTAACTGTTATTTCAGCAGTTTCCATGAAACCTCTATTTACTGATTGTAATACTTTTATTTTACCGCCTAATAGTAAAGCAGTTGCATCATCAGTATAACCATTAGATCCTCCTAATGTTAAATATCTTATATTTCCAGTAAATGATTTAGCTACTATTACAGAAGCTTTTTTAGTATAACTAATACCTTCTCCGCCTCCAAATACATCTTTAGCAATTTCACCACCATTAATTACTACAATAGCATTATCTACTACTGTTGTAGCACCATCTTTATCACCAGCATATTGAGTGTGTCCACATGTAGCAGTATAAGAAGATGCTCCACCACCTTGAATGAAGCCAGTGAATTTTCCACCATTAATAATTACTAAAGAATTACCTACTGAACTCTTATGAAGTCCACCACCAAATACATTGTGTAGAGAACCTCCATTAACTGTTACATTAGTTGATTCTAATTTTTCATCACTCTCATGACTTCCACCGAATACTGATGTATCAGCTGGTACAGCTTTTTCACCACCATCCCATTTAATTAATGCTCCATCTTGACCATCAGTTCTTGCTTCTACTGTTACTGGTGTACCATTAGCAAAGAAAGCTTTAACTGATTCATCATAGTTTGGTTCAGCAGCTAATACACTTGGAACAAATAATGCAAAAGCTGCTACTAGAAGTAATAATTTCTTCTTTATTTTCTCTTCTTCCTTTCTTTCTTCAGATAGGTTTCCTATCTTTAACATAATTATACCATAACTAATATTTTAATCAAGACATTTTGTCAATTTTTGTTCTTTTTACACCAATAATTGACAAGAAATATTTATATAAAATAACTGCTTATATATGATATGTATGGTTGATATATTAACTAAAAGACTTATATATTAAGGCTTTAGTTAACCCTCTAAGACCAAGGCTTAGAGGGATATAAATGGAAAAAAGACTCTTATTCAGAATCTTTTATACTAATAGTCTTCTTAGTTTCAATTTCTTTCTTTTTAGGAGCACTAACTACTAAGATACCATTCTTAAAACTAGCATCAATATCTTCTTCATCAATATCTCCTAGATAAAAAGCTTCTAGAAACTTTACTATAACTTTTTCTTTCACGATGAAGATATTTCTTATTTTCTTCATCCTCTTCTTCTTTTTTTCAAAAGAAATAGATAATGTACCCTTATCAATAGAAATATCTATATCATCTTTAGTATATCCTGGAGCTTCCATCTCTAGAACAATATTACCATCTTTTTCATAGATATCACTTTTTAATACTTTCATCTCCTTTGAAAAACTATCATCAAAAATAATCTACTTGGCAACATACAAATCATCTCCTTTAAAATTATATTATTTATCTGCCATTATATCACACATAAGATTACTCATTTCAGTAGGATTATCGATAGAAGTCCTTCAATTAATCTTGCTTCAAAGTAAATAACCTTTGTGTATTTAGTAAACTCATCTTTATTATTTTTTTATATAAGTCTTTTTAATTTATCTACAATCTTATGACTAGCATTAATTTCAAGTACCTCATTTGCTTTTAATCTTTTCATCTGTAGGCATAAAGCATTAATAACTTTTTCCATTGATGTAGATACTTCTCCAGTAGTAGTTAAACATACTGGGTGACTCTTTAACTTATTAGTAAGTTTAACTTCTTCTACATTACCTTCAAGTACTTTCTTCATTTCTTCTAGCATATCTTTATTATCAGTATTTTTCTTTATTTATCTTTTCTTTTTTCTTCATCAGTAGATAAATCAGTACTTTCATTAGTAACATTAACAAAAGTCTTACCTTTATACTCATGAATAGCCATTATAGCAAACTCATCAACATAATCAGTTAAATATAATACTTCATGTTTATCTTTAATACCTTCTACTTGAGGTAACATATCTATCTTATCAACTGTTTCACCAGCACAATAATAAATGTTCTTATCTTCTTCTTTTTAATTTATTTACATATTCATCTAGAGTAATTAACTTCTTCTCACCAGAAGAATAGAACATAATTAAATCTTCTAGCTTATCCTTATGCATACCATAATCATTATAAATACCAAACTTTAATTGCATACCAAAAAGCTTTATAAAATTCTAGATATTTATCTCTATTATTCTTAAGTAAATCTAGTAATTCATTTTTTTACTTTACTCTCAATACTCTTAGCTATTAGTTTAATATTCTTATCATCTTGTAATGTTTCCCTAGATATATTTAGAGGTATATCTTCAGTATCAATTACTCCTCTTACAAAACTAAAGTAATCAGGAAGTAACTCACTACATTTATCCATTATTAGTACACCATTAGTATATAGTTGTAATCCCTTTTCATATTCTTTACTATAATAATCATATGGTGCATGACTAGGTATATATAATAGTGCATTATAATTAACATTACCTTCAATATTAAAATGTAATACATCTAGTGGTTTATCATAATCAAAGAACTTATCACTATAGAAGTTATTATATTCTTCTTCCCGTAATATCTTTCTTATTTCTCTTCCATAAAGGAATCATGCTATTGACAGTGATTACTTCTTTATAAGTTTCATATTCATCACTATCTTCTTTCTTTCTATTATTCTCTACTTCCATCTTAATAGGATAACTAATATAATCAGAGTATTTCTTTATAATACCTCTTAATTTATATTTCAGATAATAACTCACTATAATTATAATCTTCAGTATCTTCTTTTAAATGTAATGTAATAATAGTACCATTATCTTTTTTATCAGAAGGTGATAATGTATAACCATCTACTCCAGCACTTTCCCAAATAGTAGCTTTATCATCTTTATAAGATTTAGATTCTACAGTTACTTTGTCACTTACCATGAATGCTGAGTAGAAGCCTACTCCAAACTGACCAATTATATTAACATCATTCTGCTCTTTATTTTCTTCTTTAAACTTAAGAGAACCTGATTCAGCAATTACTCTAAGTTATTTTCCAATTCTTCTTCAGTCATACCAGTACCATTATCACTAATAGTAATAGTTCTTTTTATCTTTATTATAATCTACTCTTATAAATAGATCATCTTTATTTACTTTAATATCTTTATTAGTAAGTGATAAATAATATAACTTATCTAATGCATCACTAGAATTAGATATTAATTCTCTTAAGAATATTTCTTTATTAGTATATATACTATTTATCATTAAATCTAATATTCTTTTGCTTTCTGTCTTAAATTGTCTTTTTTTTTTCATTTTTATCATTCTCCTTTTTGTATTTACATCTATAATTATAGCACTATTTTAGCAATTGTCAATAGAGATTGCTAAAATATTTTAAAAAAATTACTAGTAATTAACTAGTAATATAGCTTCTTCATTAGTAGATCTTTCTTCAATGCTTCAAATACTTGTTGTATATTTAATAATCCAGAACGACTAACAGCATAAGATAATACTAAAACAAGATTATCTTCTTTTCATCATCTAATAACAATGCTTATTAACCAAAACATTTATTTTTTAGACTCAGGTTAAAAAATACCCTGAAAGACCTTAGGCTTACAGGGATATATAAATTATTTTCTATTAGATTTCTTAAGTTCGCTAAGAATCTCTTCAAGTAATAATACTTCATCACTCTTCTTAGGTTCTTCCATCTTTTCTTTTTTTTTATCTTCTTTCTTCTTATTAATACTAGTAAGTTTATTAATAAATTTAACCAATAAAAAGATACAAAAAAGCAATAATAAAGAAGTTAATAACATTATTAATTAAAAAGAACCATATCTAATTGTCGATTCTCCTACTTTAATAGATAAATTACTAAAGTCATGACCTCCAATAATAATACCAATAATAGGCATTAATAAATCATCTACTACTGAAGTAACAATCTTACTAAAAGCAGACCCCATAACAACACCTACTGCTAAGTCTACAACATTACCTCTTTCAATAAAAGTTTTAAATTCATTTATAATTTTCTTCATATACTTCTTCCTCTCTAAATCAATTATACTATTAAATAATATCTAAGTAAAGATAATATTCATAACAATACCAAGTGTTATCCCAAGAACAACACCCGCTAATACCTCTAGTGGATTATGTCCTAGTTTTTCCTTTTTAAATTAGTACCAACAACTTTATTAATTACCCTAGCCTGATTACCACTCTCATATCTTATGCCCATAGAATCATATATAACAATTAAAAGAAAAAAATAAAGATAAAGCAAATAAAATACTAGTAACACCATAATTTAAATATATAATAGTAGTTAAACTGCTAGTTAAACTACTATGCGTACTAGGCATTCCACCCATACCATCAAATAATCTTTTAATATTTAATTTATGATGTTTTTAGTTTCAATTATAAATTTATAATTTGTGATATAAGAGCAGCTATAAAAGGAATAATTAAATATTTATATAACATACTATCACCTATTATATTCTTATTTAATATATCTAATAATATCTTACTTTTTAAATATATTCCAGAATATCGATCATAATAATCCTCAGTAAACTCCTCTAATTCTTTTAATACATCTTTAGATATATCTAATTTATTTAACTTAGATATATCTACTAAATATAACATTCTTATTAATTTAATACTTTTTAGTAGATATAACTTTCTCATTTCTAAGACAATTCTTACATACATATCCCCTAGATAACTAGATATAGTAACAATATCATGAGTATTACCACATACTACACATCTATCAATAATAGGCATAATACCAAGATAATCTAATAATTTTAATCTTAATATAATAGTAATAGCCTCTGGATTATAATTATCATTAATCTTATCTAAACAATCTAAATATAATTTATATATATTCTTATTACCATCATGTTTATATACCTTAGTCACTAGTTCAGTAATATAAGTAACATAACTAATTTTAACAATATCTTTCTTAATATTATTATAACTATTAATAGTATCAGCATCAATTAATTTAGATAAACCATTCTCTTTATAATTAATATTAAAACTACCATAATTAAATTTAGTAGTAGTACTAAAAAAGGGACTTCTTACTTTTCTTAGCCCCTTTAGCTATAACTCCTAGTAAACCATTCTCAGTAAAGATATTAATTATCTTACTATTATCTTCAAAGGGATATTCACTTACTATTACACCCTTTATTTTTTTATCCATATCATCACTTCTTTTTTATTATTCCCTTTAAGTCTAGGTCTTAAAGGGGTTACTTTTAGTCTTCAAGTAATATATCATCCATATCTATTATATATAAGCATTAATATATATTTATTATTTATCTTTTAGTTAAACTTTTATTTTTAAATAATATTCAATTTTACCAGTCTTTTTCAAATAATAGCCATATATCCTCTTTATTCATTTTTATCACCCATTTATATAATGCTCTATTTTCAAATTATTTATTCAAAAAATCTTTATATCCTATCATATTTAAGAATTTCTCTTTATCTCTCCATTTAGGAATAACTTTAACAAATAATTCTAAGTATACTTTCTTATCAAAATATGCTTCAATATCTCTTCTTGCTCTAGTACCTATTTCTTTAATCATACTACCATTTTTACCAATAATAATCTTCTTTAAATTCTCACGATCACAATTACAGTAGCAGATATATTCATAATATCATCATATTCTTCAATTTGTTCTACTATGCAAGTAACAGCATGAGGTACCTCTTCATTAGTTAAATCAAGTACTTTCTCTCTTACAAACTCAGATATAATAAATTCTGGAGAACTACTAGTAACTGTATTATCATCAAAATATTTAATATTATCTGGTAAATATTTTTTATTACTTCAATTAATCTATCTATATTGTCCTTTTTCTCGCAGATACCGGTATTATCTTCAGTAAAATTATAAAGAGACATATATTCCTCTATTTTAGATAATATCTCCTCACGAGGTAGTTTATCTATTTTATTTATTAACTAAGAATACAGGTTTGTTTTTTTAATATTTTTTAATATATCAATAACAAACTTATCACCACTTCCTACTTTCTCAGTAATATCTACAACCATAATGATATATCAACATCATTTATTGTAAAATAAGCCTGTTTATTTAATGCTCTACCTAGTTTATTATGAGCCTTATGAATACCTGGAGTATCCACAAAAACTATTTGAGTATCATCTTCATTATATATTCCTTGTATTAAATTTCTTGTCGTTTGAGGTTTATCGGAAGTAATAGCAATTCTTTTTAAAATACTATTAAGTAATGTACTTTTTACCAACATTAGGTCTTCCTATAAAACTTACAAATCCACTTCTCATAATACTTACCTCTCTTTCAATTACATATTAATTATATCAAATAATAAGAAAAAAGAAATAGAAAATTACCCCTATTTCTTTACAATTACCTCACTAGCATTACTAATATCAATCTTCTTAATTAACTTAAGTAATGTCTCCATATTTAATTCTTTAATAATACCAATTGGATCATCTTCTAACTCATTATTATAAATAATATTATCCATAATAATATCATTAATATTTTCTACATTCTCATAAGCAAATATCTCATTACTAATTAATACCTTTTTTTTTCTCTTAAAGTCCTTCTCATTAATTTCCATATTATTCAGTTTATTTTTTTAATCTCTCTAAGAACTCTTCATATTTATTAGTTTCATTAACTAAAGATATAAGTAAATGTGTATTAGTATTTAATAAACTAACATAAGTAGTATTATTAATAATACCATCTTTTTTAATTCTTCATCAAATAAACTAGTCTCATCAAATAAAGTAGTAAATAAAACATACATATATAAATGTAACTGTCTTCTAGTTAATTTAATATCCTTAAGAGGAATCTTTAAAGTATACGCAATCTTAGGAATATTAGTACTCATCTTAATAATTTCTTTTTCTTTAAACACCTTATCTTCTTCTTTAAATTCCTTAACTTTAATATTATCTTCTATTTTAAAATTCTTCTTACTTTGATTTTCTCTAATTAAAGACATTATTTCTTCCATCAAAACTTCCTGTAACTACAATAAACATATTAGAAGGATTATAAAAAGTATAATAACAAGTCTCTAAGTCCTCTTTAGTAATACTTTCAATATCTTTAACAGTACCAATAATACTATTACGATATGGACTAGAATTAAAGTGTATTTAATCTACCTTCTCAAATAACACATCTCCTGGTCTATCCTCATACATATGAATCTCTTCACTAATAATACCCTTTTTTTTTTTCAACATCATCTTCAGTTAAATAAAATTTTGTACATAATGAAGTAAATACTCAATATTCTCTTTTTAAATCTTTCAAGCATAAAATAAGTATGAAGTATTTAAAAGTAGTATAAGCATTACATAAAGAACCAGATTTAGCAAAAAATTCCATTGGTTGAGGATCTTTTTTTCCGTAAAAACTTTATGTTCTAGAAATGAGCTATACCTTTAGAAAAGACCTAATTTTTAGATTCACCTATCGGAACAAAATCATTATATACAGAACCATACTTTGTTGTAAAAGTAACATAATTAGTATAAATATCATCTTTAGTATATAAGTATACTTCAAACCATTATCTAATTTTTTCATAGTAAACATCTTCTTCAAGATTCTTAATTTAATCTTTCTCCATGCTCTTCCTCCTTAGGTTCTAGTGTGTAAAACAGTATGAAGACTAATCTTTTACTAACTTTTAATAATGTCTTTTAGTAACTTTACTAAACTTCTTATTTCTTCATCACTATCACTACCTACAAGTACTTTAGAAAAGTATGTATTAATAGCTGTAATAGATTATCTCTATTAGATTTAATAGCGGATATAATAGTATTTTACAAGAATCTAAGTCATCAAGAGAAAACTTACCTAGACTTACATCCTTTAAACATTTCTTTATTAACTTAATACTCTTTATCAATATTCTTAGCCTCTACTCCTTGAATTAATAATCAAAATATTATCATAAGCCTTAACTGAAGAATTAATGTAGTAGCAGTAACTATTCTTTTCTCTTACAGTATTAAATAATATCTGAATTAGAATTACCTCCAAGTAACTCACTATATAATTTTATAACATATTTTCTTCATAATCAGTAAGACCATTTTAAACTAACAAGTAGTACTAATTGAGGGATTGCTTTTTACTTTCTCATATCATATCTACAATTCTCTTTCTAGGAACTAATTCTTTTTACTAGTACTTTCTTTATCTTCTTTCTTAAAAGTATCTATCTTAAAGTATTCTTTAAATATTTCTTTAATATCATTAGATTGAAAAATCTCCTAATACAAAAATATATCAATCTTATCTTCTTTTTTAATACTTTTTAATATTCATATAAGCTTTTACCAGTAATATTATCTATATCTTCAAGATAACCAAAAGGATTATAAGAATAAGGTTTATCTTTATTTTTCCATTAATTTAAAATAGAATATCTAATCTTATTATCCT
>VOFC01002270.1_pt1 | contig 25671 bp, 38 predicted proteins | sample 5384161 | NCBI WGS metagenome assembly VOFC01 (sample SAMN12384722, study PRJNA508395) | human gut metagenome | isolation source: healthy gut B | host: Homo sapiens | reverse complement strand
CCGAATGTACAGAAGGTTTAATCACAACAACACCGGGTACAATTCGATATGACCCAGATGGTAGTGGTATTTTACCGGAGTGTGCCAATGAAAATCAAGCGAATAATGGAATTTTATCAGAAGAATGTCAATCTGCAGCAGCTAGGGGAATTAGCAGAAAAGCCTTGGGAATGGGGAGATAATACCACAAGGTTTATTTGAAGGATATACCACGAGAGATATTTACACGACATATCAAGCCAATGTAGATGCGAATGGAAATGCTTTGTCATATCCAGTATGTATGTATGATAATATGTCTCAAAAAGAAAGAGATGAAATTGAGAATTTATGCGTAAACAATAGTTTATACAGAAGTATTAGCAGTTTGTATGGTCGTTTTGTAAATATTGGTTGTGAATCAGCAGATGAAGATGAAAGGCCTTCTAGTTGTAATAGTTTACAATCTCAAATTAGTCAGAAAGAAAGTTCTTTACAAAGTGGAACTAAGTTTGGTGAATTTATCAGCATTGGTCATAATGGTAGCTCTGGAACTTCTTGTGATTTTACTTGTCCATCTTCTTTCGATGTTTCGAATGGCTCAGAATGTCAACAAGAAGAAGTAGAAGGATATTATTCAGTTGAATGGAAAAAATATCAAGTTTATTATTATAAATTGATGACGCGACCAAAGAGTTTTTTGAATATTGGAAAAGAAGAATCATTTATTGAAGATTATTACCACGATTATATTGAAACCTCTGAAAATGCAACAGAAGAAGAAAAAGAAGAAACCATTGTAGAAATTGCCGATGGTATTTACGATTTACTTTATTCCATTATTGGTTCTGAAGAAGAATACGAAATGTACGTGGCAGGTTCAGGACCTGGTGGATATATTACATCGTATATTCCAGGTGATTCTGGTCCATGGCAAACATGGACACAATTTGGACAACCTTGGTCGGCTTTAAGTCTAGGAGGAAGTTCTTTAACCGTTAGTAACGCAGGATGCCTAGTAACGTCAATTGCCATCCAGATTGCTCGGTCTGGTTTATGGCCAGGAGAATTTGATCCAGGTGTACTAGTAACACAATTAAATGCCACCGGTGGATTCTCATCCGGCGGAGCATTACAATGGGGACCGTTGCGTGCTGCTTTACCAGCCGGAATGACAATGGAATGTGATACCCGAGATGGCACTTGTCCAGCTACTATCGAGTATATTAGTCAATCCGTAAGTGCTGGTAAATATGTTGTATTGCGAGCAAAAGTAAATCAACACTGGGTAGCAGTTGATTATGTTTCTGGAAATGATATTTATGTATACGATCCAGGAGTTACTCATACGACATCTCTTCCATTATCACAAATCAGTAGCAGTTATGATGGGTTGAGTAACTTGCGATTCTTAGTATTCTCTGTATCAGGATAAAAGGAGGACTTATTATGAAATTCAATAAGAACTTTATTATACTTGTCATTGCCGCAATTGTTTTATATTTAATTATTATGGCATTACTGTTTTCCGCAACAATAGCGACAACTGGAACGAAGCACGTACAGATTATTTAATGGTAGGTTATAATGAATTGTGGCGAATTCGTGGCGAAGAGGTCACAACAGTAGATCAAAAAGATAGTGCCGAAGTTTTCGGTAAAAAGAGTTTTGATATTTACCAAAACACCAACTACATTGGACATTATTCATTGATTCCTTTAGATAATGGTATGTTTCAATATCGGAATGATGGAAGAGTATTAGTAGATATCTATCCAACTTTGATTGCATATTCTTCTATCAATAATACAGAATTTAAAGTGGTTGAAAATGTGGATTCGAGACCTGTTACAAGTGATGAGTTTACAAGACTAGAACAATATATTCCAGAAGAGGCAAAAACTCCTTATATCTTTAACGAGCTAATGACAAATTATAAATTAACTTACGATTTTGATAAAGATGGAATGAATGAAATAGTCTATAGTATTGGTTCGCTATTTAATGACGAGTATTCAGATAGCGAATATGTATTTCAACTTGTTCTTTTTGAAGATGACAATGGTACCATTCAAGAAGTAGTAAAAGGAATCAGTTCCTCGTTCAGAGCAATATCTAGATGCTTATCAATATGAATTTTTAGCAGTTTTACAATTCTCAAATTCTGAAAAATATAGTATAGTATTTAATGGATATCGCCCAATGGGCGGACTAAATGATTGTCCAATCTTAATGTCTTTTGATGGATTTAATTCATTAAGAACTGTGAAATCGTGTCAGGAGGTTGAAAACTCATGAAATTAAAGTTTAAAGCAGAAGCACAAGATGTTGTAATATTTATCATCTTTGCCATTTTCTTATTGTATATTGTATGTTTAGCAGTTTTGAATTTGCCAAATCTTGCTGCCGAAGGAACGTTTTATGGCTTAAATCCAATCGATGCCTTTGATTCTGACCATATTGCGGCCACCATCATGTTTTACTTACTGGCATTGGGTGGAATATTCGCTAGCGTCAGTTCTATTTCTTTGAAATGGAATCCGGAATTGGTTTCGGTTTCGGTAAGAAAAACAGAAGGTTACAGTAGATGGGCTAAGCAAAAGGAAATTACAGTGATAAAGGAATCGAACGAGTAGACCCACATGCAGAACGTACGAATGCTGCTGGCGTTCCTTTGGTTTTAAAAAAGAAAATGAAGTTTACGTAGATAACGGCGAGTACCATACATTGGTAATCGGTGCTACTGGTTCTGGTAAAACACAGACCGTCATTTTCCCAATGGTGCAATTACTAGCCAAACATGGTGAGTCTATGATTATCACGGACCCAAAAGGTGAAATTTACGAAACAGAATCCAATATGTTACGGGAAAAAGGATATCAAATTTTGATTTTGAATTTCCGTGATCCGCAACGTGGTAGTTCTTGGAACCCGTTAGCACTTCCTTATGAAATGTATAAAAACGGCAATCAAGATAAAGCCATCGAGTTGTTGGATGACCTTGCTGCCAACATCTTGTACGACGAAAAAAGTTCGAATGCCGACCCATTCTGGGAGAAAACATCTGCAGACTACTTCTCAGGTATTGCCTTAGGTATGTTTGAAGATGCCAAGCCAGATGAGATTAACATCAACTCCATCAGTTTGATGACGACCGTCGGAGAAGAAAAAAATTTGGTGCTACAACTATATTAAAGAATACTTTAATGCCAAAGATCCCGCAAAGCTGCCTATATAAATGCTTCCGGAACAATATTTACAGCTGATGAAACAAAAAACAAGGAATAATAGCAACATTCAAACAAAAGATGAAATTATTTTCATCTCGTGAAAACCTATCAGAAATGCTTTCATATAGTGATTTTGATATGCGTGATATCGGTAGAAAGAAAACCGCAGTATTTTTAATTGTAATTCAAGATGAAAAGAAGACATTGCATCACTCTCTGGTAACGATTTTGCTAAAACAATGTTATGAAACGCTAATTGCCGTTGCTCAAGAAAATGGTGGAAAACTTACCTGTTAGAACCAATTTCTTACTAGATGAGTTTTGCTAACATGCCACCATTAAAAAAGATATTACGACAATGATTACAGCCGCTCGTTCTAGATTGATTCGGTTTACGATGATCATCAGAACTTTGCCCAGTTGGATGAAGTATATGGAAAAGAAAATGCCGAAACGTTGAAAGAATATTATTTACTTGATTACATCAGAGTTAAAAGCATTGGAAGAAATTTCCAAAATGTGTGGTGAAAAGAAATCGAAAAAAGACGATAAAACGGCTTCTACACCACTGGTTACAGTTAGTGACTTACAACGTATGAAACAGTTCGAAGTTATCATTATTCGACTTCGTATGCAGCCGTTCCGTACAGAAATTTACACCAAACTTTAAAATGAATTGGGGAAAAACGTATCCGAAGGCAGATTACCCAGAACGGGAAAAAGCAACCAGTTCATACATTTGACATCCGCGAGTTTGTAAAGAAGCAAAAGAAAGAAAAAGTAATGCAGATGTTAAATGAATCATCTGGCGGCAATGCCGGAGGCTCTCTTCCAGGAGGTTTTGCGGGTGGCCTACCAGGACCATTTGGAAATATGGGACTACCAAATACGCAAGGAGCAGGCACTCCAAAGCCAAATCCGTTTGCTTCTACTGTAAATCCGAATGTTCCAAATCCGACGGTATCATCTCCAAAATCACAACCGACTTCCTCAGTATCTAGTACCCAAGCTGCAAGTTGCAACTGTAACTCCAAAGAAACCAGAGGCAACGAAAGTGGAAGATGAATTTAATGTCGATGAATTGGTTCGTAAAATCGATGCCAAGATTGCAGAACTAGAAAAACAGAGTAGTGAAGCAGAAAAAGAAACCGCCTGTTGCTCCGCCAACACAAGTTTCAAAAGGACAACAAACACCATCTATTTTGGATTCAAAATCCGATATGGAACCGGTTTTAAATCAGAAGCCAGATTTACTAGCAAAACCGCAAACACCAATTTCTGGCACAGCAACGGTTTCTCAAACAGAAACCTTAGCACCGTTTACGCAGACATCTAAGATTGCAAATGCTGTCAATCAGAAGTTTACGGAAGGGACCTACGAAGGAAGTTGCAAAACCAGACTTGATGGCTGCACCAACTACTCAGTATCAAAGCCAACCACAGTTGTAGAACACAAGCCATTGACGGCTGAAGACATTTTAGGAACTGCACCAATCCAAAAGAAAACAGGATACAGTGATTAAACATATTAATGAAAATGAAATTGCACCTGTTGAATTAGAAGCAAGCGATGATACATTCTTCGATGATTTCTTTGATACAGATGATGAATAAGAGGGAAACCTCTTTTTTTCTTGGTTCATAAAATGTAGTAGGAGGATATTTATGAACTACGAAGTTACCATTGAACAAGTTTTACAATTATCCAATGCTATCATCATCGACATTCGTTCCAAGTACAAAGTATTCATTAGGACACATTCCAGGAGCAAAAACACGTATTAGTAGATGACCTTTTGGATGAACCAGCAGAGCATCTAAATTATAATGACACTTACTATCTGTATTGTGAATACGGTGCTATATCGAACCGCGTTGCAACTACTTTGTCCCGCTTGGGTTATCATACTTATAGTGTAAAGGACGGATATTATGCATATCTAGAACACGAATCTATGATATAATGAGTTAGAATGAGGTGTAGATATGGAATATGCAATACTAATATTACTGGTCATTGCAATCTGTCTGTTGATTGCAATCTTAGTTTTTTAATGACGAGAAAACAAAATGAAACCGATATGACGGAAAGACTCGGTCGCTTTGAACTAAATATCAATCAAGAAATTCAAAAGTTCAAAGATGATGTGGGTCGAAACTTAAATCAAAAATTTTAGTACCATTAATGATAGACTAGAAGAGCGACTAAACATGATGAATGACAAAGTCAATATGCGTTTAGATGCCAATTTTGAGAAAACGAATAAAACGTTTACTTCTGTCTTAGAACGATTGAGTAAAATCGACGAAGCCCAGAAAAAAATCGACAGTTTAAGTGGCGACATCGTTTCTCTACAGAGCATTTTAACGGATAAAAAGAGCCGTGGTACTTTTTGGCGAAGTTAATTTAAATCATATCTTGACGAACGTCTTTGGAGAACATAACGACAAGATTTTTGCCTTGCAGTATACGTTGCCAAATGGAACCATTGCGGATTCTGTCTTATTTGCACCGGAACCACTAGGTACGATTGTCATCGATTCTAAGTTCCCGTTAGAGAACTACCGTCATATGGTCGACAAAAAATTCAACCGATTGAACGTGAGATGTACGAAAAACAATTTAAAGTTGATGTCAAGAAACACATCGATGCCATCGCAAACAAATACATAATTCCAGGCGTTACATCGATCAAGCCATCATGTTTTTGCCAGCTGAGGCGATTTTTGCCGAGTTAAATGCATACCATGCCGATATCATCGACTACGCATATAAAAAACGTGTCTGGATTGCAAGTCCGACCACATTAATTTCTACTTTGACGGTCATTCAGATGATTTTAAAGAATATGGAACGAGATCGTTACACATCGATTATTCATCAAGAATTAAACAAACTTGGTCTAGAATTTGCCCGTTACAAAGCGAGATGGGATCATTTATCGAAAAGTATTCAAGCAGTCAACAAAGATATCGAAAGTGTCAACATTACTACCGATAAAATCACGAAAAAATTTGATGCTATCAACAGTGTAAAAGTAGAAGAATTTCGAAACGGATAATATGGAAAACGAAAAAAAATTAGAAGAGTAGAAAATCTTCTAATTTTTTTCATATACTGTAATAAACAAAATGTGTATAAAAAGATATGGTGGTGCCAAAATATAAATGACACTTATAAGCGTTTTATTATATATTTTTAGGCGTATGTCTATGTGTATATGGACTTTCCTATTTTATCATCTATTTGAATCTCTTGACAGTAGGATTTTCATTGTTGGACTACCTATGCTACATGATAAAATCCGTACCATTTCATCTGTTGCTAATTGGACTCGGCATGATTTCATGGATAATATGGAGAAAGAGGGGATAACTATGTTGTATGTATACGATATATTACTGAATTTTACGGATGTGCATACGTATTTAAACTTTTTGAATGGGAAAATAAAAAAAGAATTACACACGTCAAAAAAATACCCTTACTGAAAATACCAAATTACCAGTTGAAAGAAATTTATGAAAATAGAATCCAGTTACAGGATGCTATCTGGGCCAAATTACAAGGCAAAAGCAAAAGCATCCGGCAAGAAAATTTAACGACCTTCTTGCTGACTGATGGAATGAAAGTTTTTGCCGTTGCCTTTAACAGTAAATCCGTATTAGAAATGAGAAGTGAACTTTTAGCAGACGATGAAGATGACATTGTCCAACTAGGAGACGATTTACCTTTTTACCAAGTTAGAATATCGAATATTAAATAAAACTTATCAAAAACGATTTTGTACAAGAAAAAAATGACGATCAAAAGCCTATTTAAAATCCGAATTTTTAAAAGCCTATCAAAAGAAGAAGACAAAAATAAACTTATGTATTTATACAAAAAGATTACTTTAACCAAAACGAAACCGATATCAAAACGATGTACGAATCATTGACTTCTTCCTTAGAACAAATTGATTCCAAACATAAAAAAGTTATATGACTTATTGCAATTAGTAAAAAAAAAATAAAGACTGCCAAAGGCGGTCTTTATTCATCTCCATAATCGATTTGCATTGCTTTCTTAACTTGCTTCATCGTCTGTTTTGCTTTTTCTCTTGCGCGTTTCGTGCCTTCCTCTAAAATCTTATCTACTTCTTCTGGATGAGATTCATAATAAGAACGCTTTTCCCGGAACGGTTGTAAGTATTGATTGATGGCCGCAGCAAGTTCTCGTTTACATGCGACGCATCCTCGTTTACCTTGTTTACATTCTTTACAAACGGTAGATAAATGTTCTTCATTAAACAGTTTATGATAATAGTAAACCATACAGACATCTGGATTGGCAGGATCGTCTTTGCGAATCTTGTTCGGATGCGTAATCGCACCCATCACTTTTCGATTTACTTCCTCAGGAGTATCTGCAAAGTAGATGGCATTACTAAACTTTTTCCCATTTTTTTTTTCGTTTCCATCGAGTCCCTTAATTCTCTTATTTTCACTTAAATATGCTTCTGGCTCTTTTTAATGTATCTCCATAGATAAATTAAATTTCCGAACAATCTCACGACATTGTTCCAAAAGCGGAAGTTGATCTTCTCCAACAGGAACGAGTTCTCCCATGAATGCCGTAATATCTGCTGCTTGACTAACTGGGTATCCCAAAAAGCCATAAGTAACAGACTCACCACTTTCCCCAAAAAGTGCCTTTTTTGCGCAACTTCCGTCTTTACGGTCGGATTGCGGAATAATCTAGAAACGGTAACTAAATTAGAATAAAAAACAGTTAACTCCGCAATTTCAGGAATTCTAGATTGTACAAAGATTGTCGCTTTCTTTGGATCGATTCCCATCGAAAGCAAATCCATCGTAACTTCTCTCGTATTGATACGAACTTTTTCCGGATCATGAAAATTATCGGTTAAAGCTTGCACATCTGCAATTTCAAGTAAGATTCATAATCATTTTGTAACAGTGCCCAATTTCTAGTTGCCCCAAAATAATGTCCGATGTGTAACTTTCCAGTCGGTCTAATTCCTGTCAAAATGATTTTTTTTCATGTTTCCTTCACCTCGTAATTAATTTTACACGCATTATTGACAAAGCGCAAGTAAATCGTTATAATTAAACCTAATAAAAACGTTGAAAAAGACGATGATTTCATAGAATGGATAGAGAGTTCGTAGCTGGTGAAACGGATCATTCAGAAATCGGAGAACACTTTGGAGTTGCTTGAAGAAATCAGTAGACCAAGCCGGGAAATACCGTTATCCAAAAATGAGAGGTTGCAAAAGAGTATCGTTTGCAACAATCAGGAATAGTACCGCGGATTAAACAGAAATTCGTCCCTAGTGGATAGAGTTTCTGTTTTTTGTTTCAAAAAGATGATTAGGAGGAATGTTTATGCAATTAGATGTAAAAGAAATTTATCAAGATACAGACAAATATATGGATCAAGAAGTAACTGTCTCTGGATGGATCCGAAATCATAGAAAACAAAAAGAGTTCGGGTTTATCGATTTCTCAGATGGTACTTGTTTTTGAACATTTACAATTGGTGTACGACCACGAATTAAAAGATTTTGAAGAAATTCAAAAAATATCGTAACGGCAGTGCCATCACAGTAACAGGAACGTTGATTGCTTCTCAAGGTGCCGGTCAAAAATTTGAAGTTAAGGTCAGTCAAATCCAATTAGAAGGAGATTGCCCAGAAGATTACCCAATGCAGCCGAAAAGACACTCATCTGAATTTTTAAGAGAGCAAGCCTACTTACGTCCCAGAACGAATTTATTCCAAGCAATTTTTAGAGTGCGTAGTGTAACAGCTATGGCCATCCATACTTATTTCCAAGATCATGGTTACGTGTATTTTTCACGCCCCATTATTTACAGCATCTGATTGTGAAGGTGCCGGTGAAATGTTCCATGTTACAACGCAAAATTTGGATACGATTGCAAAAACAAAAGAACGATCCAGAAAAAAAAAAAAGAATTATTCGGTCGCAGTGTAGGTCTTACTGTTTCTGGACAATTGGAAGCCGAAACGTTTGCTACAGCATTTAAAAAAGACATACACATTTGGGCCTACGTTCCGGGCCGAAAACTCCAATACTAAATTTCATGCCAACGAATTTTGGATGATTGAACCAGAAGTCGCATTTTTGTGATTTGAAAGGCATCATGGACATCGAAGAAGAATGTTTAAAATACATCATCTCTTACGTCCTAGAACACGCCAAATCAGAGATGGAATTTTTAGATAAATTTGTAGAAAAAGGTCTAATCGATAAATTAACGAAATTGGTAAACAGTAAATTTACAAGAATTACTCATGAAGATGTAATCACACTGTTAAAAGAGGGCTGAGAAGAATGGCACCCAATGGGAATTTAAACCAGAATATGGCGAAGATATTGCCAAGGAGCATGAGAAGTATATTACAGAATATTTTAATGGTCCAGTATTCATTACAGATTGGCCAAAAGACATCAAGTCATTTTATATGAAACAAAATGCTGATGGCAAAACCGTTGCCGCAGTCGATCTAGAAGTACCGGGGGGTAGGGAGAATTGATGGGTGTCTCAAAGAGAAGAAAACTACGATAAACTATGCACCCGTATGAAAGAATTGAAAAATGGAACCAAAAGATTACGAATGGTACTTGAATCTAAGAAAGTACGGAACATGCGTCCACAGTGGATTTGGAATCGGTTTTGAAAGATTATTAATGTACTTAACAGGAGTCGATAACATCCGCGATGTCATTCCGTATCCAAGAACTCCAGGAAACTGTGAATACTAGAAGAAAACTGGCAGAAGCCGGTTTTTTATGATTTTCCATAATTTGGTATATTTTAAGTGCTGAATTCCCATACTATAAACGGAGGATATTATGAAAAAAGATAATTATTATAGTATTGGGAATTTTATTATTTACTGGTTGCGATGACGTAATGAACACACCAACCAAACGAGTAGAAGAGTTTTTAGGAAAATATCAAACAATGGATAGTGAAGTCATCAATGATTTGGAATCGGTTTTAGATGATAATCCATATTTAAATGACGAATCTAAAAAGAATATGAGAAAGCTCTAAAGAGACAGTATCAGAACTTAAGTTATAAGGTGAAAGATGAAATATTCAACGGCAGCAATGCAACCGTCGAAGTCGAAATCGAAGTTTACAACTATAAAAAGGTAAATGACGATGGCGATAGTTATGTACTAGAACATCAAGATGAATTTCTAAACGAAGATGGTACTCTGAATGAAGAAAAAGCAACTGCTTACAAAATCGACCAGATGAATAAAACAAGTGAAAAAGTAAAATACACGATTACATTTTCTTGTACAAAAGAAGGAAATACTTGGAAATTAGACCCGATTACGGAAACAACTCGACAAAAAATACACGGATTGTATTAAAAACGCAAAAAAACAAGCATATACTTTGTTAGGTGATTGAATGAAAAGTATATCCTTGTTTTTTTTATGGTTCTGATTTTAGGTTTGATATCTTCGATACATCCAGTTTACGCTTTAAACGATACAGCATCTTCCAGCATTGTCATGGACATCTCATCCGGTCGCATCCTGTATGAAAAAATAGCCATTCACAACGTCTAATCGCATCGACCACAAAGATTATGACCTGTATCTTAGCAATTGAAAATGGTAATTTAGACGATACGGTTCAAGTTGGCGAAGAGGTTCTAAAATGTACGGCTCCAACATTTACTTGGAGTTAGGTGAAAAGATGACACTAAAAAGATCTTTATATGGAATGATGTTACGAAGTGGAAACGACGCTGCTACAGTAATTGCTACTTATATTGGCAAAAGATCAAGAGACATTTGTTGAAATGATGAATCAAAAGCAAAAAAGAAATTGGAATGCAGGACACCATTTTTAGAAATCCAACTGGATTAGATGATTATGAGGAAAACTACTCGACCGCGTATGACATGGCTCTACTTTCAAAATATGCCTATCAAAACGAAACATATCGTGAAATCGTAGGTACGGAAAAGTATCGTGTCGAAGGTGAAAAACTATACATTTGGAACAATCGTAACGAATTACTAAAAACGTATGATTATGCCACAGGCGGAAAGACCGGTTATACACCACGAGCAGGCCATACACTAGTAACTACTGCATCTTACAACGGATTAGATCTTTACAGCAGTAACATTAAATGATGGCAATATGTACTTGAATCAAGAAGAACTGTACGATTATGCGTTTTCTAATTATGAACGAATCACAATTTTAGATAAAGACCACTTCGAAGTATCCGATAATTATTATCAAGATAAAAGTTATATCAAAAACTCATTTCAATATCCTCTAACGAAAGAAGAACAAGAAGAGGTAACTACCTTGTTAAGTTTAACGAAAAAGACAAAATTAAAAGATGGTGACGAAGTAGGCAAGGTCGAAGTTATTTAAAGGGCGAAAAAATTCACGAAGAACCGGTATTTGTAGAAATCAAAAAAGAAAAGAACATTTTTTGGATTTTTTAAAAGATTTATTTTAATTGCTAAATTACTAAAATCCGAGTATAATATCGCTAGGTGATACAAATGGAACGGTTACAAAAAGTAATAGCAGAGGCAGGAGTTGCTTCTAGACGAAAAGCAGAAGAACTGATACGGCAGGAAAAAGTAAAAGTAAACGGTGTCATAGTAACGCAATTAGGAACTAAGGTAACGGGAAAAGAAACCATTATGGTCGATGGAAAAGTTTTAAATAAAGAAGAAAAGGTGTACTTTTTATTGAATAAGCCACGTTCTGTTGTGACGACGACAAGCGATGATAAACATCGTAAGACGGTAGTCGACTTAATTGATACGGATGCTAGAATTTACCCAGTTGGCAGACTAGATTATGATACAACAGGAGCCTTACTTTTAACGAATGATGGCGAATTTGCCAACTTGATGATGCATCCCAAAAATCAAATTGAAAAGGTTTATGTTGCCAAGGTAAAAGGAATTGCTAAAGCAGAACACATCATCCCACTATCAGAAGGAGTTGTGATCGATGGCAAAAAGACTGCCCCTGCAAAAGTAAAATTGCGTAAAAGTAAACCGTGATAGCAACACATCGATGGTAGAAATTACCATTCACGAAGGTAGAAACCATGAAGTAAAAAAAAAAAAATGTTCGCAAAGGTTGGCTTAGAAGTAATTAAACTAAAAAGAGAGCGAATTGCATTTTTAAACTTTGAAAGGATTAGAGTCAGGAGAGTATCGTAGATTGACACCGAAAGAGTTAAAAAGAACTATACTTCTTGACACACCCCGAAAAATATCAAAAGAAAAACACTAGTTTCGACTAGTGTTTTATTCTTCTGTAATGGCACCTACAGGGCAACTTTCTTTTTGCATCCTGTGCATTGGCAACATCACTTTCTGGAACTGTATCTACTTTTGCAACTGCATGCCCATCGTCGCCAATTTCAAAAACATTTGGGCAAATTGCTTGGCATGCACCACAACCGATACAAGTATCTTGATTTACTTTTTTACTTTCATAATTTCCCTCCATAAATATTATAAATCAAAATGTACAAAATACCAATAAATAAATGAAACTCTATTTTTTTTTTGTGTCAAGTTATGGTATGATAATAACAGAAAGTAAGGATGTGAGACCATGGCAAGTAGAATGGATCGCTATAACAAACCAAAAGAACCAGAATCAAAGTCTCGTATCGCTAGACATCATTCTTTATATGATGACTTTAGTCAAAATGCACGGTATACAGAATATACAAACGTCGACAATGGTATTTCAATTGATTTGAGTGGAATCAAAAAAGGAACCGAAAAATAGAGAGGATTATCAACGCAACAAAGATGTAGAAATGCTCTTGGATCATGTTACAGATAATGCCGATTCCCTGTCATCTATCCTAAACCAAGAACCAAATAAGGTTTATGATATCAATAGTGTTTTGGCAGAAGCAAAAAGAAAAATCGTGGTCAAACAGATGACTTAGAGCAAAAACGAAAACTACGAAATGAAAGTCTAAATATTTTGACGAGCATTGACAAAAAAGAGAAGAGGAAGAACGGAAGAAACCTCCAAAACGGAAAGAAGATTCTGGACTAGATGAAGAAGAGAGCAAGAATTTAGAAGAGTTAATTCATACAATTTACGATGCCGCTATGACGCAAAAAAATTAAGATGGAAGAAGAAAAAGAAAGCGAACCGATCAAGAGACAGAAGATTCTCAACAAGAAAAAGCATCTGCTGATAAAGAAGAACATACCCCAGTAATCGGAGATAAACAGGATGCCTCTTTATTAAGCGATTTAATGCCTAGTAGCAATACGGAAACAGTGTTAACAGGAGAAATCAGTAAAGAAGTAATCGAGGAAATGTCGAAAACCGAATCGACGGAAGAGAAGACTGAACAAACGACGGATACGAGATTCAAAGATAAAAATGTCGACCAGTCCTTTTATACACGTTCGATGGATTTAAGTGATGCTGATTTTACCGAAGAAGACGATTCTTTTGTAGAGAAAAAAAGTTCTGTTTGGCTATTTATAAAAAATACTTTGTCATTATATTAGTAGTAGGCATTGGTATTTTAATCTTTATTTTAATTAATCAATTGTAATTGGAAATCAAACAAAAAATAAGATAAACAAACATATAATAAAGTGGTGATGATATGTGAAACGCTCCACTTTTTTTTGTTGTTACGATGGTAATGATTATTGCAATGACCGTGGGTTACCTGTATTGATTAGCACAAGAGTTTGGCCCGGCGTTGAAAGAAGGGCAGTTCAAGAAGTGGAGAATATCATTTCAAAAATGGTAAATGCATTGGCAACCGAAGAAGATTATGATGTTGAAAAATTATATATTGTAGAAAAAAATGCCAACGACGAAATTATTATGATTGACTTTGATCAAAGTGAAGTAAATAGGGTATTGGAAAGAATTACTGCGAATTTAGGAACTTATTTAGTGGCACTCGAAAAAAGGAAACATGGAGGAACTTGAGAAACATAACATCTATTTTACGAGTATTATTAAAAATCAAGATGATGACATCTATCAATACTACTTACGAATGGGTAACGTAACCGGAAATTTATTTTTTAGAAAACCTCGGTGCCAAAGTTCCATTGCGGATTAATTTTATTGGAAATATTAACAGTAGCATCGATTTTGAAACAGAGGAATACGGAATTAACAATATTATAACTAAACTGTTCTTAAAGTTGGAATTAAATGTCTCCGTTATTTTACCAATGTCAGTAAAACAAAGCACAGTATCGACAGAAATTCCAATCGCGATAAAAATGGTACAGGGTTTAATTCGGATTACTACCAAAATTTACCAAATAATGTTACTGCATCAAAAAAGAATTGAACATTGACGAGTATCGTGATAAAATAAATATAAGTAGAAGAGAGTAAAGGACATGATAAGATGAAAAAAGTGACATTAAATGGTAAAATTTACCAATTAATCGAAAACAAAAAAGTAACTGCTTTAATGAGGAAGATGTAATTCCTAAGTTTACAGAATATTTTGATACATTCGACTACGTACTAGGAGATTACTCATATGGTAAATTGAGATTAAAAGGTTTCTATGATTCTACGAGTAACAAAAAACCAAAATCAATGACGTATCTCGTTGGAAAGAATACGTAAAGAGTTATTGTGCTTACGACTGCAACTATTTTTTTACTAAAAAAGAAAAATAAGTGGTTGAAATCTGATAATTATATGGTACAATTATATATAAGAAGAATAGAAGAGGAGGATCTTTTTTATGAATGATAAAAAATGATGTCTATTGTTTTACAAGATGGAACCATCGATGAAGTGGAAGTATTATTGACGTTCGAGTTGGTTGATTTAAAAAAAACAATATATTGTATATACAAAAATGAAGTAGATGAAAATGGTAATGTTACGATTTATATTTCAACAGTAACTGGTAGCGATGATAATGTTCATTTAACGAATATTGAAACAGAAGAAGAATGGACTAGAATTAAAGAAGTATTAAGAGAATTATCAAAAGCATAAAGATATGATAGAAAGTGAGGCCGTTTGATATGAGTAATGTAGCAGAAAGATTGAGTACAAATGGAACTGTTGTAGATTTTAGACATGCTGACAAGGTTTATGGAGATGGGACTCGATTAATTAAATTGTCCCCAACATCTATGAGTGGAGTAAAAGCAAATATAATAGATTTAAGAAATGCATTTCAAGCTATGCAACAAAATGCACCCGCTCTAGCTCAATCAAATGTACAACCAGAAACCACATCAACACCAGTTGAACAAGCTACGGTCGCTGAAAATACGCAAAGTGCTAGTCAAAAATTATCTAAAATCGTTCCGCTAAATTTTTTCGAGAGCAACTGCCGATGAAGATTATCATCGTGGGGTAAGACTTGGAAGTGCCGGTAAACAAAATATTAAGAGCCATTTAGTTGTTTCTGATACTGCAATGATGCAAACACCAGTAGAAACTGCTGTTACTACAACACCGGAAGAAGCTAATTTGCGTCACGAAGAAACGCCAGCCGACAATGCTAATATACCACCAGAGGAAAAACCGGTAGAAGCAACTGATGAAAGTAAAGAAATGTTAAAATAAATTACATACTAGTACAGAAAATTTAATATCAGTCAATAATCAAAAACAAGCTAATCAAGCTATTCGTGCGCATCAAAGCCAAAGCAACAAATGATGAAGCAATTAGAACTGCTGAGATGGCTGCCGCAGATTTAGAAGAAGCAAGAAAGAAAGAAGAACTTGCTAAACAGGCAGAGGAAGTTGCAAAACAAGAAAATAAAAATTTAACAGTTCAAGTTGGAGTGATGATTTCAACGATTTCTAATGCAACGAGAGCAACTGAAGTGAAAGCAGCTGAGTTACAACAGGAAGCTCGTGACTTAGATGATGATACAAAACAACAAAATGCTAAAGCCGCAGCAGATAAAGATGCCACAGCAGTGGCTTTACAAAGTGCTGAAGCACACAATAAAGTAGCAGATGAATATAGTACAAAAAATATGGAGATTAGAAAACAATTAGATGAAGCAAAAGCACGTATCCAGGCTGGAAACATTCAATTACAACCTGTTGATATGGATAAAATAGAAGCAGAGCAAGGTAATTTATTTGCTATGAATGATAATAATTACGATAATGATTATTCTAATGAAGATAATTATTCGTTTATTAGAAGAGCAGCCTAATGGTTGCTTTTTTTGCATTTTTTTTATCTATGAAATATATATTAAAATATAATTAGGTGATCTTCATGAAAGAAAAAATCCAATATTATTATAATATGATGCCAATAAACTTAATTTATAGAGCAGAATATATAGAATTTACTAGTAATAATGAACATTATTATTTAATGTTAGAAAATGGAAAATTTCAACAAGCAATGTTAATAGACAAAATCATGAAGTTAAATAAAATAGATATATATGATTTTATTGTAAATAAAAATTTCCAGTATATAACATTAATAAATAATAAAGGTTATGTTTTATTAAAACTCTTAGTAGAAAAAACAGAAAAAGAAATTGATTTAAATGACCTATTATTATTTGCAAATTTAACTTTAAACTTTACATCAGAACTAAGATGGATTGACAAATGGATTAAAAAGACAGATGCTTTAGAATCTAATCGAAGTGAATTACTATCAAAAAAATGAGACGTTGGAAAAAACATTAGATTATTACTTAGGCATAAGTGAAAATGCTATTATGTATGTAAAATATCATTCTTCAAATATTGGTAAAATTTACCAATTACATTTACAACATGAACGATTAAATACCAAAACTCGAAAATATATTATGTTTTACAATCCATTTTATATAATATTTGACATTCGCGTAAGAGATATTAGCGAGTTAATAAAGCAATATATTTTGGAAGGCAAAATTATAAGAAATTACTGAAGGAGATAATAGAAATTATGAAAATAAACTCTAATGAAATAGGATTGATCGTATCACGCATTATGTTTCCGACGTATTATTTTGATTTTATAGAAGATGAAAATAGTTTTGCCAATAAAAAATAATAACTTTTTCAAGTTATTATTTAGATACCATGAATGAAATTATAAAATTAGCTAGTAGCTATTATGAAATACCTATGCCAGACTATCTTCATCAGTAATGTTGCGCACTTCAATAACTTCTGGAATTTCGCTTGTAATAGCTAATTCAATACCATCTTTTAAGGTATAATTAATTAAGCTACAACCAGCACATGCACCCGCTTAATTTGACATAGCAAATCCCATCTTCAAATTTAACGAAGTCAATCATTCCACCATCGCTTACTAAAAAAAAGGACGTAATTTATCAATGATAGAAATAATTTTTTTTCAATCTCATTATTTATTTTCATAAAATCACCTAAAGAAAATTATACTCAAAATATGAAAGAACTGCAATATTATTGATGGATTAAAAAAAACTTTGATATAATGAAAAGAAAAAGAGATGATTTTATGACGAAATATAGTGAAAATGAAATAGTAACAGGATGCGTAACTGGTATAGAAAAAATATGGCATTTTGTTGGTTTTAGATGAATATTATAGTGGCTTAATCCATATTTCAGAAATTTCTGATGATTTTGTAAAAAACATAAATAGTTATGTCCGAGTAGGTGAGACAATTAAAGCGAAAAGTATTAAGCATCGATGAGGAATCTTATCATCTTAAACTGAGCATAAAAAATATTAATTATAAAGTAGTAAAAAAGAAAAGACTAAAAATCATTGAGACACGATCTGGATTTAAACCTTTAAAGAACAGATTAAATGGCTGGATTAATGATAAATATAAAGAAATAATGGAAAAAAATGAAAAAAAAGATTAAATTTTATTGACAAAGCTGGGACTAGATGATATATTTAATATCGTCAATTGATTTTCGGGCGATTAGCTCAGTTGGTTAGAGCACCTGCCTTACAAGCAGGGGGTCACAGGTTCGAGTCCTATATCGCCCACCATGAGCCGAAATAGCTCAATTGGTAGAGCAACTGATTTGTAATCAGTAGGTTCCGGGTTCGATTCCTGGTTTCGGCACCATTTTTTTGGAGAGGTAGCGAAGAGGCTAAACGCGACAGACTGTAAATCTGTTCCCTTTGGGTTCGATGGTTCGAAACCATCTCTCCCACCACTATTGTTGCCTCGTAGCCAAGTGGTAAGGCATAAGACTTTGACTCTTACATGCGCTTCAGTCCGAATCTAGCCGAGGCAGCCATTTGAATTCCGTTAGCTCAGTCGGTAGAGCATTTGACTTTTAATCAAAGGGTCTGGAGTTCGAATCTCCAACGGGACACCATATTTGCCTGAGTGGCGGAATTGGTAGACGCACAGGACTTAAAAATCCTGCGAACTTCAAAATTCTCGTGCCGGTTCAAGTCCGGCCTTAGGCACCAATCGTTATTAAGCTCGGACCAATCGTTCGAGTTTTAATATAAAATCATTATATTCAGAATAGAATTTAATGAATACCTTTCAAATAATAGTCAAAAATATATTGACTTTTTAGAAAAGGTAATGCTATAATCTAATTGTTGTCGCTTAAAGAAAAGTTGCAACTGGAGGAATACCCAAGTCTGGTTGAAAGGGACCGGTCTTGAAAACCGGGAGGTCGCGCAAGCGGCGCAGGGGTTCGAATCCCTTTTCCTCCGCCAATTATATCGCGGGATGGTAGCAGCTGGTAGCTCGACGGGCTCATAACCCGTAGGTCGGGGGTTCGAATCCTCTCCCGCAACCAATGGTTTCGTGGTGCAGTGGTTAACACGTCTGCCTGTCACGCAGAAGATCACGGGTTCGAGTCCCCGCCGAAACCGCCATTATGGCTTCGTAGCTCAGTCGGTAGAGCAAAGGGACTGAAAATCCTTGTGTCACAGGTTCGATTCCTGTCGGAGCCACCATTTATTTATTTGTTAATACCTAACTTTTTGTTAAGTAGCAAAATGCGTCCGTAGCTCAGCTGGATAGAGTGTTTGGCTACGAACCAAAAGGTCAGGGGTTCGAATCCTTCGGACGCACCAGAACGGGAAGTGGCTCAACTTGGTAGAGCACTTGGTTTTGGGACCAAGGGGTTGCAGGTTCAAATCCTGTCTTCCCGACCAGTTTGAATTTAACCTTGAGAAATCAAGGTTTTTATTTTGCCTGCAAGCCCTGATGTAACAATTATGTAACAAATTACGTTTTTTATAAATGTAAAATTAAAAGAAGTCTTAATTATAGACTTCTTTTAATACATTATAGAATTGATTTTACAATCGATAATGTTCAAAATAATTTAGATCAATAATATTTTTGAAACTATTCTGGATGAAACTCTTCAAATAAATAATCAATATAGTCTTCTCGTAAATCGAAACTAGTACCATGATCATATATTTCCCCTTTACGTGTTCCTGTCTTAAATCTTCCGATTTTAAAGCTGACTTTTATTTTGCAATGTTCTAATAAATATACAAAACGGTCAAATGACTTTAACAAATAAAAATGTATTTCATTGTAATGATAAAAAGAATCTCCCTGAATTTTTTTCTCGTCTGCTATGACATAGCATAGTTTTTGAAGTTTATGAAGCAACTTAAATTTGATGTACTCTAAATCCCAAGCTATGCTTTTATCAATGAATTTTCCATTCTCATAAATAAATAAGAAAAGTTTTTCTTTTTCCAAATCCAAGCATAATTTCACTTCATATTTTTCAGAAATCGGCTTTTTCCACCAACAACATACAATCCCATATTAAATTCATTCAAATTACTTTCCGTTTAAAAATCCATAATTTTCACATAATGATGCGATGGCTTGCTTTTTTACTATTTGGAATGCAACTAAACAAAGTAATATATCGCTTATATGAACTTCTATTACGCGTTTTCGTTTTTTTATTTCGATTCCATGATAGTCTGGATCTTTTGCCAAGCTATCGCCATCAAGGCCAACTAAATATTCGAATGTTCTTCCTATGCATCCTCTGCCATTATATTGAGAACGCACATATCCTAGTTTCGAAATAGTTTCAAATTGATCTAGTAATTTTTTTTTCATAGTTGATAAATTCACCTCCCAATATAATCATTCACCAAAAACATTAAAAATGACTCAAAATAATGAAGAAATATTTACATATTTTGCTTTCTTGTGCTATATTATAAAAGTGATATCGGGAAGTAGCTTAACTTGGTAGAGCACTTGCTTCGGGAGCAAGAGGTTGCAGGTTCAAATCCTGTCTTTCCGACCATTAGTATTTCAGCCTCTTTAAAGAGGTTTTTTATTGATATATTTTTCCATATAAATATGATAAAATAAAAAAGAAAATGAAAGGGTGATATAAGTGAAAAAAATGATAGGGATATCAATCATACTATTTATGACTGCATTGATATTTACAGGATGTAATGGTGAAAAAGAAATGACATGTCATAGAACGATGGTTTCTGGTAGTGATGTCGTAACGGCGACTTACAATGTGTGGGTACAAGGGAGAAATAGTGTCAAAAAATAAAATCTGTTGAATCGTTAACAAGTACGAATGAGAGTACACTGGAAGATTATCGTTCAAAAATGAGTACTTTATATGCTCCATATTTAGGCATCGATTATTATAACTATAATATTGATAATACAGAAAATCAAGTCAGTGTCACACTTGATGTTGATTATGAAAAGTCGATGTAGAAGAACTGATTTCAATCGATCCAAATAACGAGTCTTTCTTTCACGACGGCAAAGTATATTTGAGTACCTTACTTGACTTATATGAAAATGTGGGGGTAGTGTGTGATGAATAAAAAATCATTGATTATCACAGTAATCGTAATGATTCTTATTATATTCGTTGTCTTATTTACTCTCGTTAAAACCAATATCGTAACATTGAATAATGAACCTAAAGATTCAATTTAGCACATCTTAAATGAGATGACTTTAGAAGAAAAAATAGGTCAAATGATTATTATGTCATATCGAAATCCAACTGTAGATAGTACTTTAGAAAACACATTAAAAACTGTAAAACCGGGTGGATTTATTCTATTTAAAGAAAATATTACGACATATGAAAACACTATCAATTTTATTCAAACAGTCAAAAAAAGTAATGACATACCATTATGGATTGGAATCGATCAAGAAGGTGGAAATGTGCAACGGTTAAAAAGCACTTGAAGATCATCCAGTAAGTGATATTCCATACATGAATGCAATCGGTCAGACCAATAATATTGATTATGCTAGGCAGATTGGTAAAGTGATGGCTGAGGAATTAAAAGTCTTTGGAATTAATATGGATTTTGCACCAGACATCGACATATGGACCAATCCAGATAATACAGTAATTGGTAAACGTAGTTTTGGCAGCAATCCTACTTTAGTGTCACAAATGGGAATTGCTCTGGGAGACACTTTGCTACAACATCAAATTGTTCCAGTCTATAAGCACTTTCCAGGCCATGGAAATACGGCAGAAGACTCTCATTATGCATTGCCAGTCGTAACAAAAACGTTGGATGAACTACTATCATCTGATCTGATTCCATTTCAAGATGCAATTGCTCATGATGTACCAATAATCATGGTAGGCCATTTAGCAATACCAAATATTACCAATGATAATACACCGGCATCTTTATCAAAAGTAATGATTCATGATATTTTAAAAAGAACAATTAGGATATAAAGGATTGGTTGTCACAGACGCATTGGATATGGGTGCACTAACACAAAATTACACAGAAGAAGAAATCTATACAATGGCTATCAATGCGGGAGTTGATATCTTATTAATGCCGCAGGAATCAAAAAACTGTGTAAAAATTGTAGCAGATGCAGTAAAAAGTGGCAAAATATCTGAATCTCAAATTGATGAATCTGTTCGAAAAATTTTGAAATTGAAGTACGATACAATTGCTGATACCTATAATCAATATGCACCTATAGACATTTTAAATAGTGCGGAACATCAATCTATTATTACTCAGATAAAGGAGTCTCAACCATAGTGTTTTGCAAGAAACAAAAAAATATGTTATAATGATTCATATCACGGAGGAATGTATGAAGAGAGAATTTCACGATCCTATCAAATTCAGGTTATCATGTGTTTTTTGGTGTTCTTTTTAATCTTGGCAGGAATTATTCTTACCATAAAAACAGATGCAGAATTAATGAGTGCAACAGACTTTATGGGGATTACTAAAAAGGTCAATGCAATTTCTAAAAGAAAGTTTAGAATCCGGAAATTATGAACAAAAAACTATCTGCTAGCGGAAGTATTGCAACAAAAAATAAAAGCGGTGCGTCCGATTGTAGATTTTAGGGTTGAAGTGTATCGCGGTATGACGATGGAGGAATTGGCAGCCCAATTGGACAAGAGTTTAAAATCAACTTTAAAAGGAACTGGTTATTTATTTGCAACAAAATGTATTGAAACAGGTGTGGATCCATATATTGCCGTTGCTATTGTGTTACATGAAACCGGATGCGATTATGGAACGTGTAGCAACAGTAAGAAATTGTTATAATGTCGGGGAGTCAAGGGAAGTCCGAGTTGCGGCAGTTCTGGCTACATTCGATATGCATCATTAGAACAAGGAATAACGAGTTATATTAATATGTTAGCAAGAGGATACTTCAGTCAAGGACTTACAACTCCAGAAACAATCGGTCCTAAGTATGCCGGAAGTCCATCTTGGCCAAGTAAAATAAATGCATATATCGCAAAAATAGAATCACGATAAAAGAACTCATGAAGTTCTTTTTTTCTTGACACAATATTGACGTTACTATAAAATACTGATAGCAAAGAAACTGTACAAAAAGTGCCCAATGCTTTGAAGACAGTCTACATAACCCAATCACATGTATTATATTTTTACGATTACAACTGTATCTGTTAAAATCGTCTTTGCTATTTTAGCAAATAAATACATTGATTTTAAAATTATCCAAAGAAGGTGCTGAAAATGAATTTACAAGAAACAATAGAACACGATCTAATAACAAAATATAGAACTGCATTATGGTCGCCTTTTATGAGAGCAGTTAGCGACTACGAATTAGTAAAAGAAGGGGATAAGGTTGCAGTATGCATATCCGGTGGAAAAGATTCATTCCTACTAGCCAAATGCATGCAAGAACTTGCAAAACATGGCAAATTTCCGATTCAACTGGAATTTATCGTGATGGATCCAGGCTACAAAAAAAGAAAATCGTCAACTTATTCTTTCTAATGCTGAAAAGTTAGGAATTCCCATTCATATCTTCGACTCCAACATTTTTGAAACGGTAAATGAAATCACAAAAAAGCCATGCTATCTTTGCGCCCGAATGCGTAAAGGGGCTATCTATATCGTTTTGCCCGAGAATTAGGATGTAACAAGATTGCCCTAGGCCATCATTTCGATGACGTAATTGAAACCATTTTAATGAGTATGCTATTTGGCGGTGAATTTAAAACGATGATGCCAAAATTGCACAGTGCCCATTTTGAAGGAATGGAACTAATTGTCCATTGTATTACGTACATGAAAAGGCCATCATTACTTGGAAAAATGCCTATCATCTAAACTTCCTAAATTGTGCCTGCAAATTCACGGATTTAGTGGAAAAAGAGGAGAAAAGTTCCAAACGATTAGTAACTAAGCAGTTAATCGCATCTTTAAAAGAACAAAACCCATTTGTCGAAAACAACATTTTTAAAAGCGTTGAGAAAGTAAATTTAAATACCCCTAATTTCTTACCACAAAGGAGATCAGATGACACATTTTCTAGACCATTATGACGATGAATAAAAAAAACATCAATTTCTTTTCAAAAAGTGAATTAGAATTTATCCAAAAGGTTTGAGTGACTCAAGCCTTTTTTTTGTCGATTTTAGTGGCAAAAGACAAGGGAAGGTGTTATACTAGAAGTATAAGAATAGGAGGGTATAGAAATGGCTATACAAAGAATTATTTTAAATGGTACAAGCTATTTTGGACCACACGCAAGGGAGGTGTTACCAACAGAAGTACAAAGCAGAGGCTTTAAAACGGATTCTTGTCGTAACAGACGCTAGTTTAGTATCTGCTGGAGTTGTAGACAAAGTTTTAGAAGAACTAGACAGCAATTACATTCCTTATGAAGTATTTTCTGATGTAAAACCAAATCCAACCGTTGCAGAGGTTCAAGAAGGTGTCAAAAAATGTCAACAGATGGGTGCAGATTGCATCGTTGCAATAGGTGGCGGAAGCGCAATTGATACTGCTAAAGCAATTGGGGTAATTATGACAAACCCAGAATATTCAGATGTAGTATCACTAGACGGTGCTTGCAATACAAAAAATCCATGTTTACCAATTTTTGCACTTCCAACAACTGCTGGAACTGCGGCAGAGGTAACCATCAATTATGTTATTACGGATCCTACAAGAGTTAAGAAAATGGTCTGTGTAGATCCTCATGACATTCCAATCGTTGCAATTGTGGATACAGAATTAATGGCTAGCATGCCTGCAAGTTTAGCATCAGCAACTGGAATGGATGCACTAACCCACGCAATGGAAGGATATATTACCAAAGCAGCATGGGATATGACGGATATGTTCCACTTAAAAGCAATGTCAATTATTTACCAAAATTTACCAAAAGCAGTTTTGGAACATGACATGGACGCAATTAACAATATGGGAGTTGCCCAATATATTGCTGGTATGGGATTCTCAAACGTCGGCTTAGGAATTGTTCATTCAATGGCACACCAACTTGGTGCAGTATACGATACCCCACATGGTCTTGCTAATGCCGTATTACTACCATACGTGATGCGTTATAATGGCGAAGTATGCCCAGACCGATTCGTCGATATGGGACGTGCATTCGGATTAGACATGAACGGAGTAACCGGAATGGATGCCGTCATGAAAGTAGTCAATGCCATTCAAGAATTGAACCAAAAACTAGGTATTCCAGCACATCTAAAAGAAGTTGGAGTAAAAGAAGAAGATATTCCAATGCTTAGTGAAAAGCAATGAACGATGTTTGTACAGGCGGAAATCCTAGAGAGACAAGTGTCGCTGACATTGAAAAAAATTTATCGCGAAGCATTTTAATAAAATTGAAGATAGAAAAGGAGTTAATTATGTTTAAAACAAACGTTGGTTATAGTGTGGCAGCAAATGCTACAGATTCTGGCCGTGAAACGGCTACAAAAGCAAGTGAAGGATTAAATCCAAAAAGTTGGACTTTATTTACTTCATGCGTTCAAAATCAAAAAATGAAATTATTGCAGGAGTCAAAAGTGTTTGTAAAGATATGCCGATTATCGGATGTACTTCAAGCGCTGCAATCGTAGTATCAGGAGCAGGATATTTGGGAAATGAAACAGATATTCTGGAATGATGACTTTCGATGGAGACGATTTAACAGT
>VOFC01002192.1_pt1 | contig 25697 bp, 51 predicted proteins | sample 5384161 | NCBI WGS metagenome assembly VOFC01 (sample SAMN12384722, study PRJNA508395) | human gut metagenome | isolation source: healthy gut B | host: Homo sapiens | reverse complement strand
ATACGGAAATCCCATTATGCCGAAGGTTGACCAGGGTTATGCCGATGACCTCGGTCTGGTCGCGCGGTCAGGCATGGGTAGTGTACGGTCTTGCTCTGGCGTACCGCTATACGGGGGATAAACACATTGCAGATGTGCAGAAAAAAGCAACGGACACCTTTTTATAAAGCTGCTTCCGAAGGATAATGTTCCGGCATGGGGATATGATTTTTACCGACTGCAGAACCCTTAAGGATACTTCCGCCGCCGTTATCGCGGCATGCGGCATCTTGAATCGGGATATTCGGGAAAAGGTCTTTTTGATATGGTCAAGGCGCTGGGCAACGAGCATACAAACAAAGGGGCAAAGGCATTGAAGGCACGTCGATACTTTATGCATTCCACAAGCTCGGTAAGACACAATATGGGGAATTAACGAAAGCCTGCCCTACGGCGATTATTATTACATGGAAACCTTTGTACTGGCTGTAACCCCGACTGGAAATGCTATTGGTAGAAGGGGGATTTGTGAACTATACCAACGAGTACTACAGAAAAAGAACGGCAAATATAAAATATGCAAATTCAGCCGTTAAAAGCTGTCTCTTAGAAAATGCATATTCACAACTACATTCCGGGTCAGGTTATATATAACCTCGGCTTGAGTACCGAATAAAATGACCGTAAACCTACGGAATACGACTATAACCTGATAAAAAAAGCTTTCGGAAAACGGGTGGGTCTTATTCAGATACGAGGAATGGAATGATGCCATGCGCGTTATGGGGGCTGATAAATTTTCCTCCATGATAAGGAGGGCTTAAGGGTTTATAAAGCTGTGCCATTCGTTTAATATTAAAGGTTTTGCCGTATATATCAAGCGGATTTTTCGATGAGCGCGACCCCGATTTTACCGAAAATTTGTTTCAAGCCCCGATTTAAAGCTGGTGCAGAATTATTACCGCTACAGGTGCTGCAACGCCGCCTCGGCGGAATGGAACAAGTATCTTTTCGACAATGTGCGCCGCGTTATGGAGGAGTACGAGTTTGACGGAATATTCAACGATATGGGCTATGACCGCCGTGACGGTGATGGCAATGTCTACGGCATGGAGGATTATGACCCGTATATCGAAGACCCTTCTTGTGCGCATGTATTCAATGATCAAAAACGAGTACGGCGGAATAGTAAAGCTGCATATCGGCGAAATTCAGCTGCCTGTGACAAATGAGAAAATTTATGATTATCTGTGGGTGGGCGAGAGCTGCCAAAACCTCGAGGAGCTTTAAAGACGGTAAAACTACAGCCCGTATGTTATACCGTGCCCGGACTATAAATTCACCGGCGAAACAAATGCGGACATTTATTTTTTCCCGTGCGCTGCCGTTTTGCAGTTTCTCCTTCGGCTGGACGGCAGACCGATTACCGGCGAGAGATGCTGTGCCCCGGGAATTGACTATCATGATGACGCGGAAAGCAGGCATTTCAGAAAATCAGAGAGTATTATCAAAAAGCACCCGACGGTCCTTACGTTTAGCAGATGGTCGGATATTCCCGATGATGAGAGAATACGCCAAAGTGGTTTGAATATTTAAAGCTGTATAAGCCTATGGTAAGCGAAAATTCACTGTGCTTTACGGATATAGCAAAGGACAACGAAATTACGGCGGAACCTGCGGGCGACGGTATTCATATGAGCATGTTTGTAAACGACGAATGTTATCTGTGCATTTCAAATTTGGGAAAGAACAGCGGCAGAATAGTGTTCAAGGAACGGTGGACGGACAGGATAAAGCGGAGAGCTTGTCAAAGAAGTTAATATACCTGCCGGGGGCATGGTGTTTTTAAAAAAATTATAAGAATGCGGAGTGATTAAAATGAAAAAGAAAATTGCACTTTTACTTGCTGTTTTAACGGCTGCGGCGTCACTTTTCGGCTGCGGCAAAGGAAAGCAGCAAAACCGCTGCGCCGGTTACGTACAACGGCAGCGATATCTATCCGGTAAAATGCGAAGATACGCTTACTTACTGGGTGCCGCTTAATGCGGTTTTATCCACAAACGTCACAAATTTCGGCGAAAGTGAAATCGGAAAACAGCTCGCCGCGGACACGGGAATAAAGATTAAGTACATTCACCCCACAGCCGGAGGAGAATCCGACCAGTTCAGCGTTTTGCTTGCCTCCGGAGAGCTGCCGGATATCATTAACTGGGACTGGCGTGCGTACGGCGGATAAGGCGATGGACAACAAATACATAATTGCCTTAAACGACGTTATCGACAAGTATGCGCCGAATTTAAAAAGTCTTATAGCGTCGGACGGCGACCTTGAAAAAATGTTAAAGACCGATAACGGAAAGTTTTTATGCATTCCCGTTCTTGCGCGGAGATGACGAGCTTTTGCACATACCCGGTCCGATTGTCCGCAAAGACTGGCTTGATAAAATAGGCATGGACATTCCGGAAACGGTGGACGAATGGGAAACGATGCTCAGAAAATTCAAAAACGGAGCTTAACGTGGAAACTCCCCTTACATGCACAAGCGCCGCTTTTAAGGACGGATTTATAAGCGGTGCGTTTGACGCGCCCTACTGCTTTCTATATTGACGATAACGGAAAGGCTAAATACGGTCCCATAGAGCCCGGTTTTAAGGACTTTCTTGTTACTATGAACAAGTGGTTTAACGAAGGACTTCTGGATAAAAACGTTGCTACGGTAACGGATACCGGCGCTCTTATTTTAAATGAGCGTGCAGGCGCAACCTTCGATTTGTGGGCGGCGGAATAGGAACATTCCTTGAAAATATGCAGAAAACAAATCCGAAATTCGATGTAGCCGGCGCACCTTACCCGGTTTTGAAAAAAGGTGACAAACCCATGATCGGTCAGAAGGAAAACAGATACGGCTCCGCGCCGTCGTCCGCGATTACGACAAACTGCAAAAAATGTTGAGCTTGCGGCACGTTTTTTGGATTACGGATTTTCGGAAAAAAGGAAGCATGCTGTACACAATTTCGGAATTGAAGGCGAAAGCTATGACGTTGTTGACGGAAAACCCGTGTTTACCGAAAAGATTACAAATGACCCCGAGGGCAGAACAATCGATTCAATGATTTCGCTGTACTCCCTTGTAGGCTCAAGCGGTATATTCTCGCAAAGACTTGACGCGGTTAACCTTACAAGACCGTTTGAACAGCAGAAAAAGCCGTTGAGGTTTGGTCTGACACAGAGGCTGATAAGCATATAATTCCTCCCCATCATTTTCACTCAGGAGGAAAAACAGCAATATGGGCAACAACATATCGGAAATCGAAACATATGTTTCGTCCATGGTAATGAAGTTTATAACAGGTGTTGAAAGCATAGATAAATATGATGAATTTGTGGCGCAAATAAAAAAAAAATTCAACATTGACAAGGTTTTGGAAACTTACCAGTCTGCTATTGAAAGATATAACAGCAGATAGTAAAAAAGAGCAATTATTCGTGAACAGACTAAAAAGGAAATATCTAAAAAACTGGCTTTTGTATCTTATGTTTCTGCCTGCGTTTTTTACTACGTGATTTTTTTGCTATGTTCCTATGGTGGGATCGGTAATGGCGTTTCAAATTACCATCCCGCTGACGGGATTTTGGGCAGCCAGTGGGTCGGATTTAAGCATTTTACCGACTTTTCACAAATTATTATTTCTGGACCTAATAAGAAACACGGTATGGATAAATATTGTGGGTTTGGTGTTCGTTTTCCCGGCGCCGATTATTTTGCGCTTTGTTAAATGAGGTGCGGACCAAAAAGATTCAAATCCGCCGTTCAGACCATTTCATATATGCCGCACTTTATTTCTCTTGTTGTAATATGCGGTATGGTAAAGGCGTTTGTATCTGATACCGGTTTTATAAGCGCTTTGTCGCGCTGTTTACGGGGAGCGGGTTAACCTTTTTGGGATACCCCGAATACTTTGTCACAATATTTACCGCAAGCGGTATATGGCAGGACTCGGCTGGAACTCGATTATATACATTGCGGCGCTGTCCGGTGTTGACGAGTCCCCTCTACGAGGCGGCAAAAAATCGACGGTGCAGGCAAGCTTAAACAGGTAATTCATGTGACAATACCGGGCATTTTGCCTACGATAGTCATAATGCTGATTATGAACATCGGTACCATGCTTTCCGTCGGATACGAAAAAGATAATTTTGCTGTATAACGATTTGATGCTTCTGATAAAGCCGACGTTATTTCGTCATTCGTGTACAGAAAAGGTATTGTGGATATGAACTGGGTTATTCCACAGCCGTTGGACTTTCAGCTCCGCAATAAACTTTGCCCTGGTGCTGGGAAGCAACTATCTTTCACGCAAATTCAGCGAATCGAGCTTATGGTAAGGGAGTGATAAAAATGATAAAAATGAGTTTCGGCGAAAAGTGCTTTAAAGGTGTTTAACGGAATTTTATGATTTTTCTTTCCTTGGTAACGCTTTATCCGCTTTTGTACGTGGTGTTTGCCTCGCTCAGCGATTCAAATGCCCTGCGTGTGTATGACGGATTGCTTTTTGCACCCGATTAATTTTACCGCACAGGCATACACAAGGGTGTTTCAAAATCCGATGATTTACAAAGGCTTTTTAAATACCCTCTACATTCTTTCTTCGGCACGGTTACAAACACCGTTTTAACTGTTGTTACGGCGTATGTGCTGTCAAGAAAAGATTTCCCCATGGCAAAATACATGAATATATTTGTAATAATCACAATGTATTTCAGCGGTGGTATGATACCTACGTTTCTTACCGTTAAGTCATTGGGTCTTTTTAATAACAGATGGGTGCTTATTATCCTGTCGGCACTTAGTACATACAACCTTATTATAATGCGTGCGGCATTTTTTGGCGGTGCCCAAAAGCCTTGAGGAGGCGGCGTTTATTGACGGCGCAAACCATTTAACCGTGCTTTTAAGGTGCTTGTGCCCCTGGTAAAGGCAACTATCGCGGTAATAGTTCTGTACAGTGCGGTAGGTCACTGGAATTCCTGGTTCAATGCCATGATTTATATCCAGGATACAACCAAATTTCCCCCTGCAGCTGGTTTTAAGGTCTATTCTTATACAAAAACGATACATCACAGATGACCCAGTCAATCGGCGATACCAGCCGTGCAAATATCAGCGAAACCATTAAATATGCAACTATTGTTGTATCAACAATTCCGATACTTGCGATTTATCCGTTTTTGCAGAAATATTTTGTCAGAGGAACCATGCTGGGCGCGGTTAAGGAATAAAGCATATGAATAAAGGAATAAAAATTATGATTAAAATTGTTGCTGAGGTTATTGGAATAATCGGAATTATTTGCTCGATAATGTCTTTTCAGTGCGAGCAGCGAAAAAGGGTAATGCTTTTTCAGGTAATGGCAAGCTTTATGTTTACCACACAGCTTTTTCCTGGTGGGCGCCGTGACGGGCGCGTGCATGGATTTGATAAATTTCGTCAGAAGTCTGTTTTTTTTCGATTGACAGGGATTGGGCGAAGTCGAAATGGTGGCTTGTGCTTTTCATGGCGATTTTAATTTGCGCCGGTATTGTAACGTGGAAGGACGCATACAGCATACTGCCCATAATCGGCTCACTGCTGTCGACTGTGGCGCTGTGGATGAAAACAAGCAAAAAACATAAGGCTTATTTCACTTTTTCGCCCGTGCTGGCTTGTATATAATATAGTAAACGGTGCCTATTCCGCTGCGGTTAACGAGCTGATTGCAATGACGTCCATAGTAATCGGCATGCTCAGGTATGACGTAAGAAAAAAACGCGGTCAAAGAGCAGCTTTGACAATCAATCATTATAATGGTATAATAATTACAAAGTAGGAATATTTGCGCAAGCGCAAAATCTTTTGCGTAATTATTGAACTGGTAGTGAAGCAAGCCGATTGGCGGCTTTGCAGTTATGGTATAATAATTACAATATAGGTATATTTTTCGCAAATAATCATTATATCGGCTTGCGTTAACGGCATAATTAAAGTGATTGAGAGGAGGGCGGCGTAATGGTAAAGAAAAAAGGGCGACCATAAAGGACATTTCGGAGGAGCTTGGCGTATCCTGCGCCATTATAAACAGAGCGCTTAACAATAAGGAAGGCGTAAGCAAGGAAACCAGGCAGAAGGTGTTGGAAACAGCCGACAGGTTGGTTACAGGGTTAATAAGGTTGCCCAAAGTATGGCAAGAAACAGATATCGTGGAGTTTTAATACCTGATTCGTGGCTTGAATACTATAACGACATAAAAAAGGGAATAGATGAGGAATTGAAATCCTGCGTGACTGAGTAACGTTGAATGTCAGTACTACATTGTGTTATAACATTCATTCAACAAGGGCAATGATCAGGCGCTGAAAAAGTGCATTGAGGACGGCGTTCACGGCGTGATAATCTGTGACGCCTTCCCCCTTCGGACTTGGAAAAATATTTGACGAGTTAAATAGAAAAATAATATAGCCGTAGTGCTTATCTGCGGTTGCATCCGCTTAGCGACAAGGTTTTGTGCTCGGTTCAGGTAGATGCCTACCGCTCAGGCAAAAATGGCGGCGGAGATGCTCAGTTTTCTTACAAAGGAAAACCCGACGTTGTAATATTTGGGGTAACAAGGATAATGACGAGCATCAGATTAAAATTAAAGGGAAGTTTATCGACGAGTAAAAATCAAAAAAACTTAAATATAATAGAATTTATTAGAAACTCACATGACGACGTGCCGACATTACCTATCGGCTTGCAAAATAAAGTTATAGGCGAATGTGACGGAGTGGACGGCATTTACTGGCCATTTGGCAAACACCGCTTCGATTTGCGACGCGGTAACGGAAAAAAAATGCAGCGCAAAATTGTGGGTACGGATTTATGTGAGGAAACGGTTAAGTATATAAAAAGCGGCAGCAGCAGTGTGCTATATCAGGACCTTGAAATGGTAGGGCAGAAGGGCAATGCGCATTATATACGAATACCTTTGCGGAGCATGAGGAGGCGGAAAAATCGTCCGCATAACACCTCAGCTTGTTATAAGCAGCAACGTAGACTCCTATTATAAAGAATGATGCGGATAGGCAAAGGAGGGTTCAACTCTTCCTTTGCCTATCCCTAAAAAAGGGGAAAAATAAATGGATATAAGGCATATTTGACGGAAAATGTTATACCGTTCTGGCCGAAAACGGCATTGACCGCGAGCTTGGCGGAATATATCTTTATTTGGACGAAAAAGGAAAACTGTACGGCGATGAGAAGGGCGCATTTCAGGGCAGAGCGCTTTACACCCTAAGCCGTGCGTACAACACAATCGAAAAAATCTGAGCAATTTTGAGGCGGCGGGTCTGATATGCTTGCCGAAATTACCGGCGGTGAAACGTCAGGGATTTTGCTGGTAATGTTTGAAAATGTGTCACCTTCGGGAGAATTTACGGATTGGCTTGGAGGGCAGGCTTGTAAACCCCGGTCACAGCCTTGAATGTTTTTTGTAATGAGCGAAGGCGTGCACCGCGGCGACAAAAAGCCTGATACTTAAAGCTAAAAACCTGATTGACGTCCATGAAATTAGGTTTTAAGAATAACGGAATTATTGCGTTTTTGCGATGTTCTTCGGAAACCCCCACGAGGCGCTTGAATGGATATGCATATCTGCGGCCGCAGTGCGAAGCTATGATTGCCAACAGAATGTGCGCAGGAGGTTACCGGAGAGGAAAAGTGCTTGACGCCTTCCGCAGCCTTGAAAATTATGTGTTTAGCGCATTTTGCCGATACAAAAAAATGGAAGAATGGTGCAGCCGGCTATATTCATGACTGGAACCGTGGCAAACGCACACTTAAGGGCAATATTTCAAAGGGACTTTTTCAACGCCGCGTATGCTTATGCAGATCGCATGGAGATAGAAAACGTACAGAATTGTTTTTGAGCAGGAAAGCCCCGAAAACGCAAGCTTTTGGGGGCTTTGTTATTTGGACATTAGTCAATGCTCAATCGCTTAATATTGCGCAAAAAATATGGTGAGCGAGGCATTTGAAAACTGTTCTACCGTAAGCAGTGCTTCTTTCAGCGGCGTTTTGCCGTAGGCTAAAAACATATGCGATAAAAAACCGCTGCAATAAATTGTAAATATTTAAAAGGGAATTTTGTTTTTTTGTCCGTCTGCCAATTACAGTGATAGAGTGATTTTTCGTTTGATTGAGTGGTTGTTTTTAAAACTTGCCATATGATACAATTTAGCTGTAAAACGGTAATTAGGGAGAAATAAACATTGAGAACAAATGCTGCGGACGGAAAACGGTTAAAAGGTGAAACATGGTGAAAAATGAAAAAATACAGATTTTTGTATGCGCTTATTCGGCGTTTGTGTTGACGCTGATTTTCTGTTGGCCACCCGCTATACTGGAAATCGCCCTTCAAGGATTATGATATAGACGAATATTCGGCAAAGCAGATTTAGGTGGTTTGGACAATTTTATAAAAATCTTTACATATCCGAAATTTCAATGCAATCAAAAATACGGTTTTTATTCTCCGGTGATTTTGTCTCCAACAACGTTGCTCCTGATTTTGCTGGCGCTTTTGTTTAACGAGCTTTAAAAAGACACACTTTAAAAAAGTGGTTCGAACAACTCGAATTTACCCTTCCGTACTTTCTTTCATGGATATCAGTTATTGCATATTTTACGCATTTTTTCTCTCCACGGAAGGAGTTAAGAACGATATCCGAATTATGCCACATTTGGAAGGGAGAGGGTAAACATTTTAATGGATTCAAAAACTTTCTCTGCCGATTTTATTTCTGTCGAATTTGTGGAAAAATCGGCTGGTCGTCAGTTGATATTTATCTTGCATGGTAGGGGATTATTGCTGTATGTAGATCTGCTACGGAGGTGGACGGCAACAGGTTTGGTATATTACTCTGCGGGATTATGCGACAGTATAATTTTGTTTATTGGCGGGCAAACCGGATCCCTCGTAACCCTCGACTTTCTGAGCAGGTCTACGGCTTTACAAAAACGTGTTTACGTGCAGGAGCAGACGGAGGTAATAAACACATTGCGTACCGCCAGTACCCTTCAAAATGCTCAGTATTCTCTCGCGACAGCCTCCGGCGCGTTCAGGCAGCAGTGTCATTCACAACAGGTTTCCAACGCATCAAAAAGAGGGCAACCAACCATAATCTGGTAGAAAGGAATAAAAATTAATGAAACGTCATTCGAGTAAAATTACTCTCACCGCAACCCAGTTTTATGTTGCCTTTGGCTTTGCAATGCTGTATCCGGTATTTCAAATCAGCCTGCAATTTCGCTGAACGAGTGCTAGCTTATCAATGCTTCGGTATTATTGATTTTCCCGCAAATGGACATGCGGCAAACCACGAGGCAATTCTAGCGATCGTGACGTGGATCTTTGCGTTCAACGTTTATAATCGCTTATCAGCGTCATCGCAAGAACGGTTCTTTCACTTGTTGTGTGCGTCGGCGCGGCATACGCCGTCAACAAACGCGACTTGCCGTTCCGCTGATTTTTTGACGGTTTCTGCTTATCCCCATGTATAATGGCGCAGGGGTAATACCTACATATTTTTGTAAAATCGCTATTCTGGGGGCTTTTTTAAACAATATCATGGTATATATTGCCGGACTGTTTTCCCTTTATAATATGATTGTTATACGCATCGTTTTTAGGACCGCCCGTCAGTCTTGAGGGAGTCGGCGATGCCGGACGGCTAAATGCAAAATACAGGTGCTTTTAAATTATTCCCGCCCCGCGCAAGCCTGTTTTGGCAACGGTGGCGCCATGGGTTTGTGGAAACATGGAAACAACTGACAACGACCCTTGTATGTTAATGAGCAAAAACTCAGCACACTTCAATATGTGATTATGCAGATTATAAAGCAAAAGCGAGGTTGTGCGCAAAATGGCGGCGGAAAGCGCTATGGGCGGAGATTCGTCCGCAGAAAGCCGTGCCGACTTCTCGGATTCAATCAAGGCGGCGGGTATTATATTTTCAACGCCGCCCATTGTTATGGTTTTTCACCGTTTCGCAAAAAAATTTTGTGCAGGGGCGGTGACGATAGGGCGCGGTAAAAGAATAGGAAAGGATAAGGTGATTGAATGAAAAAAAAGTACAGGTGTGGCTGCTGGCGTTTTGCATGCTGTTTTCTCGCAGGCTGCGGCAAAGAAAATGAAGCGGGTTCGCTGTCCGGCCAGCCTGACGGGAAGCTTTGTGCCGGAACAAGGGACTTAAAGCTGATGGTGTATCTCACGTTTTCCATCGCCGACTACGTGTTCCTCGAAAAGCAGCCTGATGAAAATGGTGAGTAGATTGGTTTGTAACAAAACGAGAGCAAGATTGACAATGTTTTTCGGAAACCGCGGCGGACACAGGTATGTTGGCGCAGTTAATCGCCGGAACAACTTCCTCGACCTTTGTACACTGCGGTGCGGGGCAGGGCGCGGCACACTTTTGCAAGAATCGCGCAGGCAGTATCGCATCTGGAGTTACGTCCGAAATGCTGAAACATATGCGCCGGATATATAAAAAGGTTCCCTGCCGAAATGTGGGAGCGCCAGTAGACGGAGGACTACGGAATACCGTGTATCAGTTCCCGGTATCCCGCGATATAAGCAGTGAGGTGGACGAAATGGAGGGATTGCTGGTCAATTCCTTCGGCAGATGTAGGCGCAATTTCTGGACCAGATGATATTTTGAAAATGTTATCCGGACGCAATGGATTATGATAGGCAGTTGCACTTTTGGAGGAGAAAAATGCCGATAGGGGGGACTATCGTGATGTGCCCATCAATACAACAGAGGATTTTTGTGAACTTAATGAAGAAAATCCCAGACTTGACCTGACGGTCGGCAATAAAAAGTGTATCCCTTCGGATATGTCGGCTCCGACTGCACGGACATCGCTTGCGCTTTTGGGCGGCGAGATGATGGCTACCGCGACATTTTTACACAAGCTCATGGGATCCGGTAAACAAAAGAATACGCCTGCCGATTTTGGAGCCTATCGTTAAAGTGGCGGCAAAGTTGCAGGCGCAGATGATTGCGATAACCTGATAGACCCCGAATCACTGGTGCATACAGACGCACAGTATAAGGAAAAAAGGTTTTAAAACGGACAGTATGCAATCGCAAGCCTGTCGTCTATCGAACACCCTCCCTTTATTAACGCCGAGCTTGAGAAAACGGCGCAAGCTACCGCCCCCTTTATACAATGGTAAAGCCGGCAAAGGGTATGAGCTTTGAAGAGCCGAAGCTTTGGGGGCGCTTCGTCGGAATTTTAAAGAAGGTTTCAGAGGAGGACATTCCAGATTTTAAACTGGATGAACGTTCAGTTTACCGATGAATACGAGCAGGTTCGTTACTGGGTCCTTGCCGAGGCAGGTCTTTTATGAGATAAAGAGGACGGCAAAAGAGTATTCAAAGACGACCGCTTTAATCAAAGATTTATTTATCACAAGCGGGTACCGCCGCTTGCCCGATGAAGAAACAAAGGGCTTAAATCAGACAAACGAAGGTCTGTTTTCAATCAGATTTATGAACGAAAGCAAGTGGGACCCCCATGTTTTATAACGGAATACGTACGTATGAGCTTGTACCGATTTCGGGCGCAAAATTTGCTTCCGGAGGAACTCATGCGATTAAACCTATTGAATCGCCGCCGTTCCAGGCGTGGGCGCCGGAATTTGCAAATATCGACGAAGTGAAAAAAAATACTGGTCGTCGCGCTCGCAGTGGAGGAACTGTTCCGCGTTGCCCTTGCGGCAAAGTCTGACGCGGAGTTTGAGCAGAAGTGGAAAATGCAACGGATAATCTCCGCTCACTTATCGACGTCGATAAGATGCTTGACGAAATGACTGAAGCGGCAACGAAAGGAGAATAGTATGCGCCTTTTAAAAAGAGGTTTTTAGTGCTGATGTGTCTTGTTACTGTTTGCGGCGGATATTCCCTTTAGCCGCAGATATCGGCGCCGCTCCCGTTATGCAGCGTTTTTACGTGTCGCCCGACGGTTCGACACCGCACCGGCAGCGAAAAATGCGCCGTTTCAAACTGCTGAAAGGGCGCAGGAGGCAGGCGTGGAATAAATAAGGATATGCACGGTGATATTAAGGTAATCCTGCGCGGCGGAGAGTATCTTTTAAGCGACACTTTAAGCTTTAACGAAAACGACGGAGGAAACAAACGGCTATTTTGTGCGCTATGAGGCATATCCCGGTGAAACGCCGGTAATTTCCGGTGCGAAAAAATCGAGGGCTGGACAAAGGAGGCAGGCGGACTTTGGAGTGCGCCGCTTACCGGCGAGGAGATAGTGCCGCAGCTTTACGTGGCGAAAAAAGGCACGCCGCGCCCAGTCGGAGGATTTTATAGATGTTGTCAGGATATATGACGACCCGGGCACCAGTATGGGCAGACGGCGTTACCATATACAAAAATTCCTGAAGGACTACAAAAAAATATCGATAATATTCAGCTTCACTTTCATTGCGCATGGGAGGATTATCTCATGAACGTAACTGAAATAAGGGACGGCAAAGACGGCGAAAGCATTTGCTGCTGGAGCAGCCTGTGTATGATTTTTAAAGCCTACCGACGTTATACTGCCTGTGGAAGCAGGCAGCAGCTTTCAGCTTTGAAAATGCTTTTGAGGAGCTTGACGTCCCGGGGGAATATTATTACAGTAAGGAGCAGGGGCAAGATTTATTACATGCCGCGCGACGGCGAGGACTTAACAAAAACCCCGGTATATATGCCGAATTTGGAGGTTATAACAGACGTACGCGGAAGTGATTTTTAATCACAAGGTAAAAAAATATCGTGTTTGACGGAATTACTTTCTGCCACGGCAAGCATCTGCTGGGTTATCTCGAGGGAATGTGTTCGGTTCAGGCAAATTACTGGCGCAGACCCCCACGATATGGGCACACCAGAGCCGAGGCAACACGGTGGTCCCGGCGAATATTCAACTTTATGCAACCGACAGAATAATATTCCTGGAACAAATCCATATAAAGTTTATGGGCGGAGTTGGACTCCGGACTGTACGAAGGGTTATAAATACCGAAATTTACGGAAACGTTTTGAGGATATAGTTAACTCTGCCGTGACAATCGGGCTTCGGACTATGCTTATCTCGGAGGCGAAACAAAAGGGCAGAAACCTTGCCGTCGGGAACGTTAAAACCTCGGCGTCGTCGGTGTACCTTTCCCAGCCACGAACGCGGCAGTCTATCGACAAAGATACCTTTACGGGCTGGTCGTCATATGCAGGCGATAATCTGCCCTGGTGGCAGGTGGATTTGGGAAAGTCTTACCGTATTCACAGAATTGAAAATGGACGAACGCCCGAATACGTTTGATTTAAGTACAAAGAAAAATTTTGAAATCATCGCTTCAAATGATGAGGATTTTGAAAATTACCGCTTGCTTGCGTCGCAGGGAGATTCGCCTTACGGAAAAACGGCGGTTTACTATGGGATAATGAGGAAAAATTCCGTTATGTCCCGCGTAAGAAAAAAGCACAATCAGAGCCATGTATATCAACGAAATCCGCATTTATAACGAGGATATGGACTATATCCCCGAACGCGAGGTATGCAAAAATACACTGATTCAAAACAATTATGTTAAAAAAATCGGTGACGGAAACTGGGCGGCGCCCGGAATTCAGTATTACTTACCGAAAAGACCGATATTGTACATACCGAATTTACGATTTGCCGTATACGGCAATTTGCGGAGGCTGGGGCTGCACGATTATCCGACTCAACCGTCTGCCGTGACAACAATATCAGCTTTAACCGTATTGACAGCGTGCAGAACCGTCTGTTTGACGGGGCGGAATTTACATGCTATAATCAGCCGAACTCTACGATTATCGGCAATTTTATCAGCAATGTTTATAACGTTTTCGGTGCGGTTTACCTTGACGCGGCGGCAGTATTTCAAGGTTATCGATAATGTTTATGAGTCGGTTCAGCTGTCGAATTTCCCCCTAATTCGTCCACGCGGATTTGAATTTTTACAATAACTATTCTATGGCAATAGCAGAGCTTCACAACAACGAAAATTCGATATTGAGGATATTAAGCCGTATATTGCCGGAAATCCCCCGGAGGACGCACTCAGAAGGATTATGATGAACTCGGGACTTCGCGATGAGTATAAGAGTATTAAGACAAGGCGTCCGAAAGATACTGGATATACCCCGAGCTTACAAGATACGAAAACGCAATTCATGATACCACAAACCATATTATGAACGACAATACCTTCAAAGAGCCGTTATGTAAAAGGCGAGCTTTCTTCGGCACAGATTTATCTGTCCCTAGCCAAGACCGGAGATGATATCGGCATGTATTCAAAGAAGGTGTATGACGAGCTTTCGGCAATGATTGACAAGGGATATGAGCTTTTGGGCGCCGAGCAAACGGACCGGGAAAAGCTGATTGAATATAAGCTTGCACTGAAAGCAAAAATGCAGGAGCTTGCCGACTCGAGAAAAACGTTTGAGCTTCAGCAGACTGACGGCGGGTCGGAAAAATACCTCATCAGCGCAAATCGGCGACGGCAAGGGACAGTATCCCAAGGAGGCGGTGGAAACCTTCCGCAAAAGTTTGAAGCCTACCGCAGCGAGCCGGTCCAGTATGCGTATCTTGCGCTGGAAAAAGGCTTTGAAACCTTCAGAAATGCCGAAATACGCACGGATATCACAGGCTTTGAAGTACCGGGGCAGCTTTCCGATGCAGTGATAGATAATGCTGATAAGACGGTAAAGATAAAAATGAAATACGTTGCGGATTTAAATGCCGCGCCTAAGATAACCGTGCCTAACGGCATTACCGTTACTCCGGCGTCCGGTCAGCGCATTAATCTGGAAAACCCGGTGACGTATACCTTAAGCACAAAAAATAACGACTCGAAACCTGGACGGTAACGGCGGAACGGGAACAAGGTAATAATACAGACGGCGCGTGCTATTTGAATGACGCAATTGAAGACGAGGCAGGCTGGAGCACTTTCTCCGGGCGAAGGCGGAAGCGCCGCAAAAATATATAAAGACGGCTTGTACGGCGATACCGAGCTTGTATTTGATATCCGGATTGATAAAGCGGCGGCGGACTGGCCCTCCGTAACGTTTAGAAATCAGTCGTACACAGAGGATTTCGCCGGCAAAAACTCGGCGGCATATATCTTTTGTATTCACGCCGGGCAATATAGAATTTTTACAACAGTTACAAATTTCAACGGTGGGAATAAGAACGGTTCACAATTTACGACAAGGCAATATTCTGAAAATTAACGGGGCTCCTTGATAACTTCGACGGGTGATGGATTCGGAACAACCTCACCACCAGCAGCTTCCCATTAAGGCTGCATGGTGACAAACAGGCTTTTTATGCATGATAACTGCGGCAGGGCTTCTTTAGGATACCGGCTGTTTTTGCACAGGCTGATTGACGTGGCGCTTTCAAAAACGGCGTCGGCGTCAAGCGAGCTTTCGGCGGATTTTTCCGCGCAGATGGCAAATGACGGACTTAATGAAAATGAAAAGCTATACAAGCTGGATTTGTGCAGATGATGACAAAAAGGCGTGGTGGCAGGTTGATTTGAACCTGCCCTACAAAATAGCCTCGGTGGCAATCGAGCCGAGAAAAATGACGGTTTGCCCGAAAACAGACGCTCTTTCCGTGTGCTTGCTTCAAATGATGAAACGTTTTCGGAATACGGTGTTTTGGCAGAGCAGGACGAAACGGAATTTTCCGGAGATGTTTGGGAGGCAAAGGCCAGCGAGCAGACTTTGTTTCGACCCATATCCGCGCAGAGAAAAACTGCGGAGGAGGGTTTTGCCATCGGTGAAATGCATGTTGGCAAAAGCGATGAAAAAATCGATTACGGTTTTGACAGTAAAAATTCCGCGGCGTTTTCCGATGACAGAAACTGACGAACAGGCGTATAAAATTCCTGCCGATATTGCAGGAACGGATTTGGAGCCGATTGGTGCTTCGTCCTCTGCGTCTGATGCGGTTATGAGGACGGCACATTCTGCCCCGAAAACAATGTTTCACGCGCGGAATTTGTTGCCGTATGCGCAAGACTGCGCGGTGTGCGGCAAACATTTCCGACGGAGCTTCGATTTTTTCCGATGTGCCCTCGGACCACTGGGCATACGGATATATATCATGGCTATGAAGGGTATCGGTGCGGTTAACGGCCGCGGCGTAATACCTTTGCGCGCGCCCCGCAGAATTGGAGCAGCAAAAGCTCCGCAAAAGAATCGCTTGTATGGGCAGGGTCTTTTTTAGGCTTCATCTCGTAAAGCGTCACATCAATCCCCCGCCGGGCCCGGCTGCCAGGTTGCCCACAGCCCGCCAAACCGGCTCCAATTACGGTAACGGTCATAAACTCTTCCTCATCATGCAGCTAAACGCGGCTTTGGCGTTGTTCTTTGGTGCTGGAGGCGCCCAGCGTCAGTCCTCCTGCCTTCTGTTTTCTTTGGCAGCTGCTTTTCCGGTCTTCGTTCCCGCTTTTTTTTGCGGCCGGCTTTTCTTTCTTTTCCCAGCTGCCTTTTCGCCGCGGGTTTCTTGGCAGTTTTCTCTGCGCTGTCGGTCTGGCCTTCACTTCGCGGGCTTCTTCTCTGCGGCTTTTTTTGCCGTTGTTTTCCCGCAGCCGACTTTTTCGCAGGAGCTTTTTTCTCGGCAGCTTCTTCTGCGCCGGCCGCCTCCTGCCCCGTTCCCCTTCCGCCGCAGCGGTCTTTTTCTTGGGGTAACCACGCTTTTCCTCCGGGAGGAAATTGAACACTCCGGATTGATGCAGAAGGGACTACTTGAAGCCCCGGCCAGTTTTTGAACATGAGTATGCCCGCAGACCGGACAGTCGTCCTTTACCGGCACATCCCAGGTCATAAAATCGCATTTGGTCTTCATTCTTATCGGAATTGTGCTCACAGCCATAATAGGTGTAGCCATTTTTGGAGGTCTTTTCAAAATGCGGAGCCGCATTTGGGGCAGCGTCCCGGCATCTCCACCACCAGGGGCTTGGTAACTTTACATTCGGGATAGCCAGGGCAGGGCCAGAAAACGGCCAAAGGCCCGGACTTTGATCACCATATTTCTGCCGCACAGATCCCGCACTTTTCTTCGCTGACCTCGTCAGGGACCTTAATGCGGGCCTCCAGCGCCTTTCCGCCTCGGTGAGATTCTTTTCAAAATCCCCGTAAAAATCACGCAAAAGGCTCGCTTCCACCGGGTCTTTTCCCTCTTCCCGCCGTCCAGTTTCTCCTCCATATTGGCGGTAAACTCATATCGGCGATATCGGGAAAGCGTTCCCGCATCAGCGCAGTCACCACATGGCCCAGGGCGGTAATGCGCGGTATTTTCCCTCTTTACCACATATTCCCGGTCCAGTATGGTGGATACCGTGGGCGCATAGGTGGAGGGGCGTCCGATCCCCTGCTCTTCCATGGCACGGATCAAAGTGGCATCGGTGTAATGGGCAGGCGGCTGCGTAAAATGCTGCTGAGGCTCAAACTTCTTCAGCTCCGTTACCTCACCTTCCTGCAAAGCAGGCAGCGGAGAGGTTTTTTCCTCTTTTCTCCTCATCCCGCCTTCTCATAAACAGCCGTATGTGCCGGAAAATTTCAGGCTGCTGGAGCTGGCTCGAAACTGTGGCCATTGGCCTCAATCTCCACACTGACGCTGTCATACACGGCATTGGCCATCTGGCTTGGCCAAAAAGCGGCCCAGATCAGGCGGTAAAGCCGGTACTGTTCCCCCGTCAAATCGCCTTTCACCATCTCCGGCGTCAGGTCAATGTTGCTGGGGCGAATGGCCTCATGGGCATCCTGGGCACTGGCCTTGGCCTTATAGTGGCGGGGGTGGCGGGATAGTATTCTTTCCATAGCGGCCCAAAAATAAACTGCTTGGTAGCCGCCGCTGGCCTCCCTCGCTGATCCGCAGGGAGTCCGTACGCATAGGTGATAAGACCGACCGTTCCTCACCGGTGATATCCACGCCCTCATACACAGCTGCTGGGCGATGGCCATGGTGCGCCAGGGCGTCATGGCCAGCTTCCCGGGAAGCCTGCTGCAGTGTGGAGGTGGGTAGGGGGCGAAGGAAACGCTGCTTATCCGTCCGGCTTTACAGACTTGACGGAAAACACCGCGTCTTTCGTCTCGGCGATCACCGCATCCACATCCGCCTGGCTGGAAAGCTCGGCCTTTTTTCCTTTTCCATGGTAGTGGGCCACAAACTCAGTATGCTTGGGATCCTGGGGCCTGGAGGTGGGCATCAATGCTCCAGTATTCCACTCCGGCTTGACTCGGCAATCTCTGTTTCCCGGTCGTCCACCATTCTGGTGGCCACGGACTGAACCCGTCCGGCAGAAAGTCCCGGCGGATTTTTTCCAAAAGCAGCGGCGAGAGCTGATAGCCTACGATTCGGTCCAAAAATCCGGCGGGCCTGCTGGGCATCCACCAGATTCTGATCAATTTCCCGAGGCTCTTCAATGCTCTCCCGAACCACTTTCTTCGTGATCTCATTGAATGTAACGCGCCGGGTCTTTTCGTCATCCAGATTCAAAAGTTCCTTTAAATGCCAGGAAATGGCTTCCCCCCCGGTCCGGGTCGGTAGCCAGGTAGACCATATCACTTTCGGCAGCAGACTTTTTCAAGTCGTTGATGATCTCTTTTTCCAATGAATGGGCTTAAAATCGGCTCAAAATCATTTTTCAATGTCTACGCCCAACACACTTTTTGGGCAAGTCCCGCAGATGTCCCATGCAGGCCTTGACCTCGTAATCTTTTTCCCAGGTACTTTCCAATGGTCTTGGCTTTTGCCGGGGACCTTGGCCACAATGACCAGATTGTGTTTTGCCATGGCGGGCCTCCCCAAATTTCAGTGTCAATCTATTCTGTAAGGACCACAGCCCGGGAAAAACGCTTCCCGCTGCTCTGGGTCACAAAATTATCAATTTCAAGCATGGTCAGGGCTGTCAGCACCCGCCTTGCGGGGATTCCTGTACGCTCAATGATATCATCCACAATGACGGGTTCCTCCCGATCGCCTTCAGAACCCGCAGCTGATCGTCCGTCAGCTCCACTTGCTCAAGTCCACAATCTCCCGGGCAGGACAGGCGTTTTCCTCCTGTGTGCGGGCCTGATACCCCAGATTCTCCGGCGGTGTAATCCGCTCTGCTCTGAGTTTTCCCGGAAAAATATGTTCATACTCCGCAGAAGATCCTGTAGCTCTGTCCCACCAGGCCGCTCCGTCCCCGGATCAGGTGGTTGCACCCTGCACTGGCCGGCGCATCGATGGGACCTGGCACAGCAAATACATCTTTTGCCTTGTTCCAGGGCGGTAGCGGCGGTAATCAGTGCCCCCGCTGCGCTCCGGGGCTTCCACCACCAGTACGGCCACAGACAGGCCTGAGATGATGCGGTTTCGGTGGAAAGTGCCGGCCTGCCGGTTCCGTGCCCGGCGGATACTCCGACTGCAAGGCCCTGCGGCGGCAATGTCTCTTTGCTAAAGATATCGATTTTCCGGCGGGTAGACCACATCAATCCCTCCGCCTAAACACCTATCGTGATGCCTCCGGCGAAAGGGCACCCGCATGGCAGCGCTGTCGATTCCCGGCCACGCCGGAAACAACCACCGCTCCCGGCTTGCCATGCCGTAACCCAATTTTTCCACAGGGCAATGCCATAGGGCGTGGCGCTTCAGGTGCCCACCACTGCCACAGCCGCTTCTTCATCTATGAGGGAAGCCGGCCTCACATAAAGGAGGCAAGGCGGATCGTAAATATTTTTCAGCCGGACCGGTAGTCCGCATCCTGTTTTGTCACAATGCGAATCCCAATCCGCTGGCATTCCCCAATATTTTATCCGTACAGGAAGGTCTTTATTTTCCAGGGACTCAACCATGGTACAGGTCATGCCCGGAATGGACAAATATTCCGCGCTGTCAGAATAGTAGATGTCCTCCGGAGAAGCAAAGTGTTCCAGGAAGAGCCAGCCAACCTGATTGCTCAGTCTCTGCTCCGCCAGCCAAATCCAGTATTTCAACGCCGCCCATATCCTCATTCCCCCCTGTTGGCCGCAGTCCCCTGGCACCTCCCCACAGCAATACTGCGGCAGCGATGGCGGCATTGAGAGACTCACAGTGCTGGTTCATGGAATCGGACCGTTTTTATCGCAACAGCTCCATCAATTTCCGCGCAAAAGGCCGTTTCCCTCGCTTCCAATCGCAATGGCCAGCGGATGGGCGGTGTCAATCTGCCGGGCGTCCACCGTGTTGTCGCCCAAAGCCGCGCCATACAGTGGGATGGCAGATCGTCTGAAAAGATCGGCCACCGCTTCCGGTGTGCTGCGGTAAACGCTGCAGCGAAATACCGCACCATGGTAAAACGGACTGTTTTAAGGCTGTAAAGATCTGCGCAGCCATTCACAAGGAAAATCCCATCACACCAGAAAGCGTCGGCAGTGCGCAAAATGGTTCCCACGTTGCCCGGGTCCTGCACGCCGTCCAGGACCACATGGCACCGTCGGTCAAAAGGCGCCTCCGGCAAGGTGTTCAGGGCATGGCGCAGAGGCTCAGCACGCCCCTGGGGGCGTTCCGGGCCGGTGAGATGGAACCCATCACATCCTGGCTGACCTCCACGGTCCGGGCACGCCGTCCGGCAGAGGCGGCAGTATCGTGCCCGCCGTGCAGACCACCGTGCGCAAGAGGCCGGTGCCCGGTTCAGCACCTCTTCAAAAGGAGCTGACTGTCACAGAGGAACTCCCCTGCTCCCGGCGGTAAGATCCGGAAGAGGCAAGCTTTCTTATATGGGTGCAAAGGGGGTTTGTCTGCTGGTAATGGTTTCCACGTAACGTCCCTCCCATACCCGAATTCAGGTGAGATGGTTCCGGTTTGCATAACCGGGCAACGGGAAGCCGGAAAAACCGCTTCCGTGCATGCGCTTTTATTCCTTTTTCCGCCTCTTCTTCGGCCTGAGCCGCTTCTGCCTTTGGCATTTCTGCCATCGGTGATGTGGGCTTCATGGTGGGGAACAGAAAACCGGTGCTCTGTATCCCCCCGCAAGTTCCCATATCTTCAGCATTACCCGGAAGCTGGGCCATAATGTTCTTATATTGTTTCATAATATTCCATCACGTCACTTCCTCAACTGGTGTAAAATCAGGTGTAAATTAACTTTACCGGATCTTCCTCAAGATTAACAAAGCTGGCCACTTTTCTTTCCTTCGTAGCTTCATTGTAAATATTCATTGTTGTCGTGATATCCGCATGCCCCATGATTTCCTGAATAACCTTGAGATCTTTCTCGTTCTCGCAAAAGCGAGTGCAAAATGTATGCCTTCAGGTTGTGGCATGAAAAATGCGGCAGGAGTTGCGGTGCTCGCTTTTCTTGCTTAGCACGTATCGTTTCCTCAGCATTGTAATCTCGGCATATTCGTTCAATAGCTCGATTGACGCAATGCGGACTAATTGCCTCACCGTATCTGGATGAAAAATGAATCCACTATAACCATCAATCACAGTATCATTGAAGCCATCTTCCATTTGACGAAGTCGCTCCTGGAGAAGAGCACGCCGAACTTCCTCAAGCATCGGAATAATCCGGATTCCCGCACTTGTCTTAGGCGTTGTAATGTGGAAACCCATCTTCCCTGTTTTTCACGTTTGCGATAAACCAGGTTATGATTTATGGAGATTATTCCCTCAGCAAAATCGCAATCTTGCCATCTTAACCCTACAACTTCGCCGATTCTACACCCGGTCCCGAGCAACACAGTAAAAATAGGTAGCCAGTGTTTGTAGGTCGGCGATGAAGAAACATAACTAATAAAAAGCAGATTGTTGCGATTCTGTCAAGGCTTTTTTTTCGGTTTTTCCCAGTTGTGGGTTCTTTTGATCTCGTTCATGACACCATCAGTCGGATTCAATCGAATGATGCCATCCCGAACTGCAGTAGAGAAAACCGGATGAAGTATGGTATGGATGATTTCCATACTGTTGAGGCTTAAAGCCTTTTTCATGAATCAGCGACAGGTAAAATCTCTTGATGTCACTATACTTGATATTGGCCAGCTTCATGTATCCGATTTCATCTCTGACATACTTATCATACATGTACTTATAGTTTCCTCTGGTAGATTCCTTGATCTCAATCTTCTGGGCGATATACCGATCAAAGTGGCCGTTCAAAGTCGTTCGGTCCGCTTCATGTGTATGTATTCCATCTTCGAGATCTCTGCGAATCCGTTTCTCTATTGATCGCAGCGATTCTGTGCATCTCTTCCCAGATGGGACCCGATCCGTATCTACCAGTTTCCAACTATATACGCTTTTCTCTCCCCTTTTCATCATAATACCTGTACTCATACTTGCCATCGCTGCGTTGTAATTCCCCCTTGTCTCAGGAGTCGTCTTTTATTATCGCGTCGTTTTTCGGACACGGTTACTCCTTTCCAAGAGCCTCCTAATTACACATTTAATTATAATACAGGAGTCTCTTTTTTTTCAACCTGTGCATCATTTGTACTGATATGAACGAAAAGCCAAAGGCCTGGACATAGTCTAAATCTATATCCAGGCCCTTTTTCATGCCCTACACGGCATCCACATCTTCCAAATACTTCTCAAACTTTTTCCTCTTAATCAGCCTTTTTGTACCGACCCAGATCACAAATTCACAGTCCGGATTACTGGTGATTTCCCGCAGTTTATTTGTCCCTATTCCAAAATAAGCCGCAGCTTCCTCAATCGTCAGATTGGCTTTTTCCCAAATGGGTATCTCTTTGCTTTTCCATCTTTTCATCTCCTCCAACGAAAAATTCAAAAGAAAGCAGCGGGCGGCGGTTGGCCAGGCCGCTCCGCGAGACTTACTCCCGAGCTATTGGCACTTCCCGCAACCTGCGACGGATTGGCTACCGCTCGGATCACGGCCAAAGCGACGTATCATGATCAACGAGTATGGGTCATGGCCTCAAGCCGCCACAGCTTGTCTGCACATAGCATCCGGCTCCCCCCTTGTCCTCCCTTCTCTGTTCGGGATCATGGCCCGGTCTGCTTGTGCGGCTCTCCATACACGCAACGTACCCGCTGCTGAATATGAGGCGCGGCACGCCTTTTTTTCAAGGTGCAGTAGAATGCCTTCCTGGAAGACCATTTCGTCTTCACCTCATTCCCCGTTTTCCGCCAGCAGTTTTGCCACAAAAAGAACAGCCCCACGCCGCTGGAAGGCGCAGGGCTGTCCCTATTCACTGGTCAAATATTGTAAGATTGTCAAGCATGTCATCCAGATCCTGCTGATTGGGTCCAGCAGGAGCTGTTTGCCCTCCGTGCTGTTCCTGCTGTAGGACCTGCAACTTCATGCTGTCCTTGAGCCTTTCTACTGAGGCGTCAATCATTTGCTGGATCTTTGCTAGGGTCTGCTCGTCCGTTGGCGTGACTGGACGGTAATCACTATTTTAGCATTTTCCGCCATTACTTCTGGATGATTCCCGATATACTCCCAGACTGCCTGGACGATCAGATCGCTCTTGCGGTTCTTTAATTTCTCAAGGAGGTCCCCGAACAGCGATCTTCTCAGCAGTATCCCTGCCCCAGCTGAGAGAAAATCGGTATTTATCATCCCTGCGCAAAGAACTCCCCTCCGTGATTCTGCGGGGTCATCCGCCGCAGCTGAGCAGTGGCCAGCATCCCGTAGCCGATGGCGTTTGCCTTGGGATCCGTCACAAAGTCCGCATGCGCCACCAGGGGCGACTCTTCCACAAAGGACCTGAACAAAATCGAACCGCCCCCAATAAAGATGGCAGGGTTCGCGCGCAGATCGACCTGCAACTCCCGCAGTTTGTCAAGAATATCGCAGGCATAACTACGTACCTTTGCAAAATAACGTCCCGCACTTCCTGCGGCAGGATGGTTGGGCGCCCCTGGATGATATCCGCAATGTGGTCGTCTTCAATTTTGATGTCGTACATGGCGCTTACCCGGCTGATGATGTCGTTTGACATTGGGATTACCCCATCTCCAGGCTGCGGCAAAACTGCAGGTCCGGCGCCGCGTTGCGCAGGAGCATGACGTCCGTGGTGTAGCCGCCGATATCAATGATAAAGGTGCGCGGAATCTCCTTCAAGCGCCCCGCCTGCGGCACAACAGCGGCGTAGGCTTGGGGATAGACGAACACATGCCGGATCGTGAGACAAATTGGAGCACCGTTGAAAACAAAGTTTACCCTCCCCCGCTTAAAATAATCCGCAAATCGCTGCCTTAGAGCGTAGTGCTCCGGCGGCAGGCCGACCGCCAGGTCCGCCTCGACCATAGGACTTGTATCTCCACTCTTCTCCAGTTCCTTGGCGATGGCGAACAGCGTCAGGATCCAGTACCTCTCGTCCTTGGTCTTATCCCGCATATAGGAGATCCGCTGGCCGGACAGCGTCCAGAACTTACCATCGTATTCCAGCATCTCCGTATCCACAGGCGGCCGGATGGGATTGTCGATCAGGCCAGACGGAAATACAAAGTTGACCGTCTTCATGGCCGAATTGCCATGGTCAATGGAAACAACATGAGGAACCACTCTTATCTTTCTTGGTACTTCATTACACCGAACAAAATGCGTTTTTGCAACGAGAATGCGTAAAAACAGCGGGGCATTCACAGAATGCCCCGCTGTCAACTGCTACTCTGGCGCTTGCCCTGATTCAGGCAGAACTCCCAGATGTAGTCGTCCAGACCATTGTGGTCCGGGACCCATAGATAAGTACCGAATGTGATGTCCTGTTTCCCCAGTAGAGCCACCAGGTTTCGATATGCGTTTTCTACATGCCAGTTCTTCAGGTAGTCCATATCAAAGCAGGTCATGACATGGCGGACGCCAAGCGGATCAAATCCCGAAGTGCCGCCTCCAGGTGCTGCAATGAAGTCACACCTGGAATGGCAAGCATAGTCTGCCCGTAAAGTAATTGACAATGTCAGCCTTCATGTATCCTTCAATGAGCAATATCCGCTCCCGCACTGGGCCAACCAGATGGCACCAGTTCTCACCCATGGCGCCGTCCAACTCGTCTCTGCTGGAAAAGGTCAAAAAACTTACCGCCCTTTTTCATCTTGTTGTCAAGGGCGGATCTGAAAGCCTTGGATCTTCCCAAGGTAGGTCCCGGGAATTAGGATGCCCTTCGCCACAATCGTCCACCGCCCATCTTCGTCCCGGTAGAACCCAGGGACACCGAACAGTGTGTAGCCCTCGTCCAGCGGGGATTGGGCCCGGAGCGTGGAAGCCCGACCGGCGTAGATTTATAGCCCAGACGCTCTATGGCTTCATCGGTCAATCCCGCGCCGGAGCAAATTCTCTCGGTGATCCGGCGCAAGAGTCAGCCGGCTAAGAAGCGCCCGGTATACACGATCCCGTTCTTCCAGCGGCGCAAGGCTTGCCTGGGGTTTCATCAGAGGAGGTTGCAGTTTCTGCGGAGCCGCCACTCCCCGAAGGATAGGCGAACACTCCGGCGGTCTTGCCGTTATATCCTCCAGCACCTTATCCCGCGGGATGCCCATGTAGTAGGCATAGAGGGCGAAGACGCCGCCCTGGAATGGTCCGCACTTGGGGACACTCGATACACATTCCGTTTGACGCACGAGGTTGATGTCCCAGTTTTGGTCGCGGCCTCGACTTCGTCGCCCTCGTTC
>VOFC01004643.1_pt1 | contig 25720 bp, 46 predicted proteins | sample 5384161 | NCBI WGS metagenome assembly VOFC01 (sample SAMN12384722, study PRJNA508395) | human gut metagenome | isolation source: healthy gut B | host: Homo sapiens | reverse complement strand
AGCAGGGCATCCTTGTGGCGGGCCATGACATCTGGGCCACGGCAAGTCCCTGCCGGAGGGCCGTGCCGGTGTATTTCGGCGACGGGGCTACCTGGGAGACGGTGGTGGACGATATCCATCTGCTGCACCAGCGGCTGCGGGAGCAGTATCCCCGGCTGCCCATCCTGCTGATGGGCCACAGCATGGGGTCGTTCCTCGTCCCGGTCGTATCTGATCCGCTATCCCGGCACCGTGGACGCGGCCATCATCATGGGCACCGGCTGGCAGCCGGAGATGACCATCCGGGGCGGCCTGCTGCTGGCGGGTTCTGTTGCCGGGCTCAAGGGGCCGGACGCCGTCAGCAAGATGGTGACCAATATGGCCTCGGGGCTTATAACAAGGCCTTCGGCGACAAAGCCCCGGACCCCAACGACTGGCTGTCCGCCGACACGACAACGTGGACCGGTACATGGCGGACCCCATGTGCGGGCGGAGGCCACGGTGGGCCTGTTCCGGCAGATGCTGCGGGGCTGCGGTTCAACCAGACGCCCCGGAATATATCGATAAAATGGACAAGGACGCGCCCATCCTGCTGATCGCCGGGCAAGGAGCGACCCGGTGGGCGACATGGGCGCGGGGGTCCGGCGGACCCACGACGCCTTCAAGCGGGCAGGCATCAAGGATGTGACCCTGAAGCTGTATCCCGGGCTGCGGCACGAGATCCTCAACGAGGCCGCCATGCGGGATACGGTGTACGGCGACATCCGGGCCTGGGTGGACCGGGTGCTGGGCAACGCAGAGACGCCAGCAGGTTGGGCAGGCCCAGCAGGTCCACGTCGTGGGTCCGGCGCAGCAGGCGGACGGTGAAGAAGCTGTCCGCCACCAGCAGGAGCAGCAGCGTCAGTCCCGCCCAGGGTGGGACGTTGGCGGCGATGGGGTGCAGCAGGGGCTGAACACTATCGGACGAGGAAGGCGTCAGCAGGCCCCAGATCACGGCAAAGGGCATGCAGACCCGACGGTTCAGGTCCATGTGGGTGCCGGAATAGTCCCAGAACATGACCCCCAGCAGCTTGTCATAGAGAAAGTGCACGGCGTATTCCACGGCAGTGGCCGTAAGGCCGCCATAGAGCCAGGCGGAAGAAACCCCGGCGCAGGTCGGCAGGCAGATGCAGCACCGCCAGCATGGCCAGGCCGTACACCGGGCACAGGGGCAGCAGGAGAAAGCACTTGCGCACCTGATGCCGGGCCCCGGTGACGGCGGCGAAGGTTCTCCAGCAGGTATCCCAGAAAGCTATACAGACAAAACAGCCACAGCCAATACACAGCCGCCCCCCTTCGCTCCTCATTCTGTCCCGGGGGAGCTGCTGTGATACGCGGGGAAAGGAAGGGAGGAAAGATATGGATCAGTGGGAGCAGCTGCGGCAGCGAGTACGCATGAGCTGCCGGGCCTGCGGCCTGGCGGATACCCGGACCAACGTGGTGTTCGGGGTGGGGTCCCCCACGGCGGAGGTGCTGCTGGTGGGCGAGGCCCCCGGGGCCAGCGAGGACCAGCAGGGCGGAAGCCCTTTGTGGGAAGCCGCCGGGAAGACTGCTGGACGATATGCTGGCCAATCGGCCTGCGGCGGCAGAAATCTACATCACCAACAGCGTCAAGTGCCGCCCGCCCCCAAAGAACCGGGACCCCCTGAACACGGAAAGGACGCTTGCAGCGGGTATCTGCGGCGGCAGCTGGAGCTGATGCAGCCGAAAATCCTGGTGCCTGGGCCGCATCAGCGCGGCGGAGATCATCAAGCCGGACTTCAGGATCACCCAGGAGCACGGGCAGTTTTTGAGAAAAACGGCATGTGGATGATGGCCCTGTATCATCCGGCAGCCCTGCTGCGGGACGGGGAAAAAGCCGGAGACCTTTGAGGATCTGAAGCGGCTGCAGGCCAGGATCCGGGGGTCTGCACCCGGACGCCCATGGAATTTGCATAATCGTGAAAAAGAGGCCCCCGGTTTTTCGCTGAGCGAAAACAGGGGGCCTCTTTGACTGTCTCAAATCAGGGCTCCATATTGCGGATCTCCTCCAGCAGGGCGTCCAGGCTGTCGCGATCCAGGGTCTGGGGCTTGTCCTCCGGCTCCTCCGGGGCTTCCTCCGGCGTTTCCGGAGTGGGTTCCTCCGGTTCCGGGCAGGCTCCGGTTCAGCCAGGGGGACTTCCTCGCTTACCGAGGGCCTCCGGCTCCCTCAGCCGGGACTTCCTCCTCCGGCGGTGTGACAGCCTCCCGGGGCGGGGGCTTCCTCCCGCCGGGACGCTTTCGGCACGATCACCGGGAACCGGCGTCTCCTCCGAAGCGGCGGGGCTTCACTCCGCTCCGGTACAGGTTCCGGCACGAGACTCCGGCTCCGCCGGGACTGGGGCGGCTCCATCTGGGCCGGATGGTCCGGCGGACGGCGGCGGCTGCGGGCAATGCCCACGGCCCGGCCGATAAAGAACAGCAGCACCAGCAGAATCACCAGACCGGCGGCCAGAATGGCGTACATGGGGAGCCAGCGGTTCAGGGGCAGGTCCACCGGGGCGCACAGGGCCGTCCACAGGGCCCGGAAGGGCCGGTCTGGGTCTGGGGCTCCTCCGGAGAGGATCCTCCGGCTCCGGTTCTCCGATCTGGGGCAGGGTCCCGGCAAAGCCAGGCATCCGCACCACATGGACCGTATAGTCCCGGGTGGCGCCGTCCTCGGCGGTGCAGGTGACGGTCAGCACATTGTCGCCCTGCCTTCAGGGCGGCGTCCGGGCTGGGTGACGCCCAGGGCCTTGCTGTCCCTTGGCGGTGGCGGAAAGGGAGAGCTTGGTGGTCTCATAGGGACATACACGGCGTATTCCGTGATTTCCGGGAAAAGGCCGGGGACAGCTGCCCCGTGGAGGGGAGTCAGATCCGACAGGGACGCGTCGCTGCTGAGGGTGACGTTGGGGGTCCGGCTGCCGGGTGACGGAGATGGTGTATCGCCGGGAGGCCCGTTGGCAGCGGTGACGGTGAGCACCACCGTGTTGACGCCCACAGACAGCTGGTTGCCGCTGACGGATACATCGGCGCCGCCGTCCGCCGGCACGGTAATCCAGGGGCAGCCGGGACACGTCATAGGGCACGGTGACGCTGTATTCCGTGGTTCCGGCGGAGAAAGGCCGGAGACAGGGCGTGTCCCGCAGGACAGGCCCGCCAGATTGGCGTTGCCGGAGGGGCGCGGCCACGCTGGCCGCCCAGACGCGTCGTTCAGGGACTGGTCGCTGTTGCCGTCGGTGGCCACAATGTCGGTGATGGCGCTGACCCGGGTCCCGGCGGCCACGCCGGACTTCACCTGGAAGGTGACGGCCAGCACAGCGGCGCTGCCGGTGATGGGATTGGACAGGGACTGGTCATAGGCCAGCAGGTTGCCGCCGCTCATGTCCACGGACCAGCTGGAGCCCACCAATGCTGGCGGGTGCCGGTAAGGGTCAGGGCGCTGCTGTCGTAGTGCAGCACGGCGGTGATGCCCTGATGTTGGAGCCGCTGACGGAAAAGGTGACGGTGACGCTGTCGCCGGCCCGGACGCTGCCGGAGCCGGAGAAGCTGGCCCCCGGCGGCCTCCGCCGTTACCGGCAGCCAGACACCACAGCAGCAGTGCTGCCAGCAGGCCCGCCAGGACGGATGAAATTCTTTTCTCATGGGATCAAGCTCCTCCTGCTCAGTTGGGTTGTATGGTACCCCGGCCCAGCAGGTACGCCTGAAGCCGGACCATATCGGTGATGGTGACCTGACCGTCGCCGTTGAGGTCCGCCGCCTGAAGGGCCGCGCCGGTCAGGGGACGTCTTGCCCAACAGGTGAGCCTGCAGCCGGACCATATCGGTGATGGTGACCCGGCCGTCGCCGCTGAGGTCGCCGGTGACCACGGTGGTCAGTGTCTGGATGGTCTGGCCGTCCCTGGCATAGGTGACGGTCATGCCGGTGCCCACCAGGCTGCCCTCACCCTGAACCGGCAGAGTAATGTAATCGCTGGGGACAGGCCCGCCAGCAGCTGGCGGGCGGTGGTGCCCATGGGGATGGCCCGCAGATAGCTGTCGGCGATGCGGTAGGCCCCGGTGGTGATCTCCTGGGGACGGACTCCACCGCCTTGGCCTCAAACTGGGCGGTGAAAGGTCACGTTGCCGGAGATGGTCATGCCGCTGGTGTAGCCCTGCCAGCCGGTGAAGGTATAGGTATACTGGCTGTCGGCAGGGGCGGACCGGGGTTCCGGCGGGATCGGGGAATGGCCTGTCCCGGCGGTGAGCTTCCCCTGGGCATACACGGAGCCGTCATAGTTCACGAAACTGATAGGTATACTGCCCCTGATAGCGGGCGTAAAGGGGTAATGTTGCTGGCGCCGGTGGTGCTGTTGGCGGTGATCTGCTGGCCGCCGTCGGGCTGGGGAACCAGCCCACAAAGGCGCAGCCGTCCTTCACCGCCGTGGGCAGATTGCCGTACTTCTGACCGGCGGATACCAGGCGGGTGCTCTCCGGAGCAGGCGCCGCCGCAGGGATCGAAGGACACCACATAGGAGCCGTCGGTGACATAGAACCGGGATTCCAGGCGGTAGTTGTCCCCGGCGGTGTTCTCCGCCGCGATGACCAGGGTATAGCCGCCCCACACCCAGCCGGGAGAAGGCCACGGCGTCGTCCAGCCGGGACAGGTCATAGCTCTTGGCATTGGGAGGCTGTGGCGGGGGAAATGGCATTGGAGCCGTTGGAGCTCTGGATAGACACCGTCACCCGGCGGATGTTATAGGAGTTGCGCAGGGTGCCCCGGAAGGAAGCCCGTCTGCCCCACCGTCAGGGTGGAGTTCACCGTGGGATAGGACGCGCCGTCCAGGGTCCAGCCCGCCCCGGCCAGGCCAGCTGCCACTGCATGGCCGTATCCGCCAGGATCAGGCGGCCGCCTGCGGCGTTGGAGGAAACGGACAGATAGCTGCCCGTGCCCCGGTTTTGCAGGGAAAAGCCGCTGTTATACACGGCGGCCTTCCACAGCTGACCCTTATCCGTGGAGGCTTTGGCCAGAGTAACGCCGTTTTTCCCGGCGGTCAGCCGCAGGCCGTTTTCCTGGCAGGTGATGGTATAGTACCCGCTGGCATGATAATCCAGGCGGAACTGCTGGTTTTTTTGCCGCTGCCCACGGCGTTCAGGGTCAGGCCCGAGGAGCCAGGGGTGGCCGTCAGGCTGCTGTTGGCAGAGGAGCGCAGCTGATACACGCCCTCCCCCACCGTGGCATCCTTGAAGCCGTAATCCGCCAGCATGACCTGGGCCTTGGCGGGCTCGTTGATCCGCAGGCGGGCGTATACGCCCAGCTGCACGTCGCCGGAGTTGCCATCGTAATACTTCAGCACCTTGCCGGTGACGCCGTACTTGTCGGCGGTGTGGGGCCGGTCATAACGCCGTAGGAGTCTGACTGAGGCTCCCGCACGGCGCCGCTTTCGTTGTAAATGGCCTCGATGAGCTGGGCCTCAGGCTGATTGGCAAAGCCGCCCAGAGCGTCGAAGGCCCGCATAATGACGCCGGTGGCGCCGCCCCGTCCATCGCTGCTGGAAAAGCCCGAGGAGCCGCCCACTCCGTGCTGCACGGCACGGGACCAGAACACGTTGCGCAGGGCGATACTGTAGTTATCCATGTCGAAGCCGGGAACAGCGGACTCAATGGACCGGACGATGGGGTCATAGTAGCTGCGGCGGACATAGTTCCGCTGCACCCGCAGGAAGCCGTCGCTGTCCTCGTTGGCCAGGGCCCGCCAGGTGGCGTCGAAGTTGGAGCCATAGCCCCGTCGGCCTATAGGCGGCGGACAGCCGGTTGCCGATGGAGCGGTAATATGTATCCGGAGGAGGACTGGCACCACCGGAAAAAGGCCCGGGAATGTCGCTGCGGCTGGAGGCTGATACGCGCCGTAGGACTTGCCGCCTGCGTCGCCGGAGCCGGAGAAATGACCCCCCGGGCCGCTGGCCTCGAACCGCTGGCTCAGGGTCCCCAGCAGCTGCTCCTCCTGGTCGTCGGCGGCGGTGGCTGATGTAAAACCGGCAGGATCACCGGAAGGGCCGCCAGCAGCAGCGCCAGGCACAGCAAAATACTCGTTCCTCTACGCATGGTTTTCATCGTATCACCCCGTTGCAAGATATGTTATAAAAAAGCAGACACTGTGTCGTATTCAGTAATAGTATAGCACTGCGGGGGCGGGGTGTCCACCGGAAAGAGTCGAATTTTCCAACAAATTAGCATATGAAGTGGACAAAATTTTTGTGGTATGAAAAGCGCGGCATAAAATTGCCCCTCCGGCCGGGCCGGAGGGGGCAATGTATGCTTTTTATGCGCCGCACAGGGGCCGCAGGGCCTCCAGCAGTCGGTCGTTGTCCCGGTGTCCCGGACGGCCAGGCGGAGATATCTGCTGCCCGCCCAGCTTGGAGACAGGTCCTTCACCAGGATGCAGCGGTTCACCAGCAGCTCCCGGGTGATGGCCCAACTGGACAGGCCGCCCAGCAGCTCCACCATGAGATAGTTGGCCTGGGACGGATCACCCGCAGGTTGGGGGCTTCTCCAGCTCCCGGCGGAAGCGGGCCCGCTCGGCCCGGATCAGCTCCAGGGACCGGGCATAGTCCCTTCTTATACTTCTCCTCGATCTGCATATAGAACTCGGCAAAGGAGTTGATGTTCCAGATGGCCACGTCCTTTTCAGGGCGGCGATCAGGTCCTGGTCGCCGGAGGCCAGAACACCCAGCCGCAGGCCGGGCGACGCCATAGGACTTGGAGATGCTCTTGACCACATACAGCCGCTTGTACCGGTCCAGCAGCTCCTGGCGGATGAAGGTGTTGTCCGCCTCGTCGGCAAAGTCGGCAAAGGATTCGTCCAGGATCAGGCGGATGCCCTTCTCCTGCGCCCAGTCCGCCAGGCGCAGCACGTCCGGGGCGGGAATATAGTTGCCGGAGGGGTTATCCGGGTTGATGAGCACCAGGTTGTCAATGGTCTGGCGCCAAAGAAGGCCATCAGGTCGTCGGCGGTATACCGGAAGTCCATTGGGCCCGCCGGGGTGAAGCAGACGTTGGGCCGGTCCTGACAGCGGTTGGGATACTCCTCAAATGTGGGACGAATGAAGCCGGTGACGCCCTCCAGCCGGGCCATCAGGGCCTTAGATCAGCTCCGCCGCGCCGTTGCCCACCACGATATTGTCCTGGTGAACGGCGAAGATTCTTGCCCGCCAGCAGGGCGTTCACCCGCATACCGGAGGGATACTGGGTCAGCAGGGGGTGAAATTGGCCTGAATCTCGTCGATCAGCCGCTGGGGCGGGAAATAGGGGTTCACCAGATAGCAGAAGTCCAGCAGCTGGGGATAGCGCCAGTAGCCGCCGTAACGTCCCTGCATGAGGCTGACCTGGAGGTCCGGGTCCTCGGGGCGAACATGGAGGAGGCGATATCCAGATCCTGGATGTCGTCGATCTCGTACCAGAGCTGGCCGTTCAGGCGCTTGGCCCGGATCTCGGGGTCATCCAGCATGGTGATGACCCGCAGGACCTGCTCATAATATTCGTTGTTGCCCAGGGCCTTGGAATAGGCCTCCAGGAAGGGAACGTAGTGGGTCTGGGAAAAGTGGCGGCCGAACTTGGTAGATGTTCACGGTCTTGTAGTATTCCCGTGGCCTCTTCAAACCGGAAATTCTTTGCTGGGGACGAAGGAGGCGATGCTGTCATCGGGCCCCAGCTTCACGCAGGTGCCGTCCATCCAGCTCTCGTACTTGTCCACCAGGGCCAGCGTCTCCCGGGGGTCGTCCAGCAGCTGGTCGATGACGGAGTCCTCAAAAATCAGATCCGACTCAAACAGCAGGGTATCGTCCTGGCAGATAGTCCTTGGCCAGGGCCAGCGGAATAGATGTTGTTGGTCTTGTCGTAAATGGGGTTCTGGACATAGACAATGGGCGTCCGGATGCCCAGGGTGTCGATATATTTCATGAGCTTTTCGCCCTCATAGCCCACCACGATGACGATGCGGGACAGATGGCGGCTTTCGATCTGATGGAGCATCCGGTCGATCAGGGCCACCCCCGTTGACCTGCACCATGCACTTGGTCCGGTCCTGGGTCAGCTCCTTCAGCCGCTTGCCCATGCCTGCTGCCAGTATGATTGCCTGCATATGGATCTCCCCTTTTTCTGTAGAGATTTGACGTTTTATTATACCCCCATGCGGCCCGGATGCGCAATGGGTACGAAGGAAAAAAAAAGCGGCGGGCTTGCTGCTTGGATGCGGTCGGCCTCGGCGAAGTTTTTGGCCTTCTTGGCGTCGGCCCGGGCCCGGATCAGGGCCTCCACCTGGGGGCATCCTCCTCGCCGTCCTCGCAGACCACGGTGAAGCCGCCGGCGGCTGGGCCGCCGCCGCCTGGGTTTTGCGCTGGTCAGCTGCCTTTTCCAGCAGCTTCAGGCCCAATACGCTGTCGAAGTCAGTCCAGAGCGGCGCAAGCTTGGTGGCGCCATTGGTCTTGGCCTTGAGCACATCATACAGCACCGTAACGGCCATAGAGGTGTTCAGGTCGTTATCCATGGCCTTGGAGAATTTCTCCTTCAGCTCCGCCGCAGCGGCTTCGTCCACCAGGCCGTCGCCCGGGTCCAAGGCGGCGATTTTGGCAATGAGCTTGCCAAAGGCCACGGTGGCGTTGTCCAGATTCTCCCAGCTGAACACCAGGCTCTTGCGGTAGTGGCTCTGCAGGCAGAAGAACCGGTATACCACCGGGTCGTAGCCCTTCTCCTCCAGCAGGGAGACGGTCAGGAACTCGCCCTTGACTTGCTCATCTTACCGCCCTCGGTATTCAGATGGGCCACATGGCACCAGTGGGGGCACCAGGGATGGCCCAGGTAGCTCTCTGACTGGGCGATCTCGTTGGTATGGTGGGGGAAGGCGTTATCCACGCCGCCGCAGTGGAGGTCCAAATATTCGCCATTATACTTCATAGATATGCCGGAGCATTCGATGTGCCAGCCGGGGTAGCCCACACCCCAGGGGGAGTCCCACTTCAGGGCCTGATCCTCGAACTTGGACTTAGTAAACCACAGCACGAAGTCGTTGTTAATGCGCTTGTTCGTGTCCTCCTCCACGCCCTCCCGGACGCCCACGGCCAGATCCTCCTCATTGTGCTCGTTGAAGACGTAGTAGCGGTCCAGCTTGGAGGTGTCGAAGTACACATTGCCGCCGGCGAGATAGGCGTAGCCCTTCTCCAGCAGCTTGGAGATGATCCTGATATAGTCGTCGATGAGGCCGGTCGCGGGCTGCACCACATCCGGACGCTTGATATTCAGCCTGCGGCAGTCCTCAAAGAAGGCATCGGTGTAGAACTTGGCGATCTCCATGACCGTCTTGTGCTCACGGTTGGCGCCCTTGAGCATCTTGTCCTCGCCCTCGTCAGCGTCGGAGGTCAGGTGGCCTACGTCGGTGATGTTCATGACGCGGTTCACGTCGTAGCCCTGATAGCGGAGGAACTTCTCCAGCACATCCTCCATGATATAGCTCCGGAGGTTGCCGATGTGGGCGAAGTGATAGACCGTGGGGCCGCAGGTGTACATCTCCACATGGTTCGGGGTGTGGGTCCGGAACTCCTCTTTTTTATGGGTGGCAGGAATTATACAGATACATCTAAGCAGTAGGCCAGGGGTTCGAGTCCCTTCTGGCGCGCCACTTCTTTACTGGAGCATATCGGCAGGCGTCCCTTGCGGTTTTATATGGTGGGTGTAGCTCAGTTGGTTAGAGCACCGGATTGTGGTTCCGGGTGTCGAGGGTTCGAGTCCCTTTACCCACCCCACTGAATATCAGGGATTGGGAGCGATCCCAATCCCCTGATTCTTTTTCCCACACAGGGGTGTAGCCAAGGGTAAGGCAAGGACTTTGACTCCCTCATCCGCTGGTTCGAGTCCAGCCATCCCTGCCACGCCTTTCCGGATGGCCCCATCCTTTTTTCATATGTGCCACGCCCGTTAGCTCAGTCGGTAGACCTGCCTTTTTAAGCACCGGGGGTTCCCCCGGCGATCCGCAGTTGCCGATGGCGGCCCTTCGGATGGAGCCCCAGGGTCTCCAGCTTCAGCGCGGTCCCCGGCGATTCATGGCGGCCTTGGCGATGGCCGGAACGGACTGGATATGGGCGGCGCCCATGATGATGGAGTCGCACTGCACGTGGCCGAAGCACTGGCGTTGCCCACCATCACCGGGGGAACACCTGGCGGGAGCTGTCCTGGGCCACGGACCGGGAGATCACCCGGCCCCGGGCGTTCTCGCCGTTGAGCTTCGATGGTCCATGTCGCTTTCCGCGGTCTGGGCCCCGTGGGTCAGCAGGCGCTCCGTGACCACCACCTCGCTGCCCGCCTCGCAGTAAAAACGGGTGTCCCGCAGGGTGGAGTCAATGCCCCGAATCTGGATGGTGTCCATCTGCATGGTGGAGTTCTCCCCCAGATACACGATGGTCTGGGGATTCATCACGTTTTTGCCGGTCTCGCCCTGGGCGTCCTCGCCGTAGTGCTTCTCGGTGTAGTGGACCCGGCAGTTTTTCCCGATGTGGAAGGTGTGAACGCCGTCGTGGCGGCTCTCGTCGCAGCCGGAGTTGTGGATGCCGCACCCGGCCACGATGTTCACGTCGCAGTCGTCGGCCACATAGAAGTCGTTGTATACCATGTCGCTCATGCCCGTCTGGCTGATGATGACGGGGATGTGGCAGGTCTCGCCCTTGGTGCCCGCTTGGAAGTGGATGTCAATGCCGGGCTTGCCGTCGGCCCGGGGGTCGATGGCGATATGCTCCGTGGACTGCCGGGCCTCGCAGCCCATGTCCTTGCGGATGTTGAACGCCCGCGGGCCTGCCGGTAAGGTCGGCGATCTTTTCCAGCAGCTTGGCGTCAATTTCGGTAATCATGAACGGGCCTCCTCTCTGTTCAGCACCGGGCAGCCGCCCAGGGTATCCGCCAGGATCAGCGGCAGGATCTCCTCCGTGGTGCCCCGGTGGGCGATGCGTCCTCCGGCAATGACGGCGATCTCGTCGGCCAGCTGGATGATCCGCTCCTGGTGGAGATGATGATCATGGTGGCCTGATGCTCCCGGTGGATCTGCTCAAACGTCTCCGTCAGCCGTGCGAAGCTCCACAGGTCGATGCCTGCCTCCGGCTCGTCGAAGATCATCAGGCTGCCCCGGCGGGCAGGACGGTGGCGATCTCAATGCGCTTTTGACCTCGCCGCCGGACGGGGACACATCCACCTCCCGGTCCAGATAGTCGTTGGCGCACAGGCCCACCTTGGTCAGATAGGCGCAGCACTGGTCCTTGGAGAGCTTTTCCTTCCCCGCCGCCAGCCGCAGCAGGTCGTGGACCGTGATGCCCTTTGAACCGGGGCGGCTGCTGGAAGCCGTAGCTGATACCCAGGCGCGCCCGCTCGGTGATGGAAAGCGGGGTGATGTCCTGGCCGTTATACAGAATGCGGCCGGACGTGGGCTGGACAAGGCCCATGATGACCTTGGCCATGGTGGTCTTGCCGCCGCCGTTAGGGGCCGGTAAAGACCACCAGCCGCTGATCCGGAATGGTGATGCTGATGTCCCTGAGAATGTCCATCTCCCCTCGGGGGACACTGGACACGCGATAGCAGATGTTTTGCAGCTCCAGCATGGAACAGTTCCTCCTTTTTGGGAAAAATCCCTCACAAAATGATAATTTTAACAGATTCTTCCGAAAAATGCAATCCATTCATAACCACTTTCTGCCCCTGACCCGCAGCCGGTGTCAAATGCTTGCAATCTGCCGGGAAAAGCGGTATAATGGCGGGACTATTATCAAGGCGACGATGGTAAAGAGAGACTGTTCATGGATAAGACACTGCTGTTCATTGTCAATCCCCCGGGCGGGCAAGACCAAGTCCAGCGCCCCCTCTGTTCGACGCCGTGGCCACCTTCGGCCGGGCCGGGTATCTGGTGCGGGTGATGCTGACCCAGGCGGCGGGAGACGCTGCCCGGTTCGCCGCCCAGTGGGGCGGGGATTTTGACCTGGTGGTGTGCGCCGGAGGAGACGGTACCCTCAACGAGACGCTGTCGGGCCTGATGCAGCTGGAAACCCGGCCGCCGGTGGGGTATCTGCCCAACGGCAGCACCAACGACTTTGCCGCCAGCCTCCGCATCCCCGCCACCGTTCCGGAGGCGGCCCGGGCCGTGGTGGAGGGTACCCCCGGCCCCTGGATCTGGGCACCCACAACGACCGGTATTTCTCGTATGTGGCGTCCTTCGGGGCCTTTCCAAGTCCTACTCCGCGTCCCAGGAGACGAAGAACGCCCTGGGTCACTTTGCGTCATTCTGGAGGGCATCAAGAACCTGGACTCCCTGCGGCCCTACCGCTGCGCGGTGGAGGCGACGGCGAGATGTTTCGACGGGGAGTTTATTTTCGGCGCTGTGTGCAATTCCACCTCCCTGGGCGGCCTGGTGAAGCTGGACCCCAAGCGGGTGCACATGGACGACGGCATGTTCGAGCTGATCCTGCTGCGGATGCCCAAAAACCGCCCTGGACCTGCAAAACCTCATCACAGCCCTGAACCGAATGGACTACGACTATCCGGGAGTGATCTTCCGCCACGTCCGCAGCGTCACCGTCACCACCCGAGAGGATATTCCCTGGTCTCTGGACGGCGAGTACGCCCCCTCCGCCCCCGGGTGAGATCCGCAACCTGCACAGCGCCGTGCATCTGATGATCCAGGACGACGAATAACGCTTCGCCTGCCGCAGCGGCAGGGGCGATTTTTACGATCTATACGATTTGCAGCCGGTGGCAGCGGCGCATGTGCAAGCGTAAATCGCGAGCTTTTTATACATGGGCGATTTCACAATATCATGTTGACGTTTCGTTTTTGAATATAGTAATATACTTGTACAGTGTCTGGATGAAAAGCTGCAAATTGTGCGTTTAGTAGAAAGTGAGGAGTCAAAATATGAAGCTTATAACCAAACTGATTCTGCTGGGTGCTGCGGTGGTTCTCTTGCTCTTTTTTGGGTTCCACGCTTGGCTTTTTGGGCTTTGGCCTTATGTCAACCGATTTGATGTATGGCCCTGTTCTGTATTGCACGCTGGTGCTGGCGGTGCTTATACTGTGCTGCACCGGCATCATCGTCTCCCATCTGAAAAAAAGGAGATTCCTCCCATTCGGAGGAGTCGGACGACGAATAACGCTTCGCCCCTGCCGCAGCGGCAGGGGCGCTTTTTATACGATTTGCAGCCGGTGGCAGCAGCCGGGGGCCAGGAGGGCCTCCAGCTCCGCCCGGAAGGCGGGATAATCCTCCTCCGGCACCATGCACAGGGCCGTTCCTGCGAAGCCGCCGCCGTGTACCCGGACGGCTCCCGGCCCCGCAGCAGGCGGCGGCACAGGCCAGGGTCACGGCCAGCTCCTGATGCCCGGCGGCCCTCCGGGCGATGTTCTGCAAATATTCCCAGGAGGAGCGGCCGGAGCGGTTGACCAGGGCCAGGAACCCCTCCATGTCGCCGTTTTCCAGGGCCTGCATCTGGCCCAGCACCCGGCGGTTCTCGTCAAACACATGGATGGCCCGCAGCACCGCCCGGTCCCCGGCGGCCCGGCGGGCCTCCGGCAGGCGGCGGTAAAATTCCGCCTCCTCCACCTGGCGCAGCACCTCCGCCCCGAACAGGCGGCACACGGCCCCCAGCTCCCGGGGGATGGCGGCGTATGCATCGGTGAGTCCCGCGTGGTCCGCGCCGCTGTCCACAATGCACAGGGCATATCCGGGCAGGGCGGCGTTCAGGCGGCGCACCTCCGGGCGGCGGGGTCCCGGAAGTCCATGAATACCAGGCCGCCGGTGCTGCTGGCCAGCTGGTCCATAAGACCGCAGGGGCTTACCGAAATAGACGTTCTCGGCCCATTGGGCCATTTGGGCAATTTCCACGGGCGTCAGGGAATCGCCGGCAAACAGTGCGCTGCCAATACGGCCCAGCAGCACCTCAAAGGCGGCGCTGCTGGACAGCCCCGACCCCGGCAGCGTCGGACTCACCCATGCGTCAAATCCCCGCCAGGGCAGGCCCCTCCGCCGGAAGGCGGCGGCCATGCCCCCGGACCAGGGCGGCGGTGGTGTTCCACTCCTCCTGCCGGGGGGACAGGTCATCCGGGGCCAGCTCCACCGGCGCATACCCCGGGAGAACACCCGGACCACGCCCTCCCGGTGGGCCGCACCCGGGCCCGGGTGGTGCGGTCAATGGCCGCCGCCAGCACGCAGCCGTGCTGATGGTCCGTGTGGTTGCCCCCCAGCTCCACCCGGCCGGGGGCGGAAAAAGTCAGATACTCCATACGCTTCTCCTGCATACAAAAATCGGGGGACGCGGCTGCGTCCCCGGAGATTATCGCGATTTACTTGATGCCGGCGGCGACCATGCAGTCCAAAACCAGGGTCAGCACCACAAACACGGCGGCCACCCACTTGGTGCCCCGGGCCAGCTTGGCGTCCATGCTCTTGGCCTTGGAGCGGCTCATATAGGAATCGGCAATGCCGCCGATGGCCCCCGGACAGGCCCTGGCTCTTGCCGGACTGGAACAGGACGATGAGGATCAGGGCCAGCGCCACCAGCAGCTGCACCACGGTGATGATGATAAGAACAGCGTTCATAACGGAACTCCCTCCAAAAATTCAGCCCTCTGGGGGCACTTTTCTCATAGTACGCATTATATTACCACAATCCCGCCGGAATTTCAAGAGGAAAAACCGCGATTTTTTCCGCCCTGCTCTGCACGATTCCCGAAAGCACCTGTGGCGATGGGACGGCGGTGCCTTTATTCCGCCGCGGCGCAGAGGGGCGGCAAAGTAGCGATAGAAGGGCAGAAGGGTCTTCAGGTCCTCCGTGACCCGGGAGGCGAAGTCCGGGGAATAGAGGCTCTCGTCCAGGGGGACCTCGTGGGACAGGGTCAGGGACTTCTTCTGATACCAGGGGCGCAGCAGGTCGCTGACCTGGCCCCTTGCTGCGGACATAGTCCGGGCCGTTCAGCTGAAAGATCTGCTGGCGGTCAAATTGGCGCACCAGCTTCTCCAGGGGCCTGGGGTCCCCGGTCGATCTGCTGGCGATAGCGGGTCATGGTGGCGGCGGGGCGGCCCAGAAGCCCATGCCATAGCTGTAATAGTCCGGGGCGATCTCAAAATAGAAGGCCGGGCGGCCCGTCCAGTCCTGGTCCCCGGTGCGGACGCAGAACCACAGGTGGTCCTTGTAGGGTCCCTGGCCGTGGAGCCGCCGGGCGTCCCGGTAAATGCGGCTGACCTTCAGAATCAGCGGCTCATGGGGCAGGGCTGCCGACAGCCCTTCGTACACCGCTTGGCCCAGCTCCCGGGTGGGGGCCAGCAGGTGCTGCTGGTAGTCGTCCTTATGGGCCAGGAACCAGCCGCGTTCGTTGTTGAAGCGGATGCCCCCACATGAAATCCACGGTCTCCTGGCTGTATCCCTGAAACATACGGTATTCTCCTTTTGCGTTGGGTTTGGCTACAGTGTAAACCCTGGGGCGAAATTTTGCGAGGGCTGGAAATTGGAACGGGGAATCTGCTATACTATCGGTCAGATTCTGCAAAAACCGAGGAGAACACCATGCTGGATATCTTTTTGTACGCCGGGCGGGCCATTATGCCATTGCTGCTGATGATGGCGCTGGGCTGCGGCCTGCGGCGGGCGGGCCGGTGGGCGACGATTTTTACCGCCAGCTCAACGGCTTCTGCTTTCATGTGCTGCTGCCGGTGCAGCTGTTTCTGAACGTGTACGCCATCGAGGATATGTCCGTGCTGAACTGGCGGCTGCTGGGCTTCATCGTGGCTGTGCATCGTGGGGGCTGCAGGGCCTGGGTGTGGCGGCGGCCCGCTGTTTGCCCGGGACCGGGGCCAGCGGGCGGCCATTGCCCAGGCCACCTTCCGGGCCAACCAGGTCGATTATGGGGGCATCCCGCTGGCCAGCGCCCTGGGCGGCCGGGACGCGCTGATTTTCGCGTCGCTGGTCACCTCCGTGTGCGTGCCGGTATTCAACATGCTGGCTGTGCTGATGCTGACGGCATACAGCACAGACGGCAAATCCATCTCCTGGCGGGAGGAGGTGCGGCAGATCTTCCGCAACCCCCTGATCCTGGGCGCGCTGGCGGGTCTCGTCACCGTACTGGTGCGGCAGCTGCTGCCGCAGGTGGATGGCCAGCCGGTGTTCTCTCTGCGGTACAGCAGCCTGCCGTCCATCTACAAGGCATGCAGCGACCTGTCTAAGGTGGCCTCGCCGCTGGTACTGGTGATCCTGGGGGCCCGGCTGCGGTTCGACGCGGTGCAGGGCCTGTGGAAGAAAGATCACGGCGGCGGTGGCCATGCGCCTGGTGGTGGTGCCGGGGATCGTGCTGACCCTGGCGGTGCTGCTGCGGGAGCCGCTGGGGCTGACCACGGTGGAAATGCCCACGATAGTGGCCATCTTCTGCTCACCGGTAGCCGTAACCAGCGCGGTGATGGTCCAGGAGATCGGCGGGGACGAGCAGCTGGCCCAGCAAGTGTATGACCGGGCGGCACAAAAGCCAGTGCCTGCCTGTCTCAGATGTTCCGGGACTGTCCGGGAGGAGGACTGCCACGCCCGGCAGCTGTTAGGCCTGCTGGGAGCAGAATATTGCATTTTTAAAAAAACCCTGCTACAATGCAGAAAAATTCATCCCGGATAAACGCTACGATACAAGTGCACGATCAGCAGAGAACCCATCACCCGGGCTGCAGCGCTGGCGGCGCTGCGGAAGTACAACCACGAGCCCTTTCACATCAGCATGCCCTGACGGTGGAGGGAGTCATGCGCTGGTATGCCCAGGAGCTGGGCTATGGCGAGGAGGCGGACTTCTGGGCCACGGTGGGCCTGCTGCACGATATCGACTTTGAGCAGTGGCCGGGCAGCACTGTCAGAAAGCGCCGGCTTCTGCGGGAGGCGGCTGCGGCGATGATCTGATCCGCGCCGTGTGCAGCCATGGCTATGGCATCTGCTGATGTGGAGCCCACCCATCTGATGGAGAAGGTCCTGTTGCCGCCGACGAGCTCACCGGCCTCATCGGGGCCACGGCTCTGATGCGCCCCAGCAAGAGCTGCCAGGACATGGAGGTCAAGAGCCTGAAGAAAGTACAAGGACAAAGTTTGCCGCCGGGTGCTCCCGGATGTGATCCAGCAGGGGGGCCGACCGCCTGGGCTGGACCCTGGAGGAACTGATGGAGAAAACCATCCTGGCCATGCGCAGCTGTGAGGGACTTTGTCAACGCCGCCATGGAAAATCTGTAACATGATCCAAAGCCGCCCGGCAGCGTATGGCAACACCTGGACCCCTTTCGGCGGTTCTCCGTGGGTGCGTCTGCGCCCCCGTTTTTTGCTAAAACTTGTCAAAAAAGGTTTCAAATGTATGGAATATTTGGCGAATATTTTTGATTTTTTGTTCGGATGTTCAAAAGTCACGAAAAGTTCCCCCGGAATCTTGTGCACCATTTTGCACAAAATGGGAGACATGAACCGGACCCATTTGGTATAATATAAACGGAACAAAAAGACCGCCCCAGGGGGCGGATATAGAAGGAACGAATTATGGCTATCAAGATCGGTATCAATGGTTTCGGCCGCATCGGCCGCGTGGTCCCTGCGCATTCTGGCGGACAGCCCGATAAGTATGGGTCTGCGGCATCAACCTGCGGAAGGCAGATGTGGACTATATGGTCTATCTGCTGAAATATGACTCCGTGTTCCGCCGCTTCAACGGCACCGTGGAGCACGAGGGCGGCGACCTGGTGGTCAACGGCCACAAGATCCGGGTGTTCAGCCAGTCTGACGCGGCCATGATCCCCTGGGTGAGTGCGGCGCGGAGTACATCATCGAGTCCACCGGCGCCAACAACACCACGGAGAAGGCCTCCCGCCACTTCAAGGGCGGCGCCAAGAAGGTGCTGCTGACCGCCCCCGCCAAGGACGAGTCACCCCACCTTTGTATACGGCGTCAACAGCAGCTGTATCAGCCGGACATGATGGTCATCTCCAATGCCAGCTGCACCACCAACTGTCTGGCCCCCTGGCCTAGGTGGTGGATCAGGTGTTCGGCATTGAGCAGAGCCTCATGTCCACCATCACGCCTCCACCGCCAAGCAGAAGGCCGTGGACTCCCGGGCGGCAGCGACTGGCGCACCGGCCGCTCCATCCTCAACAACATCATTCCCTACCTCCACCGGCGCGGCCAAGGCCGTCGGCCGCGTTATCCCCTCCTGAAGGGGCAAGATGACCGGTATGGCCTTCCGTGTTCCCCACGGCGGACGTGTCCGTGGTCGACCTGACGGCCCGCCTGTCCCGCACCACCACCTATGCCGAGATCTGCTACGCCATCCGCCACGCCTCGGAGACGTACATGAAGGATATCATCGGCTACACCACCGATCAGGTGGTGTCCACCGACCTCATCGGCAATCCCTGCCCCTGCATCTTCGACGAGACTGCCGGCATTATGCTGGATCACGATTTTGTCAAGCTCATCGCCTACATGGTGGTGCGTATGCCGCAGCATATGTACGACGTGGATCAGGCCGCCCTGAATCAGTAAAGCGTTTTCCGGAAGCAGCAGAGCGAAGGCTCTGCTGCTTTTGATAGTCTGAAAAATATTCCGGAACCTGACCGGTTCCGGAATATTTTTCAAAGTCATGGCCAGGCGCTGGGCCTGGTCATTTGTCCAGCAGCTCCATCCGGCCGCCGGACACCTGATACACCCGGCGGCACAGGGAGATCACCGTGGGCCGGTGGGTGGTGACGATGCAGGTCTTGTGGGGGGTAGCGGGCTGCCAGATTCCGCAGGATGGTGCGCTCGGTGGCCACATCCAGGGCGCTGGTGGCCTCGTCCAGCAGCAGCACCGGGCGTCCGCAGCAGGGCCCGGGCAATGGCGATGCGCTGGGCCTGCCCCTCCGGACAGGCCGTGGCCGTGCTCCCCCACGGAGGCGTCCAGCCCCCGTCCATGGCAGAGACGAAATCCCAGGCGCAGGCGGCCTCCAGGGCCTCCCGCAGCTGCCGGTCGGAGGCGTCGGGCTTCACCATCCGCAGATTGTCGGCAATGGTGCCGGAGAGCAGGGTGTGCCCTGGGGTACATAGGGAGAAATACCGCCGCAGTCCGGCGTTCACCTCCACCTGCCGCCCGTCGGCGGCCTGCAGGTAAGCCCGGCCCTCCTGGGGCCGGACCAGGCCCAGCAGCAGGCGGATCATGGTGGTTTGCCGCCGCCGGAGGGGACCCACCAGGGCCACGATCTCGCCGGGCGCGGCCCGGAAGTCCGCCCGGGTCAGCACCGGCTGATGGGGAACATAGGCGTAGCCCGCGTCCTCCACGGCCACGGTGAAGCCCCGGGAGGCCAGCCGGTCCAGGCCGTTGTCCGGCAGCACCGGCTCCGGCTCCAGGGCGTACAGGTCCCGGATGCGCCGGGCGGACACCGACGCGCTGAGGAAGGACGACACCGTCCGCACCAGGGCGTTGAAGGCGGAGCTGAGCTTGGTCCCCTGGGACAGGAACAGCGTCATGGTGCCGTACAGGATCTTCCCGGACCACAGCAGATACAGGCAGTAGCCGAAGGCCGCCATCTGCACAGCGGAGCCCAGCACGGACATGAGAACTTCCGTGCGGATGCTGAACAGGTTGTAATCCAGGCTGGCCCGGCGGAATTCCTCCTGCCGGCTGCCGCAGCCCCGGCCGTAGCGGCCGGTGATGCCGAAGCCCTTGATGGCGTCCAGGTTGTGCAGCGTCTCCGTCTCATAGGACATCAGGCGGCTGCCCACCTGGCGCACCTCCTGCTGGTGGTGCGCATGCCCCGGATCAGGCGGCGGACGAGGTCAGCAGCAGGAAGGGGGCGCTGGCCAGGGCCAGCAGGGCCATGATCCAGTCATAGTGCAGGATCACCGCCAGGGTGGCGATGAAGGTATACGCCGTTACCACCAGGTCCGGCAGCCACCGGATGGCGCTGGAGGACACGGCTCGGCGTCGGTGGACAGGCGGCTGAGCAGGTCGCCGCTGGCGAAATCGTTCAGGGACTTCCAGTCGGCCCCAGCAGCCGGTCAAACACCTCCGCCTGGATGTCGTTGTTCACCCGCAGGGATATCTTCGTGGATATGCGGGAGGTGACGCTGCGCAGCAGCAGCCCCACCAGGGGCCGAGGCCACCATCACGGTGACGATGAACCACAGGTGGTCGCTGTCATAGCCGGTGATGATGTCGATGGGTATTTGCTGGCCACGGCGGACACCAGACCCAGCGTGGAGCTGGCTACCCCCAGGATGGTGTAGAACCACACCGCCCGGCGATAACGCTTTGTATAGCCCCAGATCCACTTCCAGTCGTCCCATATTTCGGAAAACGTACCGTCCCGCCAGCTGCTGACCAGGGTCCCCAGGACTCCGAGCCCATGGGCTGCCGATTGTCCTCCTGCCGCATATCCCGCACCTCCTATGAAAAAACTCAACACTTTATTATAGCATTGTCCGCCGGAGAAGTCAAACCAAGCGTCAGATTGGGCAAATTTGACGGGACATGAGCGGCAAAATAGATGGATAAACGACACCGTGTCGTCAAACAGAAAATTGTGCTTGCACATTGGACGAAAATGTGGTAAAATGACAAAAAAGTGAGGAGGCGACGCCATATGAAGCGAAGAACCGGAAGAAGATCGGAAAAATCCTCCTGCTGGTGGCACTGTTGGCTATTGTGGGCGTGATCGTGTACGCCGTCATGGTCTGTCCGGTGAATCCCACCCGGATGAAACCGGCGAAAAGCTATGAGCAGCTGCGGGACACGGTGGAAAAGAAAACGGATATCCGGGTTCCCGGGGAAAAACTGCTGCCGTGGACGGTGACGGAGCGTCAGCTCCGGATGGACAGTCCCTCCCGGCTGGCCAAGGTCAGCGGCTTTGCCATATCCGGCACCATGGAGCGCGGCGGCGTTGCGTTCAACGCAGAGGTCTCCGTGGGAGTCACCGGCGTTGTGGGGGATCTGCCGCCCTGCTGGGACAGCCTTATCGCTATGTACCCATTTACCTGTTCCAGGACCGGGGGATTTACATGACCCAGCTGCTTTACATGAGATTGAATGAATACATCATCCAGGTGATGTATCCGGAGAGTACGACCCTGTCGGAGAAGGACGCGGCGTATGTGGAGGACGCGCCTGCGGACGGCGTGCCACACGGTGGTGGATCTGTATCAGTAACGGGAAAGGGAGACGCCATGAAGCGAGGAAACCGGGAAGAAAATTATTCTGCTGGCGGTGCTGCTGGCCATTGTGGGCGGCATCGTGTATACCGTGCTGACCTGGCCGATATATCCCCAACCCCGGAAAAACGTGGATAGCTACGCGCAGCTGCGGCAGGATATGGAAAAGACGGGTGTGCTGGTCCCTCCGGAGAACGTCCTGCCATGGGTGGAAACATTCTACAGTCAAGAGCTGAATGGCCGGGACCGGCTGAGTAAGCCTATGGCTTTTCTGATGTCGGGGACCGTGGAATACGGCGGTGCGTCATACTGGACGGAGCTCTACGGGTCTCGAAATGGAACTACGACCGGCGCATGGAGGTCCCGCTGCGGGAGAATTATCGGATGACGCCCATTTACCGGGACGCGTGGGACGATTCGGTGCTGTATTTCTTGAGCATTGACGGCCATATATACACCGTCCAGGTGTACGCCGACGGAAGATGCCCCAGGATGCCATGGACTATTTCGACGGTCTCCTGCTGGAGGCGTGTCACACGGTGGTGGATTTGTATCAGTGATGAGGGAGATTGCTGTAATGAAACGTAAAAACGGGAAAAAGGTCCGGAAAATCATCCTGTTGGTGATCCTGGCCATTGTGGCGGGAGTCGTCCTATACGACCTGGTGTTTTGCTGGCCGGTACACCCGTCCTTGCAGAAGCCGGCGGAGAGCTATGAGCAGCTGAGCCAGACGGCGAAAAAAGCTGGGGTCCTGGCTCCGCCGGAGGATATCCTGCCCTGGAAGCAGGAGGAGTACAGCATCTATCTGTCCAGCACCAGGCGCTTCGCCCGGCCCACCGGCTGGATATGGCCGGAAAGTTATCTATGACGGGACCACATACCCGGTGTACATTCCTGGCGTTACGAAATACGGAGAAGCACGAGGAATATCCGCCGCTGAGAGAAATTACAAGCATGTGCCATTTACCGGGAGTGCAGTGAGGATGGGCTGCGGCTGTTTTTTTGTGATCGACGGCCACAGCTATACCTACAGCATGGGGATGATGGCCCCGGAGGAGACGATTCCCCCGTGGACTACTTCGACAGATGCCGGTGGATCTGTATCAGTAACAGCCAATCGACGTGTTGCATATAGCACCCATAAAAGGATATATATATATTGAGATTTTAGGGAAAGAAGGTATCTTATGTTCTACGAGAAAGGTCAATGACGATTACACCTGGTGGGGGCCGACGGCCGCCGCCTGGCTATGTTCGAGGGGTCTATGACGTGCCCCGGGGGCATATCCTTCAACAGCTATCTGCTGATGGACGGGAAAAACGGTGCTGTTCGACACCGCCGACGCCTCCGTGTGCCGCAGCTTTCTGGAAAACGTGGCCCACGGGCTGGGAGGCCGGGCTTTGGACTATCTGGTGGTGCAGCACATGGAGCCGGACCACGCCGCCATATCCGACCTGCTGGTGCGGCACCCGGAGACGCCGTGGTGGTGAACGCCACTGCCCATGCTGAAAATGTACTTTCCCACGGACCCCGGGTACGACGATGGGCGCATCAGCGTGGTGAAGGAGGGGGACACCCTGCACCGGGCGGCACACCCTGCATCTTTGTGGCCGCGCCCATGGTACACTGGCCGGAAGTGCTGATGACCTATGACACCACCACCGGTACCCTGTTCAGCGCCGATGCTTTTGGCACCTTTGGTGCCCTGGAGGGTGCCCTGTTCGCTGATGAGGTAGACTTTGCCGGCAAATGGCTGGACGATGCCCGCCGTTACTACACCAACATTGTGGGCAAGTACGGCGCGCAGGTGCAGGCTGTGCTGCAAAAGGCCGCCGGGGACTGGACATCCGTATGCTGCTGCCGCTCCACGGCCATGTCTGGCGGCAGGACCTGGGCTATATCCTGGGCAAATACGACCTGTGGAGCCGGTATGAGCCGGAGCAGCGGGGCGTGGTCATCGCCTATGCGTCCGTGTACGGCGGAACGGAGAACGCCGCCAACATCCTGGCCTGCCGCCTGCGGGAGCAGGGGGTGCAGGTACGACACCTCCGTTACCCCCTGCGTCCTACATCCTGGCGGCGGCCTTCCGCTTCAGCTCGTGGTGCTGGCGGCTCCCACCTATAACGGCGGTGTTCGTCACCATGGAGAACCTGCTGCACGACCTGACGGCCCATACGCTCAAGGGCCGCCGGGCGGCGTATATCGAAAACGGCTCCTGGGCTCCCACCAGCGCCCGGGGGATGCAGAAGCTCCTGGAGCCTCTGAAATGGGAGCAGGCCGCAGATACCGTGACCCTGCGTTCCGCCCTGCGCCAGGGCCAGCAGGAGGACCTGGAGCGCATGGCCGCGCAGCTGGCGGACAGTGTAAACGCATAGTATATCGCAGAAAGATATCGTATTATATAAAAATCGCGGGCCTTTTTTTTTCGTCATGAGATCCTTTCCAGGCGCTGCTGGCGGTCCATGTCCCGCAGGACCCCCAGCACCAGGGGCACCGTCAGGGCGAAGGCGCACACATCGGACAACGACTGGGCCAGCTGTACCCCAGCTCTCCCAGCACATGGGGGCAGGATCAGCACTGACGGAATGAAGAACAGTCCCTGCCGGGCCGCCGCCAGCAGCGACGCCTGCCACACCTTGTTGATGGTCTGGGTCAGCATGCTGGAGATGACGATGACCCGCACAGAGGGAACACCGCGCACTGACAGCGCAGAGCCCGGGCCCCGAAGGCGATGACCTCCGGGTCGTTGCGGAACACCGCCACGATTTGGGGCGCGAAGATCATCCCCAGCACCGACGCCGCCGCCAGAAACACCGTGGCCCACTTGACGCAAAAGCGGAAGGCGTCCTTCACCCGGCCATACAGCCCCGCGCCGTAGTTGAAGCCGCACACCGGCTGAAATCCCTGGCCGAAGCCGATCAGCGCCGACTGGGCCAGCTGCATGGCACGGGTTACCACGCTCATGGCGGCAATGGCCGCGTCGCCATACAGCCCGGCGCTGCGGTTGAGGCAGATGGTGGCGATGCTGGCCAGCCCCTGGCGGCACAGGGACGGCACGCCGCCCTTTGCAGATCTCCACCAGCAGGTCCCGGCGGAAGCACAGGTTTTTCAGCCGGATCCGCAGGTTGCCGCCCCGGGCGCAGCCCAGAAGCAGCATGCAGAAGGAGGCCAGTTGGCTGAGGATGGTGGCCAGGGCCGCCCGGCCACGCCCATATCCAATACGAAGATCAAGAGCGGGTCCAGCCCCACGTTCAGCACCGCCCCGGCGGCGATGCCCACCATGCCGTAGGCGGCGCTGCCCTGAAAGCGCAGCTGGTTGTTCAGCACGAAGGATGCCGTCATATACGGGGCCCCCAGCAGGATGATCCGCAGATAGCTGCGGGCATAGGGCAGGATGGTATCCGTGGAGCCCAGCAGCCGGGCCAGGGGCGTGAGAAAGATCTGGCCCAGCGCCAGAATGACGCACCCCGCCAGAAACGCCAGGGTCACGCCGGTGGCGGCCATTTTCCCGGCGTCGCCGGATTCATGGCGGCCCAGCTGGCGGGAGATGTAGTTGCCGGACCCGTGGCCGAAGAAAAAAGCCCACCGCCTGGATCACCGCCATCAGGGAGAACACCACGCCCACCGCGCCGGTGGCGCTGTTGTTGTGGAGCTGGCCCACGAAATAGGTATCCACCATGTTATAGCAGGCCGTCACCATCATGCTGATGATGGTGGGCGCCGGCATTTTGCACACCAGATGGCCCACCGGCTGGCCGGTAAGCTCCTGGAATTTTGCTTCCTGTTTGTCGTTCACGTGATTCCTCTCCGGTCATGATAATGGGCAGGGCAAGCCCAGCCGCAGCGGCGCCGGGGTTTGGGGATTGCTTGAAATTCCGATCACCCACCACGGGCAGCGCCTTCACCACGGCGGCGCACCGGGGCACAGGGTGTCGTGCCCGGCCACGGTGCCCACGCTGGTGAGCACCTTCCAGCAGCGGGCGCACTTGACGCCCTGGGCGGGGGCCACGGTGACGGACGGCGTCGCCCACGGTGACCCGTACCTGGGACACGATCAGCAGGTCCGCCAGGGTATCGGTGTCCATCACTCCGCCAGGAAAGCGTCCTCGGCGGAACGGTGACGTCCACCTCAGCCTCCAGGCTCTTGCCGATGGTCTTGTCGGCACCGGGCGGGCTCCAGAGCGCCGTTGACGGCACTGCGGAGGGCAGCGATGCGGGCCCAGCGGTCCATGGCGTCCTCCGGCAGGGCGTACTCCTCGTAGGGCTGCACCATGCAGTTGAACAAGGACGCTGCGGCTGTCGTCGGCACTGCGGTGGGGCATGGCCAGCCAGATCTCATCGCAGGTAAAGGCCAGAATGGGGGCGAAACAGGCGGGTCATGGCGTCCAGGATCAGGAACAGGGCGGTCTGGGCGCTGCGGCGGCTGAGCGCTCTCGGCCCCGTCGCAGTACAGGCGGTCCTTGAGAATGTCGAAGTAGAAGGAGCTCAGGTCCACCACGCAGAAGTCGTTGAT
>VOFC01002041.1_pt1 | contig 25730 bp, 41 predicted proteins | sample 5384161 | NCBI WGS metagenome assembly VOFC01 (sample SAMN12384722, study PRJNA508395) | human gut metagenome | isolation source: healthy gut B | host: Homo sapiens | reverse complement strand
AATGGAAGTTATAAGATCAATTTTGAAGATTTTGAACGGCAGATCGTTGAAAAGAGGATTCGACTGTTCATCCTGTGCAGTCCGCACAATCCGGTCAGCCGTGTATGGACACGGGAAGAACTGGAAAAATTGGGAGATATCTGCAAGAAGCATGGTGTGATCGTGGTCAGCGATGAGATTCATGCAGATTTTGTATTTGAAGGAAAGCATCAGGTTTTTTGCAGATCTGGAAGCCGGAATACAAAGACTTTACAGTTATCTGCACATCTCCGGGAAAGACCTTTAATATTGCAGGGTTACAGGCATCGAATATCCTGATCCCGAATGAAGCACTCAGGGAGGCGTTTGCAAAGCAGATCACGGCAGCCGGCTACAGCCAGATTTCCGCACCGGGGATCGAGGCGGTGATCGCAGCCTATGCACAGGGAGAAGAATGGTATCAGGAAATGAAAAAAAAGTATGTAGGAGCGAATATCACGTTTCTGCATGAATGGATGGAAGAACATATTCCGCAGATCAAAGTGACAAAGACCGAAGGAACTTATCTGGTGTGGATGGATTTCCGGGGACTGGGAATTGCGGAAAAAAACCTGAAAGATTTTGTGGAAAACCAGGCGGGATTATGGCTTGACGGTGGAAAAATGTTCGGAGAGTCAGGAATCGGATTCCAGAGGATCAACGTGGCATGCCCAAGAAAGACGCTGGAAAAGGCTCTGACACAACTGGAAAGTGCAGTGAAAAATCTTTAAGACGAATGTAAACTGCACATTAAGAAATGGTTGACAATCTAAAACGGTACTTTTATACTAGAACATTAGTGGGAGTGTGCAGCACGGAATAATCTGTGAATCTTATAATTGAGATTTTCTGACCGCCCGCATTATACTAAATGAAAGAAGGTACAGTAACGATGTCAGATACATTCATACATACATTATTAGCAGACTGGGACGAAGAGCGTTCCCTGAGCAGAGAGGAAGCCGTAGCAATCCTTGATCTTCCGAAAGAAGAGATGGAAGACCTGATTTCCTGTGCGTATGCATTGAGGACAAAATATAAGGGGAAAAAAGGTCAGCGTACAATTGCTGACAAATGTGCGTAGCGGAAACTGTTCACAGAACTGTGCTTACTGTGCCCAGTCCTGTGAGTCGCACGCACCGATCGAGAAGTACCGCCGGGTATCGGATGAGAAATTATACGGAGATAATGATCTGGTGGATGAAAAGAACCTTGCAAGGCACTGCATTGGTCTGAGCGGAATCAAGTTTACGGATGCAGAGATTGAGGACCTGGCAGAACGCATTCGTATTATGAAGAAAAAGAATACGCAGATCTGCTGTTCCATCGGATTCCTGACCGAAAAGCAGGCGAAGATGCTGAAAAGAAGCAGGATTGGATCGGATCAACCATAATCTGAACAGCAGCCGTTCTTTCTATCCTGAGATCTGTTCCACGCACACATATGACCAGCGGGTCAATAATATTAAAATGTTGCAGGGGCTGGGATTTGAGATCTGCAGCGGTGGAATTATCGGTATGGGAGAGAGCAAAGAAGATGTAGTAGATATGCTGATGGATCTGAAAGCAATTTCCCCTGAGTCCGTTCCGATCAATTTCCTTCTTCCGATTCCAGGGACAAGACTTGCAGACCGTGATATTTCAGGACTGACACCGGAATATTGCATGAAGGTACTCTGCCTGGCAAGACTGATGATCCCGAAGTCAGATATCCGTTGTGCTGCGGGAAGAGAAGTTTATTTTAAAGGGATTGAGCCGGAATTATTCAAGGTTGTTGATTCTATTTTTGCATCAGGTTATCTGACAGCAGGTGGTCAGGAATTGACGACACGATGAAGATGATCCGGGATGCAGGATTTACAGGTGAGATTGAATCTACGGATGAATAAAAACCTGAACAGGAGCGTGTGAAGAAACGGATGTTTTTCACACGCCTTTTCTTCTTTGCTTGCCTGTCCCTGTCCAACGTGCTAGTATGATAGAGAGTTTTATTATGATAAGGAGTGTATCTGAAAAGAATGAGAAAAAATTCATATAGATGAAGAAGAGTGGGCGGCACGAAAGCTCCGGCTTAGTACGATGCAGATCGTTGCACTCGGTTTATGGGGATTATCCTTGCGGGCGGGCTTTTTGTTATGGCTGCCATTTTCAAACCGGCAGCCAATTTCGTTTCTGGATGCTCTGTTCACTGCGGTTACGTGCGTCTGTGTGACCGGACTGGTGACGGTTGTACCGGCAACGCAGTTTACACTGATCGGCAAAGGGATCATGCTGGTGCTTATTCAGATCGGAGGACTGGGCGTGATCGCCTGTACATCGGCATTTTTTCTGTTGCTTAGGAAAAAGATCAGTTTCAGGGGAAGGCAGATGATCAGTCAGTCTTACGGACTGGATACGATGTCCGGGATGGTGAAGTTTATTATCCGGGTTCTGAAAGGGACGTTTACGGTGGAGGCGATCGGTGCCGTCTTTTATTCCATCCGGTTTGTACAGGATTATGGTGTGGTAAAAGGCGTCGGATACGGAATCTTCCATTCAGTGTCTGCATTCTGTAATGCGGGAGTGGATCTGCTGGGAAGCAACAGCCTGATCGGGTATGCGGGTTCACCTTTGATTAATTTTACAACGATTCTTCTGATCGTCGTATCAGGACTGGGATTTCCGGTGTGGTATGATATTCTTGGAAATATAAAAAAAGCAGTCCGGGAACGGGGAACAAGACCGTTAAAATGGCTGTTTACAAGGCTGGAACTGCAGAGCAAAGTGGTGCTGGTCATGACCGGGTTTCTGATCTTATTTGGAACGGTATTATTCTTTTTACTGGAATATTCCAACCCGGCAACCATGGGAGAATTTTCAGTTACGAAGAAGCTGATGGCATCTCTGTTCCAGTCGGTGACGACAAGAACCGCGGGATTTGCAGCGGTCTCTCAGTCTGCACTGCTGCCGGGTTCAAGGCTCCTTGGATGTCTGTTAATGTTTATTGGCGGATCTCCGACAGGAACGGCAGGCGGTATCAAGACGACTACGGCAGCCATGCTGGTTCTCACAGTGATCTCGGTACTGCGGGGCAGAAAGGATACGGAATGTTTTAACCGTAAGATCGATGAAACGGTGGTACGGTCAGGCATTACGATCTCACTGGTTACCTTTTTCTTCTGGATGTCAGGAGTGACGGTGCTTACGATCTTAGAACCGGGACAGGATTTCCTGAATCTGATGTACGAGGTGACTTCAGCGATGGCAACCGTAGGGTTGACAGCCGACCTGACACCGTCTCTGTGCAGGGCGAGTCATGTCGTGCTGATGATCCTGATGTATATCGGACGGATCGGACCGGTGACGATGGCACTTGTATTTGCCGGAAGGGCAGACAGAACGACACATTTCCGTTCTCTTCCGGAAGAAAGAATTATGATTGGATAAGGGGAAAAATATGAATAAGCAATTTGCGGTACTTGGGTTGGGAAGTTTTGGAAGAAGCGTGGCATTGTCATTGGAAAAAATGGGATGTGATGTCATGGTAGTCGATGATTCTTATGAAAAGATCCAGGAGATTTCGGATAAGGTTTCTTATGCAATGAAAGCAGATGTAACAGATAAGGATGCTCTGCAGGCTCTGGGAGCGAGAAATCTGGATGGAGTTGTTGTGGCGGTATCAGAGCATCCGGAAGCGAATATTATGGCAACACTTCTTTGCAAAGAGATGGGGATTCCACTGGTGGTTGCAAAGGCGAAAGATAAACTTCAAGGGACGATCCTGGAAAAAGTAGGAGCGGATTCTGTCGTATATCCTGAGATCGAGATGGGCAGCCGGATTGCCAAAAATATGGTGGCAAATGAATTTACGGACTGGATCGAGCTTTCCAATGACTACAGTATCGTGGAGATAGCCGTACCACGCAGATGGGAAGGAAAAAATCTTGCAGAGCTGGATGTACGTAAGAAGTACGGGATCACGGTAGTCGGTGTCATGCAGGGGAAAAATGGATATTTCTTTTAATCCGCAGACCCCACTGCCGGGAAATGCGATCCTGGTTCTGATCGGAGCAAATAAAATTCTGGAAAAGATCAAGATAGAAGAAGAGTAGAGGAACGGACAATGATTACAAGTACGTCAAATACACAGATCAAAGGAGCTGGCGAAGCTTCAGAAGAAAAGCAGATTAAGAGATGAAAGGGGTATCTTTCTTGTGGAAGGTCCGAGGATGGTGGAAGAAATCCCGAAAAAGAGCGGATTGAACGGCTGTATATATCAGAGAGCTTTGAACGCGAAAAACCCCTGCATATATCAAAAGATTTGGGAGTGTCGGCAGAAGTCCTTTCAGATACAGTATTTTCTTATGTATCGGATACGAAAAAAATCCACAGGGAATTTTAGCAATCGTAAAAAAGACTGGAGTATACGATGGAAGACATACTCGGAAAAAGTGCGTCAAAGTGTGAAGAAAAATCCGGGGAAAAGGAGAAGAATCCGCAGAACCATCAGATCAGAGTTCCCCACGTGATCGTGCTGGACAACCTGCAGGATCCGGGAAATCTGGGAACGATCTTTCGTACCGCTGAGGCAGCCAGGGGCAACGGGAATCCTGCTGAGCAGTGACAGTGTGGATGTCTACAATCCCAAGGTGATCCGTTCGACCATGGGAGCTGTCTTCCAGGATGCCGTTTTCTATGTAAAAAGATCTTCCGGCAGCAGTGAAAGTCTGAGCAGTCAGGGAATCAGAACGTATGCGGCACATCTGAACGGAAAAAGAATGTTTATGATGAGGAAGATTATACCGAAGGATGTGCATTCCTGATCGGAAATGAAGGAAATGGGTTAAGAGATGAAGTGTCAGAATGTGCAGACTGTCTGATCCGGATTCCGATGTGCGGGAAAGCAGAGTCGCTGAATGCAGCGGTGGCGGCAGCGGTTCTGATGTTCGAGGCAGGAAGGCAGAGAAGAAAAAATAAGGCACTGGCGGCAGTATAGAGAGGAAAGTAAGGCGGTTGGAGGCAGTGTTGCATTTGAGTGCATTTTTGTAGTATACTAGCGTCAGTGGACCGAGGTGAAAAGAATGAAGCTTTTACTTGACCGGAAGAAAGAATATGGAGTTGTGCTGGACGGTGGCGGTGCAAGAGGTGCGTATCAGATCGGTGCGTGGAAGGCACTGAAAAAGCCGGGATTCGGATCCATGCAGTGGCGGGAACATCCGTAGGAGCATTGAATGGTGCTGATCTGTATGGATGATCTGAAAAGGCACAGGACATCTGGAAGAGCATGACATTTTCAAAGGTCATGAATGTAGATGACAGCTGGATGGAAGGGCTTTTTGAGAGAGCATAAAGTGAAGGATGTACTTTCGCAGATCTGGTCGGTCGTCGACTGCAGGCGGGATCGATGTGACACCGCTGAAAGAGCTGATCCATGAGCTGGTCGATGAAGAAAAGATCAGGCAGTCAGGGAAAGAGTTTTATCTGCTCACGTTTTCACTGACCGATTTTAAAGAACTGACTTAGGGCTTGAGGATATTCCTGAGGAAGACTGGAAGATTTTCTCCTTGCAAGTGCTTATCTTTTTAGGTTTTAAGAATGAGAAAATGGGTGGAAAAAGCGATACATTGACGGTGGCGTGGTGAACAATGTGCCGCTTGGTTCGCTCGTAAAGCGGGGCTGTAAGGATATTATTGAGATACGGATTTATGGACCGGGGCGTGAGCCGAGGGTAAAGCTGCCCGAGGACGCACAGATCTACCGGATCGGACCGAGAGTCCGGCTGGGAAGTATTCTTGAGTTTGACGGCAGGAAAAAGCCGGCAGAATATGAAGATTGGCTATTATGATGCAAAAAGGATGCTGTATGGACTGGAAGGTCTGATCTATTATATCGATCAGAGCATGCAGTCTGGTATGAAAAAACCGGACGAAGCATCTTTCGAGATAGAAAAGGCAGAGCTGGGACTGGTTCTGAAGCTGAAACCGGGAGTTTCGGATAAGCTGTTGTATCTTGCCATGCTGGAGGCAGGAGCAAAGCTGATGAAAGTTCCGAAGTATCATATTTATACAGTGGATGAACTGAGGGAACAGGTGGCAAAGAGATATGAAGAGCAGGCAGATCAGACAGAGCTGCCGGGATTCATGCATACATTGATACGAATAGAAAGGGACAGTAAGATGAATTTAAAAAAGGAAGGGAATTTTTTATTTTAATTAAGACTTTTTGTTACCGGAAGAGATCAATTCATATCTGACGGATCTGGCAGCAGATCTTTGAAAGAGAAGAAGAAAAAAGGGAATTCCGGTGGATCATTGTCAAAGAAATGTAGCCCTGATCTTTTGAGAAGACCAGCATAAGAACCCGCTGTGCATTTGAAGTGGCAGATACAATATGATATGATCGGTAAAAAGCGGAAAGCATTGACCTAGTTCTGGGAAGAATGTTCGATTTTAATGAGCATCGTGTGATATGGTCAGGAGATTGTAGAAGATCTTGAAAGTATTGTTCCGGAATGTCCACTCAACGTGAGTACCATCCGACGAATGTTGCAGACGGAATCCGAGAATTTCGGAGAACTGGAAGCGACTGAGATTGGGTGATGCAAGATACAATATGGGTAATTCCCCGGATGCCGATCGCCTGCTCCGGCCACGGTTAAGAGCTGGTAGCTACCAAAGAATCGTAAAAATGAAAGCACAAATCTTAAAAATGCTCCGGGAGGCAGACGGATATATTTCCGGTCAGCAGTTATGTGAAAAATTTGGAGTATCCAGGACGGCAGTATGGAAAGTGATCCGTCAGCTCCAGGAAGAAGGATATGAGGTAGAAGCGGTACGGAATAAGGGATACCGGATCATAGACAGCCCGGATGTGATGACGAAGGAAGAACTGGAAAGCCTGATGGATACAAAGTGGGCCGGGAAAAATATTGTTTATTATGATGAAATAGATTCTACGAATCTGCGGATCAAGCAACTGGGAGATGAGGGTGCAGTGGAAGGCACTCTGGCAGTTGCTGACAGGCAGACAGCCGGAAGAGGCAGGCAGGGGAAGGTCATGGGATTCACCGGCAGGAGAAAGTATTTCCATGTCGATTTTATTAAGACCGCAGATCACTCCGAACCAGGCCCCCATGCTGACGCTGGTTATGGCGTGCAGCGTGGCAGAGGGAATTATGGACTGCAAAGATGTGTGCGGAGAGCAGCAGATTCAGATCAAGTGGCCCAATGATATTATCATTCATGGTAAGAAACTGGTCGGAATCCTGACTGAGATGAGTACGCAGATCGATTATATCAATCATGTAACAGTCGGAGTAGGGATCAATGTCAATCTGACGGATTTCCCTGAGGAGATCCGGGAGCATGCGACTTCCTGCGGTTGGAGTGCGGACATAAGGTGAAAAGAGCCCCACAGACAGAGATGAGCTACTAAGCAGTATGGCAGCAGGCGGCGTTGGAACAATTGTGGATGCAGCGGCGACAGTAGAGTCCTGGGATAAGATAGTAGAACTCGCAGAGAAATATTCATTTATATATGGATCAGTAGGTGTACATCCGGACGAAGTCGGTGCACTGAATGAAGAGAATTTCGCTCGAATGAGAGAATTATTAAAGAAAGAAAAAAGATCGTTGCGGTTGGCGAGATCGGACTTGATTATTATTGGGATAAAGAAGGGCATGATCTGCAGAAACATTGGTTCATCAGACAGCTGGATCTTGCACGAGAGATGAACAAACCTGTGATGATCCATAGCCGTGAGGCGGCAGCTGATACGATGGAAATTATGAAAGAACATGGAAAAGGACTCAAAGGTGTGATACACTGTTATTCTTACAGCCTTGAGATGGCGCGAGAATATGTAAAGATGGGATATTACATCGGAGTCGGCGGTGTTGTGACATTCAAGAACTCAAAGAAGTTAAAAGAGATTGTAGAAGAAATTCCACTGGAGTCAATTGTTCTTGAGACAGACTGTCCGTATCTGGCACCGACACCGTTCAGAGGGAAGAGAAATTCGTCCTTGTACCTGCCATATGTTGTAGAAGCGATTGCAGAGCTAAAAGGCATTTCTGCGGAGCAGGTGATCGAACAGACAGAGAAGAATGCAAGGGATTTATATCAATTATAAGAAATGGAGAGATGAGATGAAAGAACCAACACTTGGAAATCCACAGAATACGATAGAAGTATTACAGAAATATAATTTCGTATTCCAGAAAAAAGTTCGGTCAGAACTTTCTGATCGATACACATGTACTGGACAAAATTATTGCGGCAGCAGAGATTACAAAAGATGATTTTGTATTGGAAATCGGACCGGGAATCGGAACGATGACACAGTATCTGGCATGTGCAGCGAGAAAAGTTGTTGCAGTTGAGATTGACAAGGCACTGATTCCGATTCTGGAAGATACGCTTTCAGATTATGACAATGCCCGTGTTATTAACAATGACGTTCTGAAAGTAGATATTGCAAAGCTTGCAGAAGAGGAAAATGGAGGAAAACCGATCAAAGTAGTGGCAAATCTGCCATACTACATCACAACCCCGATTATTATGGGGCTTTTTGAAAGTCATGTTCCGATCAAGAGTATTACAGTTATGGTCCAGAAAAGAAGTTGCAGACCGTATGCAGGTGGGACCGGGAACGAAGGACTATGGTGCCCTGTCACTGGCAGTGCAGTATTACGCAGAGCCATATATTGTGGCAAATGTACCGCCGAACTGCTTTATGCCTCGTCCGAAGGTTGGATCTGCGGTAATCCGTCTGGAACGTTATGAAGAACCACCGGTGAAGGTAAAGGATGAAAAGCTTATGTTCCGTATTATCCGTGCCTCCTTTAACCAGAGAAAGAAAGACTTTGGCAAATGGACTGAAGAATTCGGCAGAACTTGACTACACGAAGGAAGAAATCGAGGCAGCGATTGAAGCACTCGGAAGAGGTGCATCTATTCGAGGGGAAGCCCTTACGCTGGAAGAATTTGCAAAGCTGGCAGATTTTCTTTATGATTGCAGATAAAATAATATTAAAGGAATTTACAAAGTTGCTGTTTACAAAAATGTAGTGGACAGCAACTTTATTCTTCTTCACTTTTTGATTCATAAAGATTTAATATTCAGTTAATTGTTTCATGGACGGATATCTAGTATAATTAAAAGATAAAAAGACATGAGAAGAAACAAGAGAAGGAGGAAGAGCCCATGGCCAAAGATATTAACAGCATATTTTTCGACATCACTTCTGAGATTGAAGAACTTGCACTCAAATGTGAGAAGAACAATGCGATTGAAAAAGAACTTTATACAAAGTATGAAGTAAAAAGAGGACTTCGAGATCTGAACGGTAAAGGTGTACTTGCCGGATTGACAAATATATCCGATGTGTGTGCAACAAAGATTGTAGACGGTGTATCCGTACCGTGTGCAGGTAATCTTTATTACAGAGGTTACAATATTAAAGATCTTGTAAGCGGATTCCTTGAGGCGAAACATTTTGGATTTGAGGAGATTGCATATCTGCTTCTTTTTGGAGAGCTTCCTAATCAGAAGGAACTTGAGAATTTTAAGGATATGATAGCTGACCGCCGGATGCTTCCACCGAATTTTGTACGTGACGTGATCATGAAGGCTCCGAGCCGTGATATGATGAACAGCATCACGAGGAGTATCCTTCAGCTTTATTCTTATGATGACAAAGCGGATGATACAAGCATTCCGAATGTACTGCGTCAGAGTCTGAACCTGATCAGCCAGTTCCCAATGCTTATGGTTTACAGCTATCTTGCTTACAATTATAGAATGGGTGAAGACCTGTATATTTATGCACCGAAGAAAAAGAACTGTCTATGGCAGAGAATATTCTGATGATGCTCAGAGAAGATCGTCAGTATACAGAACTTGAGGCGAAGATCCTTGATATGGCTCTTGTTCTTCATATGGATCACGGCGGTGGTAACAACTCAACATTTACAACGCATGTTGTTACATCTTCAGGAACAGATACTTATTCTACAATTGCAGCAGCTATGGCGTCCTTGAAAGGACCAAAACATGGTGGTGCGAACGTAAAAGTAACACAGATGTTTGAAGATATGAAGACGCAGCTGACAGACTGGCAGGATGATGATCAGATCAGGCTTACCTTGAGGCACTGCGGGAGAAGAGAGCGTTTGATAAGAGAGGTCTGATTTATGGCATGGGTCATGCGATTTATTCTGTATCCGACCCAAGAGCGGAGATCTTCAAGAAGTTTGTAAAGCAGCTTGCATATGAAAAGGGCCACGAGGCAGAATATGTACTGTATGAGAAAGTAGAGAAGATGGCACCGGAGATCATTAGCGAGAGACGTAAGATGTATAAAGGTGTTAATGCGAACGTAGATTTCTACAGTGGACTTGTTTATAGCATGCTTGATCTTCCACCGGCATTATATACTCCATTTTTGCGGCAGCACGTATCGTTGGATGGAGTGCACACAGACTGGAAGAGTTGAAGAATGTAGATAAGATCATACGTCCGGCTTATAAGCCGCTTGCACCATATCGTGATTATATCAAATTAGATGACAGGTAGTGAATGAACGATGAGAGATGAGTTTTATTTCCCTTCAAAGGATGGCAATACGGAGATCCACACGATTGAGTGGAAACCGGAAGGAGAAGTGAAAGCTGTCCTGCAGTTAAGCCATGGAATGGTGGAATATATTAAGAGATACGATGAATTTGCAGAATTCATGTGTAGTCATGGATATTATGTCGTTGGAAACGATCATTTAGGACATGGAAAATCTGTGCAGAGCAAGTCGGAGTATGGATTTTTTAACGAAAAATATGGAAATGCATGCGTGATCGGAGATATGCATACACTTCGTCAGCGGACGATGAAGAAATATCCGGATGTACCTTACTTTATGTTAGGACATAGCATGGGCTCAAGTCTTTTGCGCCAGTATGTACAGATGTATGGAAATGGGCTGGCGGGAGCAATGTTTATCGGAGTTGTAGCAGATCAGCAGAGAGCGACACTTCAGTTTGGAAGAAGATTGTGTAGGACACTGGCGATGTTCCGTGGCTGGCATTATAAAAGTAAACTGGTGGATAGAATGGCAGTCGGTGCCTATAATAGGAAATTCAAGAATCCAAAGACACGCGCGGACTGGGTAACCAGTGATGAAGAACATCTGGAAAAATATATTTCAGATCCACTGTGCTCCTTTGTCTTTACAGTGAACGCGTATTATAGCATGTTTACCGGGATGCTTATAATGGAGAAAAAAGAAAAAGTATCTATATGATTCCGAAGCAGCTTCCAATCCTTTTCGCAGCCGGTGCCGAAGATCCGGTTGGAGGATTCGGAAAAGGCGTAAGGAAGGTTTATGAGAAATACAAAGCGGCCGGAATCCAGGACATCAGTCTAAGACTGTATGCCGGTGATCGTCATGAACTGCTTAACGAGACAGATCGGGAGCAGGTATATGAAGATCTTCTCGAAGCGAAGCGGTTTCGAGAAATGAAAAAATTTCAATTTTTTGAAAAGCGGGTGAAGAAATCAAGGAATATCATGCCTTACATGCCTATGTGGAAGAACATTATCAGGAAGGCAAGACGAACTATCTGTTTGTAGATGAGGTTCAGATGTGTCCCAGATTTGAGCTGGCAATCAACAGCCTGTACTCTAAGGGAAAATACGACATCTATGTAACAGGCTCTAATGCTTTCCTGTTGAGTGCAGATCTGGCAACTCTGTTTACCGGACGCTATATTGAAATTCATGTGTTTCCTTTCAGCTTCCAGGAATATTGCCAATATTATGATGATATTAGTGACAAAGATAAGCTCTTTGATGAGTATGCTATCAAGGGCGGTTTGGCAGGTTCCTATGCTTATAGAACCGAAAAGACAGAACAAACTATATCAACGAGGGTCTACGAAACGATTTTTACAAGGGATTTGGTACAGAAATATACTCTCCCGGACACTTTGGTTTTACAGCGTCTGAGCGAGTTCCTTATGGATAATATCAGCAACCTCACTGTTGTATTTTTCCCGTTGGTAATCAGGAATATAACATTGCCCCCGATTTTGTCTGATAAAAGGCGTTAATTACATTGGCATGGGATACCCTGTGGCTTTTTGTCTTACGATTTTTGAAGTATGTAATCATTCGGGAGATAGAGAGGGAATGAGAGCTGGTTATATAGCTGCATTTATTCTTATGGCGGGAGTATGGCTTGTGTTTTGGGTGGCAAGGTATCTTCCGGTAAATGGATGGATAAAAGCAGGAACCATTTTAATCATAAGTTGTATCTGGATGGCATTTACAAATGATGTGTATGCATATTTCATGGGAACATAAAAAAGCAATTAACAATACTTTCCACTCATTTTTCTGATTGGACAAATCATATTTGTGTGAATGCAAATGTCTGTACTCTGATTTTGATTTTTGGAGGTATAGCAGGTGGTGGTTTATTAGTATATGGAATGATCAATAGGAAGTGAAAATGCTTAAAGTGATATGAAGCAGCGAAGTCAGTGGTCAGGGGCGAAGCCGATACACCGCAGGGAAGTTTTTAATGGAACGGACACAGACACGAAAGCAAAATCAGAACCCGAAAATCTGCTCTCTATTTGCTCGAAAGGCAGACAGGGCAGATATGGGGACAGTGAAAACCCTCACAGCATCGGCTGTGAGGGTTTTCGTGGTTTTTATAGTTATCTAAAGGAATGAGAGTAAAGTGCTGGCACTTCCTGTGCCATACTTTATGAGGGGAGATAGTTGTTCATCAACTATCTGAATATTAGTATAGACAAAATGTGTGTCAAAAATATGAGTAAATTCTAAAACAAACAGAAAAAATATAAATATCTCATTAAGAAATTAGAAAAACTTGATAATCTAAGTAAAAATGATAAACTTATCACGTAACTGATGGATCTATGTGGAGAGTGGGAACCTCCGCAGAGGGTTCAAATAAAAAAAGGAGAAAAAGTTTATGAACAGAGGAAAAATGAAAAAAGTTCTTGCACTTATGCTGACCTTCATTTTTGTAATAAGTGCAACCGCATGCGGTGGAGCAACGAAGTTTGATGCAGAAGCTTATGTAAGAGGCGTAATGGATGCTAATTATAAGCAGAAATATGACGAGTATGCGAAAGCCCGCGGTATTTCAGAAAAGGATGCAAAGGCAGAGATTGAGGATACATTAGACGAGCAGGTCGATACAGAGCTGAGCGGACTGGAAGCTCTGGGAGATTTTACAGAGGAAGAAAAGCAGGAATACAAGGATATGCTTGTAAAGATTGATAATCTTGCAAAATACGAAGTAAAAGAAGCCAAGGAAGATAAGGATGGCAATTTTACAGTAACGATCGAGGTAACTCCGTCTGATGTATATCAGACTCTGGAAGATAATTCAACTGCAGTTGCACAGGAGATGATGGATCAGGGACAGGATGTAAGCCAGGCAGATGCAAGTATGTTCCAGGATCTGCTGATCCAGAGTATGCAGAAGTCGATCGATGGTAATACATATGGTGATACAACGACGATCGAAATTGCTGTAACAAAAGATTCTGATGGTCAGTACGGAATCAGTGATTCTGATATGGAGAAGATCTCCACAGCCCTGTTTCCGGGATCAGTCTAAGAATAGAAAGTCAGTCTGAAAAATCAGATGAAATGAAAAGGTTCTGTCATGGAAGTACCGGAAAGATAGTCTTCCAGACAGAACCTTTTATCTGTATGAGATAAGAGTGAGGATGAGACAAGAGTGATAAGAACGGAGAAAACCCGCTGACCTTTCGGCCAACGGGTTTTCGGTTTTTATAGTTATCTAAAGGAATGAGAGTTAAAAGTCTGACACCCCTGGGTCTGCCGGGATGCCATCACTTTATGAGGGGGAGATAGTTGTTAATCAACTATCTGACATTTAGTATAATCATAAAATGTGTCCAAATTATGTTTAATTTATAAAAAGAAAATTAAACTTCCTATGATTTTATTAAGAACTAAAATAGTGATTCTTTTTTGTCAGATTCGGAACTAAAAGACAATATATATAAAAAAATAAGCAAGAAATCAGAAAAAAGTAAAGCCCATTTTTTATTGGAAATAAAGGGAAAATTAAGAAAATAAAGAGTGGAAAGGAAAACTAAAATTGTTAAAAATAGACATTTGAAGGGCGATGTTTATTGATTAATCATATAAAATAACCTATAATAAAAACAAATTGATAGAAAATTATCAAAGTATAATAAGAACTGCACAAAAATATTGAAGGAGGAGCTATATGTTAGATCAAACCTACTATAAAAAAGCAGATGAGATCATTTCGCAGCATGGACTTGAACCGGCTTCACTGATTCCGATCATTCAGGACATTCAGAGTGAATATCGGTATCTTCCACCGGAACTTCTGAGGTATGTGGCGAAGAAACTTGGGATCAATGAAGCAAAGGCATACAGTGTGGCAACATTTTATGAAAACTTCTCTTTTGAACCAAAGGGAAAGTACATTATTAAAGTCTGTAATGGAACTGCCTGTCATGTCAGAAAGTCAATTCCGATTTTGGAACGGCTTTATAGTGAACTTGGACTTTCAGAAGAAAAGGCGACAACGGACGATATGTTATTTACACTGGAGACAGTTTCCTGTCTTGGAGCGTGCGGACTTGCTCCGGTTCTGACAGTAAATGATAAGGTTTATCCGGGAATGACCCCGGATGCTGCGGCAGAACTGATTCACGAATTGAGAGGAGCGGAATAAGTATGGAAAAATTACGAGCAGAGAAATACTTCATCAGATTCGTGAAGAGGCGGCAAAAAAGATCAGCGACAGCCGTTGCAGGATTTTGATCTGTGCAGGAACCGGGTGTCTGGCAGGCGGATCAGGTGAGATATACAGGCGGATGAGCGAACTTGCAGAAGAAAATCCGGATATTGACGTGGAATTTGGACCGGAGATTGCTCATGGTAGTGGCCCGTTGGAAGTGAAGAAAAAGCGGCTGTCACGGATTCTGTGAAATGGGACCGCTGATGCGGATCGAACCGGCAGGAATCCTTTATACAAAAGTAAAGCCGGAAGACTGCGATGAGATTTTCCACAGAACGATCGAAAAGGGAGATGTTATCCGTCATCTTTTATTTAAGCAGGATGGGCTTGAGTATAAAAAAGCAGGAAGAAATCCTGTTTTATAAAAAGCAGACGAGAAATGTACTGAAAAACTGTGGACATATTGATGCAGAACATATAGAAGAATACATTTCCACCGGAGGATATGAGGCATTAGAGAAAGTCCTGTTTGAGATGACACCGCAGGAAGTGGTGGAAGAGATTTCAGCATCCAATTTAAGAGGAAGAGGAGGCGGTGGATTCCCAACGGGATATAAATGGTCACAGGTAGCCCGTCAGGAAGAAAAGACCCGCTATGTAGTCTGTAACGGTGATGAGGGAGATCCGGGAGCATTTATGGACCGGAGTATTATGGAAGGAGATCCGCATAAGATGATCGAAGGAATGATGATCGGGGCTTATGCGGTAGGAGCCAGAGAAGGTTATATTTACGTGAGAGCGGAATATCCGCTGGCGATCAGCCGTTTGAAACGGGCAATTTCACAGGCAGAGGAAAGCGGTCTTTTTAGGCGATCATATTTTAGGAACAGATTTTTCATTTCGTTTACATATTAATCGCGGTGCAGGAGCATTTGTCTGCGGAGAAGGAAGTGCATTGACTGCGTCCATTGAGGGAAAAAGAGGTATGCCGCGTGTCAAACCGCCAAGGACGGTGGAACAGGGTCTGTTTGGAAAGCCGACGGTTCTTAATAATGTAGAGACCTTTGCCAATGTTCCGATGATCATTAATAAAGGAGCAGAATGGTTCCGTTCCATCGGACCGGAAAAAAGTCCGGGAACAAAAAGCATTTGCATTGACAGGAAGTGTCCGGCATACAGGACTTATCGAGGTGCCGATGGGAACAACCCTGCGGGAAGTGATCTACGATATTGGTGGTGGCATCAAAGGGAGACGGAGCGTTCAAAGCGGTGCAGATCGGAGGTCCGTCAGGAGGATGCCTGGTGTCGAAAGATCTGGATGTCAGTCTGGATTTTGATTCATTGAAAAAAATGGGGGCAATGATCGGTTCGGGCGGACTGGTTGTGATGGATGACCATACGTGCATGGTGGAAGTGGCAAGATTCTTTATGAATTTTACGCAGAATGAAAGCTGTGGAAAGTGCGTGCCATGTCGTGAAGGAACAAAGCGTATGCTGGAGATCCTGGAGCGCATCGTGGCAGGAAATGGAAAGCTGGAAGACCTTGATCTGCTGGAGGAACTGGCGAACATGATCACAGAAACTGCACTGTGCGGTCTTGGAAAGAGTGCGGCACTTCCGGTTATGAGTACGCTGAAAGTATTCCATGATGAGTATGTGGAGCATGTGGTTGAAAAGAAATGTGCCTCCCATACCTGCACTGCATTACGAAAGTTTATCATCAGTCCTGAGCGGTGTAAAGGATGTTCAAAATGTGCGAGAAACTGTCCGGTCGGTGCGATCAGTGGAAAGATCAAGGAACCATTTACGATCGATACGGAAAAATGTATCAAATGTGGAGCATGTGCGAGTGCCTGTGCATTTGGTGCGATTCATATTGAAGGGTAGGAGGAACAGAGTATGGGCTATATGACAATCAACAACAGGAGAGTGGCTTTTACAGACGAAAAAATGTCCTCTCAGTGATCCGAAAGTCGGGGATCGATCTTCCTACGTTCTGTTATCATTCAGAACTGTCAACCTATGGGGCGTGCAGGATGTGTGTGGTGGAAGATGAACGTGGAAAGGTATTTGCATCCTGTTCAGAAGTACCACGGGATGGTATGGTGATCTATACAAATACACCAAGATTGCAGCATCACAGGAAAAATGATCATTGAACTGCTGTTGTCATCCCATTGCCGTGACTGTACAACGTGTGCCAAAAATGGAGTCTGTACGTTACAGAAGCTGGCAAGCCAGTTGGGTATTTCAGAGATCAGATTTGAAAATCATAAGAAACCACTTCCACTGGATACCTCTTCGGATTGTGTAATAAGAGACCCCAATAAATGTATTCTCTGTGGGGATTGTGTGCGTACCTGTGATGAAATCCAGGGACTTGGCATTCTGGATTTTGCTTTCCGGGGTTCAAAAATGCAGGTTATGCCGGCATTTAACAGAGAACTGGCAGAGACTGACTGCGTAGGCTGCGGACAGTGCAGGGCGGTCTGTCCGACCGGTGCGATCAGTATCCGGCAGGATGTTGATCCGGTATGGAAAGCGTTGGCAGATAAGAATATCAGAGTTGTGGCACAGATCGCACCGGCTGTCCGGGTGGCGATCGGAGATAAATTTGGAATCCCGAAAGGTGAAAATACACTGGGACGCCTGGTGGCAGCTCTGCGACGTATGGGATTCGATGAGGTATATGATACAAATTTCGGGGCAGACCTGACGGTAATGGAAGAGTCAGCAGAATTGCTGGAGCGTTTAAAAATCCGGTAAGAATCTTCCGTTATTTACTTCCTGCTGTCCGGGCTGGGTGAAGTTCTGTGAGAACCGTTACCCGGAATTTCGGGAAAAATATTTCCACCTGCCGTTCTCCGCAGGCAATGTTCGAGCATTGCTGAAGGAAGAAGCCCGGATGAAAGCGGCAGAAGCGGAAAAAAAGAAGGACGAAGCCTCCGCAAGACGGTTGTGATCTCGATTATGCCATGTACGGCAAAAAAGCAGAGATCAAAAGACCGGAGCATTTTACAGAAGGGCAGCAGGATGTAGATTATGTACTGACCACGACAGAAGTGACCCGTATGATCAAAGAAGCGGGAATAGATCTGTCGCAGATCGAACCGGAGGCACTGGATATGCCGTTTGGTCTGTCTTCGGGGGCAGCAGCGATCTTTGGAGTAACGGGTGGTGTGACCGAGGCAGTTCTGAGACGTCTGGTACACAGCAGCAGGATGGAAGATCTGCAGGACATCAGCTTTACGGGAATCCGCGGGATTGAAGGAATCAAAGAAGCCTCCATCCAGCTTGAGGACAGAACGGTGAAAATTGCAGTGGTGAATGGTCTTCGCTGTGCAGAAACACTGCTGGAGAGGATCAAAGCCGGTGAAGTCCAATATGATTTCGTAGAAGTGATGGCATGTAAAAGAGGCTGTATTGCCGGTGGTGGACAGCCGGTGCCGATCGGACCGAGGACGAAACAGGCCCGGCTGGATGGAATGTATAAGATCGACAGCATGGCACAGATCAAGAGATCCGATGAAAATCCGATCATTGCAGAGGTTTATGAGGGAATCCTGAAGGGCAAGGAACATAAATTGCTGCATAATAGATAAAAATCGCCTTATATCAGATGCACAGCAACTGGTATAGGGCGATTTCTGAATTATGTCGGATTATCGGTTATCAAGATAATCTTTTACAAGAAAGAGACTGGAAATCCAGGGTTATTTCAACACCAGTTTTAGTACCTCAGTCACTTTTTTCACCGGAATGATTTCCAGCTTATTTTTAACCTCATCGGCAACGTCATCGAGATCCTGTTCATTGTCAGCAGGAATCAGAACCTTTGTGATTCCTGCACGCTGGGCGGCCATAAGCTTTTCAGGAAGTCCGCCGATCGGCATGACACCGCCACGCAGGGAAACTTCTCCGGTCATGGCATATTCCGGGCTGGCTTTCTTCCCCGTGAGAAGTGATGCAAGTGCTGTTGTCAGCGTGATTCCGGCTGATGGACCGTCTTTTGGAACCGCACCGGCAGGAACATGGATATGGAGGTCGTGGTCATCAAGCACTTTGCTTTCCTTTGGATAAAGTGATTTTACAAGACTCAGTGCAATCTGAATGGACTCCTTCATTACATCTCCAAGCTGACCGGTAATAATCATCTTGCCTTTGCCCGGAATCAGTTTACTTTCTATAAATAAAATTTCTCCGCCCGCTCTGGTCCATGCAAGTCCGGTGACAACTCCCGGTTCAGGGGAAGAGAGTTTCCGCTCATGGTGGAGCTGCTTTTTCCCAAGATATTTTTCGAGATTTGTCTTAGTGACTGTCAGTGTTGTTCCCTCATTTTTAACAAGTTGGACGGCAGCCGTCCGGCAAAGAGTATTGATCAGTTTTTTCAGGTCACGGACACCGGACTCCATTGTGTATTCATCAATAATCCTGCGAATCGCTCCGTCGGTTACTTTCAATGCATTTTCTTAATTCCCATGGCATCGAGAGCCTTTGGAAGAAGATGTCTGCGGGCAATCTGATATTTTTCTACTGCAGTGTAACCGGAGAAATTAATAACCTCCATACGGTTGAGCAGTGGTTCAGGAATCGTATCCAGTGAGTTTGCAGTGCAGCCAAAAAAAGTACATTGGACAGATCGTAAGGCACATTCATATAGTGGTCAGTGAAAGTGCTGTTCTGTTCAGGATCAAGAACCTCCAGAAGGGCACTGGCAGGGTCTCCGCCGTAATCTTTGGCAAGTTTGTCAACCTCATCCAGTACAATGACCGGATTGGAGACACCGCTTCGCTTGATTCCTTCCATGATCCGTCCGGGCATAGCACCGATATAAGTACGTCTGTGGCCACGGATTTCCGCCTCATCACGGATACCACCAAGACTGATCCTTACATATTCTCTTCCGAGAGCCCGTGCAATACTTTGTCCGATACTGGTCTTCCCGGTTCCAGGAGCACCGACAAATAAAAGGATCGAGCCATATTGCTTCCGGTTGAGAGCCATGACGGCGAGTTGCTGGATGATGCGTTCTTTGACTTTTTTCAGACCATAGTGATCTTCATCAAGAATCTGCTCCGCCCGGTCAAGATCGATCGGGGTAAACTGCGGTGCTTTCCAGTCCAGGCTGGTCATAAAGTCAAGGTAATCATACAGAAGACCGTACTCATGGCTGTCCTTGCCTTCCTGCTTCATGCGGTTCAGCACTTTTTCAGCTTCTTTACGGGCTTCGTCATTCATGCCGGATTCTTCAATCTTTTTCTCAAATTTCCGGGTATCGGAAATATTTTCAGGGTGAAGTTCGTCCAGTTCTTTCTGAAGATAACTGATCTGCTTCTTGATGGCTGCCTCGCGATAAAGCTGCTCCTGATCATCTTTCTGAGCTTCCTTTGCTTCGGTGGAAACTTTGGCAACCTCCATAAATTCGTTGATGGCAGCTTCGATCAGCGTACAGCGTTCCCGGCGGGAATCCGTTTCAACAATGGCATATTTTTCTTCGGGGCTGATATTCAGATATTCCGAAAGGGCAGATCCGAGATCATACATATTTTTCCGCTGTAAAATGAAACTTCTTGCCCACATTCCCCACTGGTATCCCTGGACAAATTTCAAAAGTGCGGCACGTAAACGGAGAAATTGAGCCTTCTCTTCTTCTGCCGTATAGTCATCAACCTCTGCACGAATAGATGCGTCTGCGAGAATCTGACCATTTTCCACCTCGACATCTGAAAGATCAACACGTTCCAGCGTGCGGATCTGAACACTGTCATCGTCTCCGAAAGCCTCTACTCTGGCGGAAATGCCGACCGGACAGATATGGTCAGCGTCCAGTTCTTCAGCGTCATCTTCATTTCTTAAGAAAGCAAAAAGCAGCTCACTGCCGACTTCAAGCTGCTCGGATGCATTTTCAGTAAAAACTCTTTTTTTTTTTGAAGTGATAGGTGACATCGGGAAGAAATAATATATTATAAATTGGCTGTATTACCATAGTAATTCTCCTTTCATCTGATAGATTATTAGCACTCTTAACTAATGAGTGCCAATATATAGTAGAAACCTAGCATAAAAATGTAAAAATGTCAATAGAGGCAAGGTTGACTTTTAAAATGGTTTCGTCTAAGATGAAAACGATAAAATCTGAAAAGAACGAAATAGAGAAGAACAGAACGGAATAATACGATGAGACAGTTAAGAATAGGAAATGTAACCTTAGAGAATACTTATATTCTGGGGCCAATGGCAGGAGTGACAGATCTGCCGTTTCGCTTATTGTGTAAAGAGCAGGGAGCAGGTCTTTTGTGCATGGAAATGGTCAGTGCAAAAGCCATTCTCTATAATAATAAGAATACAGAGACGCTTTTGGAGATCCATCCGGATGAACAGCCGGTATCTCTCCAGTTTTTTGGTTCAGATCCTCAGATTATGAGTGAAATGGCAAAAGCGGGTCGAGGAAAGACCGTTTGATATTATGGATATTAATATGGGATGTCCTGTACCGAAAGTCGTGAAAAATGGTGAAGGATCGGCATTGATGAAAAATCCAAAGCTGGCACATGAAATTATCAGTGCTATGGTCAAAGCAATCAAGAAACCAGTGACAGTTAAAATAAGAAAAGGCTTTGATGACAACTGCATTAATGCAGTGGAGATGGCGAAGATCGCAGAAGATGCGGGGCAGCAGCCATTGCAGTCCATGGAAGGACAAGAGAGCAGTACTACAGTGGAAAAGCAGACTGGGACATTATCCGTCAGGTAAAAGAAGCGGTTTCCATTCCTGTGATTGGAAACGGCGATGTGACCAGCCCGGAGCGTGCAGATGCCATGGTGAAAGAAACCGGCTGTGATGGTGTGATGATCGGCAGAGGTGCCCAGGGAAATCCATGGATCTTTTCTGAGATGATCGAGCATGAAAGAACAGGGAAAATCCCATCGAGACCGACGAACGAAGAAATCCGGAAAATGATGCTCCGACATGCAAAGCTTCAGCTTCAATATAAAGGAGAATATCTGGGAATCCGGAAATGAGAAAGCATGTGGCATGGTACACGAAAGGGCTGCCGGGTTCAGCAAAACTGCGGGAAGAGATCAACCGGGTTGAGTCTTATGCAGAACTGGAAGATCTGCTGTACAGACAGCTATAGATGTCGGGGTCAAAAAGCCGAATGCGAAAAGCAAAGAAAACCGAATACAAAGCCGAATACGAAAAGCCGAATACGAAAGCCGAATCTGCTTGACATCAGCAGGCGGTTTGGGTATAATATTGAAATTGCGAAATAGACTTAAATGACAGATACAGGTGAAAATCAGGTTGTGTACAGTCTGTATAGATGAACAGGTCAGAACAGTATACGGACAAGGTTGAACCTGTAAGTATAGACAGAAAAGAAAGAATCAGAAAGGAAGCGTAACCGATGGCAGAAGCTAAGAAAAGATTACTTACTTACGCAGGCTTAAAAGCACTGGAAGATGAACTGGAGAATCTGAAGGTAGTAAAGAGAAAAGAAGTAGCAGGCAAGATCAAAGAAGCAAGGGAGCAGGGAGATCTTTCCGAGAATGCTGAGTATGATGCAGCAAAGGACGAGCAGAGAGATATCGAGGCCCGTATCGAAGAATTAGAAGCAATTCTGAAAAATGCAGAGGTAGTTGTTGAGGATGAAGTAGATCTTGATAAGATCAATGTCGGATGTACTGTGAAAGTATTTGATATTACTTTTGACGAGGAGATGGAATTTAAAATTGTTGGTTCTACAGAGGCTAACAGTCTGGAAGGAAAGATTTCCAATGAATCTCCGGTAGGTCAGGCACTGATGGGCAAAAAGGTGAACGATGTAGTTGACGTAGAAACCCAGGCAGGAGTGATCCAGTACAAAGTACTTGAAGTTCACAGTTAAGATATTCAGACCTGTTCATAATCAGTATAAGATATAACCTGAAAGCACAGACCTCTTTAAATAATTAAGGAGGTCAGTGAATCGAAAAATAAGGAACCGGATATGAATCAGTTGAAAGGTTCGCCGTGATAAACTGAAACTGCAGCAAAAAGATCCGTTTTTTGATCAGCGTCATTAATCTGAAATGACGGACTTTTAAAGGATCACCAGCCGAACGGACAGACAATCTTGGAAGGAGAACAGACAGGATGGGACGTATGATGTCCAAACAGTGTGATGGGAAAATCATCTTTCTGTAATGTGCAGGATTTACAGGGGAAATATCAGTCTTATGTTGCAAGAGACAGTATCAGGATTTTCAAATCGGATATCGGTGATATCTTCGGAGTGGAAGGATTTGCTTTCAGAACAAGAACAGGTGAAATTTCCATCCATGCAGAGAAGACACTCCTTTCCAAGAGTTTAATATGTAGACCTGATCATGAATACAGAGGAGTCAAAGGATACATTTATTAAGCGTTCAAAAATCCTCAGTGCAATCCGTAAATATTTAAGCGGAAAAGGATTTATGGAAGTTGAGACTCCGATGCTTGTACAGAACGCAGGTGGAGCAGCAGCAAGACCGTTCGAGACACATTTCAATGCCCTGAACGAAGATCTGAAGCTTCGTATTTCGCTGGAGCTGTACCTGAAGAGACTGATCGTCGGAGGTCTTGAGAAGGTATACGAGATTGGTCGTGTATTCCGTAATGAAGGCCTTGATACAAGACATAACCTGAGTTTACTCTGATGGAGCTTTACCAGGCATTTACAGATTACCACGGCATGATGGATCTGACAGAGAACCTGTATCGTTTTGTCGCACAGGAAGTGCTCGGAACGACACAGATCGTATACAAAGGGAATCCCGGATTGAGCCTTTGTTTGAGGAAATGGTAGACTTTGATACATTCAGCAAGTCAGATTTCCGTGCAGTAAAGGTTAAAGAGTGTGTTGCAGTACCGAAGTCAAAGAAACTGTTACAGTTCACTCTTGATGACGGAACAGGCACAGACAGAACCATTTTAAGCGGTATTCATAGCTTTTATGAGCCGGAAGAACTGGTTGGAAAGACTCTTATCGCTATCACAAACCTTCCACCGAGAGCTATGATGGGCATTGACTCTTGCGGTATGCTCCTCAGTGCTATTCACGAAGAAGAAGGCGAAGAAAAAAGCTTCATCTTCTGATGGTAGATGACCACATTCCGGCAGGTGCTAAGCTCTATTAAGATGATGTAAAGATGTACCGTTTTAAAAAATAAACGGGACGTACTTCATTTGATAAAAAACTGAAAAAACAGCGATTTACATCAAACTTACATCAATTGATGCAGAAATCGGTGCAAGCAAGAAAAAATCGCATAATTAGCAGAATGAATGGGCAGTCCTGAAATAGGGATTGCCCATTTTTAGAAGAGAGAGAAATGTAAATCACCGATTAGGTTTTCATTGCAGTGGTTATGGAGAAAAGTTATAATGGGGATAAAAGAAAACGACAAATTTGAATTTGAAAGGAGACATAACTATGAAAGAATATCAACATCTAATAGGTAAAATTATTATAGCGACTGCAATTATAGTTGCCGCAATCATTATAGCGGGTGCTATCGATAGAGCAGGAGCAAATATCCAAAGTGGTCTGGGGTATTTAAGAGATGCACTACTACGATAAATTCAAGTCTGTAGGGATGAAAATTTGAATTCGTAGGAGGTATCGAAAAATGAATAGGAAAACTTTATTCTGTTTTCTGACAGCTTTGATAATGAATTTTGTTCTTGCCGGCTGTAGTGGAAAGAATAGTGGTGGGAATATTGACAATGTTCAAATTCCTGATTGGAAACCATCGGAAATATATTCAGACAGTGATATTGAGGCGGCTTTCCAAACAGTAAAAGACTATTTCGGCAACGAATTTGACGGCTGCACACTGACAAAACTGTCCTATCCCGGAGATACATACGCCGATGAATTTGATGAATGGGCTGAACAATATGACGCGGATGAAGCAATCGTAATATTATCATCTTTCGATGTAGACTCATCAGGCGGGGATGGTTCGCTTAATCCGGATTCAACATATGATGATTGGAAATGGATTCTAATTAGGAATGACAGTGGGAATTGGGAACATGTTGACCACGGGTATTAAAGCGACAAATTTCAGTTTGATTAACTCCCTTTGAGAGAGGAATACCCTTTCTCAAAGGGCTTTTTTAATTTATCCGCATATTCGCAAACTTGGGGCAAGTACCTTTTCTTCATATAATAAAGCCAAAGGAAGGAGAGGATTTGATATGAGTAACAGCTTAGCGGCAGTACATCCGGAATTGGTTGCCGAGTGGTCGGAAAAGAATTTGCCACTGACACCGGACAGCATATCTTTCGGCTCGAATAAAAAGGTATGGTGGAAAGGTGCTTGCGGTCACGAATGGCAGACAAGCGTTAAGGCTCGTTCCAATGGAGAAAAATGCCCGATATGTTCCGGTGCAAGAGTGATTGCAGGCATTAACGATTTGGCGACATTAGAGCCGCTACTGGAAAAGCAGTGGTCGAAAAAGAATAAGATAAAACCGACAGAGGTTTCTATTGGTTCTCATAAGAAAGTGATTTGGAGATGTGAGAAAGGACACGAGTGGGAAGTTGCCGTTAAGAGCAGAACAATAAATAAAACAGGTTGCCCGTATTGCTCCCATAATAAAGTGTTGGCAGGATTTAATGACCTTGCAACACTTCTGCCGGATATAGCAGCCGAGTGGTCGGACAGAAATTATCCGTTACTTCCAACTCAGGTTACGGTCTTTGCCAATCGTAAGGCTTGGTGGAAGTGTAAGGATTGCGGCAGAGAATGGAATACCCTTATTTCTACCCGTTCCGGTGGGAGCAAATGCCCGTATTGCAGTGGGTACATATTCCTGAAAGGGTTTAACGATTTGCAGACAACGCACCCTGAAATTGCTTCTGAGTGGTCTGAGAAGAACTTGTCATTGAAGCCTGATGAAGTAAATGCAAAGTCGAGGAAAAATGT
>VOFC01004899.1_pt1 | contig 25743 bp, 41 predicted proteins | sample 5384161 | NCBI WGS metagenome assembly VOFC01 (sample SAMN12384722, study PRJNA508395) | human gut metagenome | isolation source: healthy gut B | host: Homo sapiens | reverse complement strand
TCGTAATGGCAATGAGCCCCAGATGCAGCGAATCATCAACCGGTTCACAGTCTTAATTCGTATTTTCTTATCATTTCCCTAACATCTGAATACCTCCCTGGAATAAAGTGTCCACCGATTTTCCTTCCTGCTCCCGGATGGCGTCCACAGAAGCATGCAGGCGGATGTGGCCGCTCTGGGATGAAAATCACGTCGTCCAACACATTTTCAATATCAGAAATCAGGTGAGTCGAGATCAGAACCGACGCATTTTCATTATAATTGGAAATAATCGTCTGGAGAATATAGTCCCGGGCAGCCGGATCCACGCCGCCGATGGGCTCGTCCAGACAGTACAGGTCGGCGTCCCGGCTCATAACCATGATGAGCTGCACCTTCTCCTTCGTGCCCTTAGACATGGTAGACAGGCGGGCCGTCGGGTCGATGTCCAGGCGCTGCAGCATATCCTCCGCGCGATTCCGGCGGAAATCCGCGTAGAAATCGCAGAAAAATCGAGAATGTCACGGACCTTCATCCAGCTGTTAAAATAAATGCGTTCCGGCAGGTAAGAAACCACCTTTTTGGTGTCCGGACTGGGCTCACGCCGTTGATATAGATATCCGGCAGAGGGCGAGAGCAGGCCGTTGATAAGCGATCAGGGTTGTCTTGCCGCTGCCGTTGGGACCCTAAGAGACCAATGATGCGGCCCCGAGGGCAATGTCAGGTTCAGGTTATCCAGGGCGGTTTTGGAACCATATTGCTTGATGAGCCCTGTACAGGTTAAAAGTTCATTCATTTATGCTTCCTCCTTGCTTTCTTCGATCAGCAGCCGGATGCTTTCTTCTTTGGTGAATCCTAAGTGAGACATAGCTTCCAGAAACTGGAGGAGGAATTTGCTCGTGGGCCAGCTGCTGCTTCATAGAATCCTTCCATATAGGCAGGATAAGAAAGAAGAGTATGTGACGCATTGAGAAGACTTAATTTCATGATTTCATACGGGGTCACATCATGGGTGAATGTAACTCCCACCTTCTCCCCATGCAGGACGGCCTGCAATGAAATTATCTTCAATCACCCATTGTATAAAGTCTTCACAACACATCTGTAACCTTACCCGGTTTTGTTACGGGAGTGATTCTATCCACCATCGAATTCGGGAACGTCACTTTCTTTTTCGCCCACGCTGCCACCTCGGGATATTTCGCTTCGAAGTATGACATAAACGCACATCTGGCGGCATTGCCGTTCATCTGCATGTTGTCGCACGAAAGAATCGTAATCGGCAAATCTTTCTCCATCCGGCGTTTGAGTCCTTCGGCTACATACCAGAACACACTGCGCGATTGGTTAAAATCGACCTTATATCCCCCTTCGGTAATGGTGAGAGAGATGATTTTTATCTCCTCCGATGCAAGTTTAGCGATGATAGGCTCACTATCTATTTCCCCCCATGCCAGTTCTACAAGCGAACCAATCAGCATACTATCCTGTTCGCCGGAAGGGCTGTATGTCGTCAACCGATATATGCCGTCGTCTTTCTTGAGGGCGTTGAACAAGACCCCGTCCGTAGGCATAATCATGGCTCCGAATACCCCCCAGCATCTTTGTGACGGATCTTCAAGTAATAGATTTGTGTAAGCTTCGAGATGTGCACGATGGAAGTTTCCAACGCCGAAATGTACTATTCCGGCCTTTATTTCAGCACGATTATAATTAAAAAGTCTTCATACGATAATTTCAATGTTTCGGCAAGTGATTTTTCCACCTTGTCGCAATGTTCTATATAGAATTTATAAACCTCATTCCATTTGTAATAAGATGCTTCAACCGCTTCCAACGGCAACCGGAGGTCTTTTTTCATTCAGCATAAACTTAACTAAAACGTCCGGATTGTCTTTTGATTGGTAAAAGATCATCTGAAGGTTCGCCCCCATCGGAATATCCCAATACTTCCAACTCTGCAACGCTTCTTTGGAATTACTAGCCTCCCGCGCCCACGTTCCGGCTTGCAGATTTGTCAAGATGGCCATCAGAACGCCATCGTGGCCGAAGTTGAGATTGATGCCATGACGCTTACGAACCAGATCTTCGGCAGATTCGTCTAACAAATGGCGTAACGTGCGGGATGCAAGTCCCCAACTACGCCCGTGAGATACCGGTTCAGGACCTTTCTGCGCAAAATACTTATAGTTCTCGATTTCCGCCCAAACCAATATTTCCTCTTCTGTAAAAATATCCCATATAGGCACTTGGCGGTCGAGGCATTGCATCAGCGACGCCATTAACCAGAAACGATGGATCAGGTCGTACTTGTCATACTCACTTTCTACTTGTGTAACATCTATAAACAGCCTTGTAAAAAAAGCATCCACATCCAACTTTTCATCTATATATGAACGATATTTTTTATACCAACTGTTTTCCTTACCAAGTATATATTTATCAAGCGGACTCCTGCCGGGACATACGTTACCGTATGGATTCAGTGTGTGGTAAGGAACGAACGGGAGTTGTCTATCTCCGCCCATTCAAGCCCGGGACGCAGCGACAAAATGCCCGAATTTACAGATTGCATGGTGGCCGCCACCCGAAGCATTCGTTGCGTTAGTCTTCAAATAGGGATGGCCTTCAAATACTTCCGGATAATTTTGTACCATCCTCCGGCCTATCTCCTTTGTCTGACGATAGCCGATTTGTGTCAGATCGCCTTCTTTGTAAAACACATTTTTTCTTGAACGGTTCAAGACGTTCATACAGGGCTTTCCCAAAATCGGTAAGGTTGTTTGTGGCATGAGCTTTCTCCAATACGCCGTATATGGCAGGATAAGTCACCTCATCGTCTATCTGACGCGCTCCATGACGGAAATAGCCGTTTATATAGAAAGGCTTATATCCTTTGGGTGCTGGCGTAACCGGATGTGAAAGATCGGTCACATAATACACGCCGCCCGCACGTTCCGGATCCCTGCGTATCTCGTCGAGAGGATTTTCGGTCACCGGCTTTTCTTTCGGAAGAGAGAGTTTGAATATGCAAGGAAGATCAGACGTCTTTTTCGCATTCGTATTGGTATTTACATACATAACCCGTCTTTAACCACAATATCTTCCGGTTCGTAAATAACCTGTTCCTGCACATTGTACCGGGCAGTAATTGTCCGCCTATCCGTATCGTACACCCGGATGCAGGAAGGACGGCTGTCATCCTGTTTCCCAACTCCGAAGCAGAAATAGATTTTACCATCATGCATACAGCCCGCTTGCGTGAACCATACCTCATAGGGGAACACCACCTGATCGAGAATGTCATTTTCGTCGAGGCGCACCTTTGCACCCTCACTCAACGATGGTATGCGGAATTTGGTGGCGACATACTGGTTTTCCCATGCATGCTTTGTCACCTTCGCCACAGTACGTTTACGCACCGAGAATATCCATATAAAGCCCCGTTCCCCGATCGACCAGCCAGCTTGGTGCACCAAAGATGGAGACATACCCTTTCTCCGCCCACTTCGAGCCATCGAGTTCAATTGTTTGTGCGATTTCGCTGCTAAAACGTTTTCCACGACGGGTGATGCTCTCCACAAAGCACAACCATTCCAACTCGCTTCCTACCTTCCCGTTTGTGATATACAAGAGAGGAAACGATGCTCCGCGTTTTGTCTCGACGCCAAAGCATACATTATTTACATGGTTGTCCGGATGGGAGGACGCCAACTCAAAAGCCTGCCACAGGTTTCGATCGGCACTTTTGAAATCATAGATATTCACGTGCCCTCCATCCTCGCACGAGAATATGTAATCATCCCATATTTCAAGTCCTTGCTGTGCCCGCCCCCGTCCTTCCTTTGCCAGGAAGACAGAGCACTCTACCTCTTTCTCCGGCTCTACATACAACTGGGCGATAAGGGGAATAGAGATCAGTAAGCACACGACAGACAAATAGATCTTTTTTTCATAAGTATGCTCTATAAAATTTAAAGTATGATTATGTTCTACGTTAATCGAACAGCTCTACGCCTAACGACTCAAGCCGTTTCTGCAACTCTCCTACATCGAGAGCCCGCGGAGTACAATGCTGCGACGCACTCATGGCAGCGGCAATGCCAACAGCCTCTCCCATCGCCATGCAAATACTCATGACACGATAGGAAGCGTGAGCTCTCGTGAGTACCCGATATGCATCGTCCCGCCACCAAAAGCCCTTTCCAAGCCCAACGGGAGAAAACAACGATACGGCAAATCGTATGGTTTGCAATATTGTATGGTCGGTTCCGCCTGTCCGGCTCCGTCAGGATTATGTATATCGACAATGAACAATGCTTTATGTACCACCACATCGGCAAAACGGCAGCCTTCTGCCATCTCATCGGCATCGATCACATAGTCGCCCATCACCCTGCGGCTTTCGCGCACTCCGGTTGTTGTACCGCTTCCGATCACTCTACAATTTTCGTAACCCGGCAAATTTTCTTTCAAGAATTGAGTCAGGAGGCGTATCTGTTGCCTAAGTTCAAGATCGGCGGTGAAAATAGAGCTTACCGAAGTTATATCCACCCTATTGACTTGTGTCGTATTTACCTGACGGCAACCCGGTCTGACCGATGGATGCAAACGCACGGCAGCAAGCATCCGGGGAAGTTTGCCCTCATCGGCTTTCTTTTTTACACCAATCAAGAAAAACACTCGCCATTCAATTGGACATTGTCTACATCTCCAATACAGATAATTCCTTTCGATTCATCTACGCCGTCAATGGTGTATTCAAGGGTTACAGGCTGCATGAGTCCGTCAGCACGTCCTTTTTCTATTTTTGCACCGGCAAGAAAAGATACTATGGCATCACCGGTACAATCAATCGTAACCGCGGCTTCAAAACAGAGTGTCCCCTCGTTACTTGCACACTTAATGCCTTTTTACCACCTTTCCGTCACGAATAACATCCGACACGCAACATTGCAAAAAGACATCGACATTCTTTTCCCTGGCGACAAATTCTGCCAATGTAAGTTTTGCCTCTTCGAAATCGTGAGCATTTCCATGCTCGCCAATCCAGTCATTGTCTTTAACACCAAGAATAGCACAAACCTCATCGCGCATCGTGTTCTTGCTTACACTACCGAGAATAGGGCCGACATACCCGGCGGTCAGGTTACCTCCGATGACTCCGTATCTTTCGATAAGGGCAACACGTGCTCCTTGCCGGGCGGCGGCTACAGCCGCACATATCCCGGCAGGACCTGCACCTGCTACTATTACATCATAATATTTTGTATTCATTATCTGCTTGTATATGGACCGGAAATAGTCTTAACAGTCATTGCCCCGTCAGAATCTGTGATTGTCACAACTCTATATTTGTTTCCCCCGTCGGTCACACGAACTACAATATGTCCATCATATCCCTTTACTCTCGCAGCCTCTTCCGCCGTAACCCGGTCGTCTACTCCGCTGGGGCGATCGCCTTGCCAGAAGTTAGTGATAAACATGTCACACGCAGGGGAGTTTGTCTCCATCGAATTCAGTATATCGGTGCGAGGATGACAATCTACCCACGAATTGATAACAATCGTTTGTGGATTGAGTGCTTTCAGAGCATCCACCTGATTGGTGTTGGTTACTCCGTGATGGTTAGCTTTCAATAGTTCCACCTGACCTACTGCTTTTGCACAGGGTAGTTCGGCATCTTTCCACGCATGACTCGAACGTCCGTTATACTGAAGGTCACCACCGGCAAAGAAATCAAAGTTGCCATACGAGACTTTCATCACACAACTGGTAATATTCTCCGGCGGACAATTGTCACTGGAGGTAATGTTCTTACTGTTTTCGTATGTAATCTCCGAGAGTTCAGGGAATGTCTTCTTTGTAGTAGTGCCCGAACCTGTCCAGATCTCTCCATTTACTGCCACGTTTTGCACCTTTGCAGTAGGGTACTTTGCAGGATTATACTTCTGAACGATCTGATTATTCACCCCTGCTTTGAATATCGCAGCATCAAACTTTTGATTGGCGACATGCCATTTCACTGCATTGATATAGTTGCTGCAACTTGGAGCATTGTCTGCCATTGTCGCCATGTTGAACGGATAGTTATAATCGGGATAGCCACGATCAAGAAGCGTACCAATCTTGAAATTGTCGAAAATCTCGGCAAAACCTATCAACGAATAAGTGTCGGAGTTGGAAGATTTCGGCAAGGAAGAAGTATAACCGCCGAAGTGGTCATTATGGAAGTGGGTAAGTACGGCATAATCAATCGTACTGTTACCTGTCCATACCATACACTTACGAATGTAATCAGTTATAATCTGTGAACCACGGGTAGAAGTCAGAGTCGGATCCCAACGGCTACGGATACCGGTGTTGGTCGTATTACTATTAGAGTTGGTCGTAACACTCGAACTTGCGGCATCGATAAGCATTTTGCGTACCATCCGGGAATATTACAAACATGCTTTCACCGGTAGTCGTATTGATGAAATGAATATCCATCACACCCTCCTGCCAGGCAGGAATCGTCTTACCTACCTCTATTTCAGTGGCAGCATCTTCCCCACCTCCATCCGGACGAATCAAAAATGAGTGAGACTCATTGGAGCTGCATCCTACAATCGCAAGGATGAACAGACTAAGTATAAATATTAACCTTTGCATGCTATATGAAGATTTAAAAACATCTCTCCGCCTTCAATGCTGACGGCAAGACGAATATAATTACCAAAATTTGAATTTACCTTTATAATATGTTGGCCAAGTCCTTTGAAGATTACAGGCTCACTACCGTCGTCAGCCCAATGTATACCGTCTTGCGATAGTTGTACACGACCTTCGAATACGGGATCTCCTTCTATTTTCTCAACCATAACAAAGAATATAGCCTCATCTGCCCAACCAGCCTCGTAAGGATGAGTGAAGAAAGTACCTTTAAAGAACTTCTTTACCTCAAGATGGGAATCATTAAACATTTTCATATATTACATTCCTCCTTTTTATTCTTGTGAAACAACAACAGAATCTATATAAAAGAATACACGACGATTGGTATCAGTACCCACCCAGAAAAGAGGATTGATAAGATTGTCGATGCGTCCATATCCGTCAACGGTATCGGCTGCAATGCCACGCATATCCCAAATTTTGTCCTGACATTGAATTCTACATATTCACGAAGCTCTGTGTCAAGTTTCAGACGCATGTATTGCCAATTGAGTTTACAGTCGGTCTCATTGTAAATGAGTTTCTGATGACCATCTTTCAAATCCTTGAATCCATCGTGGTCGCCATTAGGATAACGGCGGCCGAACCACCAGGGATCGACTCCCCTCTTACACCAGTCTCCGTCAAGTCCATAAGCCCAATCGCGGTCGGTTATGTCTTCATTGGAATGTTCATACTGCCACTTCTGCATTAATTTGCCATCTACTGCATTGAGATAGCGAATTCCTACATGGTAACGTTTTCCACCCTCCTGTACACATCGAATCCCATACCAAAATCGCGGATAGAACTCTCATGCAAACCCGGTTGCGGACGGTCACCGCCATCCACCACATCCTGCTCCGCCGTGTATGTAAACCAACATTCTATCTGCAAATATTTGCAGCCCGGACGAGAGAACGAAAGCCGCTTAATGGCATGTCCCAGACAACCTTCCGCCGGAATCTCCGTATAAGGAGCGGCAACAGGTCTTGTCGAAAGTTTAAGAGAGTAAGTGCCGGACATTGCCCCGTGAGTGCCCGGATACCTGAAAGTAGCGGAACTAAGCATGACCGGTGGCCACTGGTCTTTATTGACCAATGTCTTGGGAACATCAAAATCGGGATATTCCGTAAAGTTAGGCATCAATGTCATCCAACCGTTAAAGCCGGTGTTGAATACATCATAGCTCAACACCCTTTTCAATGGTTGATAGCGACTGCGCAATAAAATTTCTCCAATGCTCATAATATCATTTATTTAATAAAGTTAGTACCTGGATTTTTGAACAAGTTTGCCATTCATTATCAATACATCATCACTTGGCAATGGCCATAAATAAATCTTCTCATCATACTTACGTTCACCATGCTGGACGATATAGGTTCCGTCGGCCATCGCTTCAAAAAGAAGGAAATCCGTCTTTGTCAAATGTCGGAGTCTCCGGCCAAAACCAGTTGCCTGCCGCAAAGTATTCCTTTGCCCTGTTGGCTGTACGGGTAAATCCGTACATATTGTGTCCGAAAAGCATTTCTCAAACTGATGCCAACGAAGCAAGTCGAAATAGCGCAGATTTTCCCATGCAAACTCCACACGACGCTCACGACGGAGCACTTTGCGCAATGCTGTCTGATCGGTTGTCGTGATGGACGGATAGTCGTTGGTTTGTGTACGGGCGGTGCCATAAGCACGGGCACGGACATCATTGATGCAAGCAAGGACAGTAGCGTCAATCTCCCCCAGTTCAATCTTAGCTTCGGCATACATCAACAATACATCGGCATAGCGCATGAGAATGACGGGGTTGTCGTTATACAAAGTAGTACGCCATGATTCTTGCGCGCCTTTGCGCAGGCAACAACCATTGTAAGCACAGTTGGAAGCATCCGAACCGCCTTTGGAATCTTTATTTGTAATCATACGATTTTGCGTATAGTCCATTACTTCGAGTGCGTTCGGCGCAGGATTCCACTCAATACCATAGATACGGCTGCCGGGAGCAGCAAATGTTTCCAGGCAACGGGGATCACGGTTGGCAAATGGATCGTGAGGATCAAAGCCACTGCCCGGTTCATCAATCGTCTTACCATTCGTCATTTCGTAGACAGCAAGAAGTTCCCACGAAGGTTGTGCATTATGTGTACCGCCTGCCGAACGGGCAATAAAGGAACCGATAGCCTGTGTAGTAGGTTTACCGTTTTCATCCAATTCAAGGTCGCTTGAGTGAGCAACAGAGAAAATAACTTCTTTGCTTCCTCTTGTCTTGTCGCGGAAAAGTTCTCCATAATCAGGGGCCAAGTCATATTTCCAGATCCATACAGTCTTGCGCAGCCTTTGCGGCAGTCCCGTAGTCGTGTTGATAGAGAGCAGTACGAGCCTTGTAAGCATAAGCCGTTCCTTTGTCCACACGGGTGGCGCCGCTATTATTATTTGCGGACGGCAAATTTTCTGCGGCATAGTCATAATCTTCATAAATTTGTTTCAGAACGACAGCTTTGTCGGTACGCCCCATCTCAAATGCTTCCTCCGGAGTAATCGAAGTCACGTAGAAAGGAACATCTCCCCAAAGAGTAATCAAACGTGAATAAGCAAACGCTCTGAAAAAACGGGCTTCGGCACGAAGCGTATTCAGTTCAGTGGTGGAATATTTGCCTTCAAGTTTGTCGAGTGCCTCCAAAATCCGGTTGGCACGACTAATGTTCTTGTACGTGTAACTCCAAACAGTCTTGATGTTAGGATTACTTGTAGAAGACGCATTCAGTGAACCTGCCGCAATGGTATAAATATTGGTTCGTTGTGCCCAGTCATCCGTATTACGGTCCAGCGTCCAACCTTCTTCTATAACAAAGAAAGTACTGCGATAAAAATCGTTCAACGAGATTCGAACTTCCTCCGGTGACGAGAACCAGTTTTCGCTGGATGCAGCTGAAGGAGGATTCAGATCGAGGTTCACACAAGAAGTTACAGATAGAAGAGCTATCATGCAAATCAATACATGTATTTTTTTCATATTATGTAATTTTTTTTCATACTCCATTAGAATTTGATATCCACTCCAAACGTATAAGTGCGTGTGATATAGGTAGAAGCGCCTGCTTCAGGGTCCCATCGAAAGATAACTATCAAAGCAGTATGGATCATCGATATTGACGTACACCCGAAGTCCCTTGATTCCGACTTTAGAGACGATTTTTTTAGGAACTGTATAGCCAACGTTGATATTCTTTATACGCATATAGGCACTACTCTTGAGCCAGTAATCCGACATTTTGTAGTTATTGTATTCACCGCCCTGATGACTCAAACGGGGATAGCTGGCTGCCGCGTTCTGCTCTGCAGTGTTATATACACTCCAATAATTACGGCTGCCATTGTCGTTCAGAAGGACCGACGGAGCCGGAAGCCATTGTCCCTGCATGGGGCGAATCATACTCTCGGTGAGGCGTGAAAGTTGTTTCCCGGACACCATTGAAGAGTAGGGAGAAAGAGAGACCTTTCCAGCCCAAACTAATAGAACCTCCATATAGATAGTGTGGCAATGAGCTACCAAGCACTACGCGGTCGTATGTCTCATTGATAATTCCGTCAGGAGTACCGTCCGGACCGCTGACATCTACATATTTCACATCACCCGGTTTGGTAGAAGCCGAAAGCAGAGCGCTTTCACTGACTTCCTCTGCGGTCTGGAACAAACCTGCAGTCTTATATCCGTACCAGGAGTTATATTCTGCGCCTTCGGTAATAATGGTACCATCGCTGTTAAACTGCTGCTTGCCGTTAAGATTATCTATTATAGACTTGTAATCAGAGATATTAAAACTTACCGCATAAGTTACATCTCCGATGCGGTCGGACCAGCCGAGTTTCACTTCCCAACCACGGGTATGCATTTTACCTACGTTCCTGTCAGGTGCCGAATAACCTGTAAACGAGGGGATTGCCACTGACAAGAGCATATCTGTTGTCTTCTTATAATAATAGTCTGCGCTAAAGTCAAGACGATTGTTAAAGAAAGCGGCATCCACACCTATATCCCAGCTTTGTGTTTTCTCCCAATGGATATTCTCATACGCATAATCCTGTTGAGCGGCGGACATCGATGATTGGGGCGTAGAACCTGCACTGTCATACATAATGGCATTATTGAACGAAATGTATGTCTGATAAGGATAATTTCCAATCCGCTCATTACCGAGCGTACCGATAGAGGCACGGAACTTCAGATAGTTTATCGGGGTTATGTTTTGCATGAACTTCTCGTTAGAGATGACCCAACCCACCGATGCGGACGGGAAGAATCCCCAACGGTGATCCTTGTGAAAACGTGAAGATCCGTCTTCACGAGCATTGAGCTGGAGGTAGTAACGGCTGTCGTAATTATACATGACACGGCCAAAAAATGAACGGTATGCATTCTGATAAGAATTGCCGGCTACAGCAAGAGCATTCTTGTTCGCCAAATCAAGATAAGGGAAAGAAGACAAAGACATATCGTTGGTCGATCCCGACATCGTTTCATACGTATAACTATAATCTTCGTAACCGACCATGGCATTGAAGTTATGTACCTTGCTGAAGGTCTTGTCGTATGTAGCGATGAATTGTTTCTCCAATGATTTGATGTTACGGCGTTCTTCACTTAGCGAATTGGAAGTATATCCAGAAACATATCCCAGCATAACATCGGTTTCGTATGCATCGTAAACAGGTATGGCTTTCTTCATCTCCTTTGATCGAAACAGTTCCGACGGTAGGAGTCAGATTGGCAGTAAGGGTCAAATCTTTTATGGGCTTATAGCTCAAAGAGAATTTACCGGTCATTGTGTTGGATACGGTCTTCTTCTCTCCGCCTTCCAATAAAGGCAAGGCAAGTGTATTGCTAAGACTGCCGTCTTTACCGGGACCAACACGGCCATCCGGATAAAGTCCCAAATAAATGGAAGGATACATATAAGCTGCACGAATCGGACTACCGGAAGTCGGGTCATTTTTTCGTGGCATAACGTACCGAGAAATCGATAGAACCGGAGAGCTTATCACTAATCTTGAGATTATTACGCGAACGGATAGAGATTCTTTCGTGGTTTGAACCTTTATAGATAGCGTCGGCATTTTCGTAGGTAGCGGAAGTGTGGCTCTTGATTACCTTGTTGCCATACGTCATGGTCAAGATTTGTGCTTATGGCGCATAGCAGTATTCGAAAGAATAGCGTCTTTCCAATCATAGATAGGATATTGAATGGGATCATACCTGTTGTTGGTAGCATAGTTGTCGATGTAGTCCTGTGAATAGTTGGCAAACTCGCCTCCCGCAGGATTACCGGCATCGTTCCACGACCATTCGTTATACATTGTCATGTAGTGATAAGGGTCGGTCAGGAATTTCGGAAATTCGGTAGGAGAAGACAACGAAATCTCTCCGTTATAACCGATCGAAAGCGTCCCTCGGTTGCCTCCTTAGTCGTTATCAAGATAACACCGGCAGCAGCACGGGCACCATAGATGGATGCAGAAGCTGCATCTTTAAGTACAGTAATCTGCTGTACGTCTTCGCTTGCTATATTGTCGAGGCTACTGACCATCATACCATCGACAAGGATAAGCGGACTCGAATCAGACATTGTTGTCACACCACGCACCTGAACCGTAGCACTCGCTCCCGGCATACTGCTCGAACGGGTAACCGTCAGTCCCGGAATCAGTCCTTGCAAAGATTGTGAAAGTTGAGACGTGCTCTGTTTCTCGATAAGCGAACTGTTGATTACCCCGACCGCACCTGTAAGATCTTTCTTTTTTACAGATCCATAGCCGATAACAACCGTCTCTTCAAGTTGTACAGCATCCTCTTTAAGTTTTATATTTACTACACTCTTACCATCCCATACCACAGTCTCGGTCACATAACCAAGATAACGGAATTCTATTGTATGGCCTGATTCAGCGCCATTGAGCGCATACTTTCCCCGACATATCGGAGGTAGTACCTTTTGCATTGTCTTTATCGTGGATCACCACTCCGACAAGAGGACCATTGGCATCGCTAACGACACCCTTCATTACATTCTGTGCAAAAGCCAGATTGATTTGCAGGAAACATGCCAATAACAGGCTTAATATACTTTTTTTCATACTCTTTTATTCTACGATTTCAAGCAATACATGTTGGTTATACTCTTTGATTGCCTCACCTGTTTCAGGATTACTCGGATGTTGCGCTGAAAAACGTGTCTGGCCGCTTGCGTGTGTCCAGTCAATATACTTTCCAGCGTAATTTGGCGCCATTAAGACATAAACGACCTGCCTGTCCAAATCTTAACACAATCTCATCCATATCCTTAGTCGTGGTAAATATTCCTTCGGCAGGGATATATGCACCATTATTGCTGGGATCGAGCAACATTCCCGCAAAGTTGTAGGTAATAGTCGCCGAGTAATTGATAGGTGCACCCGACAGTGTCTCTGTCGCACTTTCCTGAAGAGTCGAAGTCGGAAGAGCCGGTTTCCATTCTTCTCCATCCTTGAACTCGATCATCCAGTAGTTGGAACACATCGTTCCTAATTTGGTCACAAAATAGAAGTGTATCTTGGTACCAGCAGGAATGGTCGTACCTTTCATATCCCCATAGACATACCAATAATCACCGGGAATAGCTCCTGATACATACGGGTCACCATTACCACCCACGGCACGGCTGCATACGGCAGTCTGCGCTACATAACCTGTCCGGTCACATGCCCAATACTCAATCTTACCACTTCCGGCACTCGGAGCAAGATACTTGCCATTGGTTCCCGGGAATACCGATTGTGCCTCATCATCAGCAAAAATGTTCCACTTGTGTTGGCAGTTAAACTCTTCAAGTCCCAATCAGCCAAAATGCCCGAGAAAGCATCTTGTACAAGAGTATAGGTATAGTCTGTATCATCCTGGATGGTTACCGTTACTTTAATTGTCCTTTTGGTAAATGTCTTGTTCTCCGGGAAAGTAAGTTTAATATCACATTCACCTACCCCATTTGCAGGAGAAACGGTCACATCCGCATCTGCACATACAGCCTTCCACTCCTTATCTCCAAAGACTTTGAACGAGGATTCTGTTGTAGTTGTCAATCGATTCTGTGGTAGGACTGATACCTTTCGGGACAATCATCTTTTGGGTAATAACCAGCTTTAAAGGAGTTACATCATCGCCAATGAAACGAATGGCACCGACACGTGAACTAGTCGACGAATTTTCAGAGACTTTGATTGTAAACTTAGTAATCTCACCTTGTGTCTCATGCGAATCAACAACTGCCCAATGGCTATCGCTTCCATCGGTCTGACAATCGTTATTGACTCTGTAATAGACATTAGATGAAAGGTCAACAGTGAAAAGTCCACCTTCTGCTTCTACATCAAGTGTCTTTGTCGCGAGTGTCATATACGGATCATCCGAGTTATGACAAGATGCAAAAAGCACAAGCGACACACTTGCAAACAATAACATCTTTAGATTCATTTGATTAGTATTTAGGGTTATTAATAATTGACTAGCTAGACATTTTCAGACGTCTTGCATATATAATTCTGTATATCACATAAGCAAGTATCATGGCAATCATCAGTACGATACTTCCTATCACAATCCCTTTGACCGCAAGAGTCTTCGGATCGCCGGCAATAAGCAGACCTATCAGTAAGAGCGCAACGACACCAATGGTAATACAGAAGCAGTTAACAGCCAAATGCGAATAGATTAATACCGCTTTCTTCTCCTTTAATGTCGGTTCGCGATCGGCTTCAGGATCAGTATATTCACAAATGGCTTGATAACCTTTGTCTTCATACTTTTTACGTGCCGACCAAACTTCCATGATTGCAAGGATAAGTACAGGAAGTACACAACCGGCAACTGACTCTATAAGGCTTGGACTAATAACGGAGGCGGGAATTATGACGCGAGCCATAATACCAACGAGCCAGGTAAGAATCATTGCAGAAATAAGTTGGTTGCCTGTCAGCCGCTTCGAGAACAGTCCCCCATATCGACGGAATGTATAAAGGACACATCACCATAGTAAGAAGAGTTACTACCACCTTTTCGGCACCTCCGGCAAACGGAATGAGCATTGACAAAGCGATAATCACAAGTCCAAAGACAAATGTGAAGAGACGTCCTACCTTGATACGCTTTTTTCTCATCTGCCTGACGGTTTTTCTCTTTGTGTCCCCAAATATCATAAGTATATACATTGGCATATACATTCAAAATGCCCGAAACATTACTCAATGTAGCCGATAGCATCGCTGCCAACATCATACCGACCATTCCTTTCATAAGCACGAGTTTGCTCATATTCACATAAGCGTGTTCGCCGTTGAAAGTCATTGTGGTTGCATCCAAATCAAGCGCAAGTCCGGGTTCCATCACACGATAAATCATGGTAGGAAGATACCAGATAAGAGGAGTGACGAGATAAAGAATTCCGATTAAATAAGTACTCTTTTTTGCGTCTCTTGTAGTAGGCACGCTTATGTATCGCTGTACAAACGGCCAGTCACCGCCAATCATGGACACATTAAGAAATATCCACAGTAAAAGCCACCCCCATGTATAGGTCGGAGATGTGCCCGAGAAGAATCCTGGTATCTCACTGGCCTTATCGATAAATGCACTTACGCCTCCTACCGCGTTAAATGAAAGAGGTATCATAAATACAACCACGGCCAGAAGTACTCCGAACTGAATTACATCAGTCATTAGTACCGCAAGAAATCCTCCGGCAATGGTGTATCCAAGAGCGATGGCACCAAGGATAAGAAGCGCCCACCAAATACTTAGATAACCCATCGGTGAATCGCCCATCATACCCGTACTTGCAAAAATACTGCCACCATCGACTTTGATTAATGCACACATCACAACCGCTACCGCATACAGAGACACTGCCGTATGTACCGCACGGGCTATAATTCCTGAAATCGTGTAAAACTTACCGTGCGATGTCCGAACCGGATGGTAAGGAACTCCCCGGCGATTTGATACGTAGCTCCCGCCATTTGCCGAGATCCATTTACCGACAATAAACGATGCTACGCCAAGACAAAGTGCAACGACTACCGCAACAAGTCCCGATTTATAAGCAACGCCTCCCCAAACGACAAAGGTACTTGCCGAGAAGATAGTCATGTAGGAAGAGACTCCCGACAGCCACCACGAAGAATTTCGCCCGGCAATAAACATATCTTCGAGTTTTTAATTTTCCGGGACATCACAACACTCACGGCAATCAGTCCGAGAAAGTAGAGTAAAATAATAATATAATCTAACTGTTCCATATTCTGGTTCTTCTTTATATAATTGCGCCTAGTTTCTTCAATTCCTCTATGAGATTGTCAATATCAGCCTTTTGTACGGTCACACCTGCCTTTATACATTGTGCGGCTGCTACTCCTGCGGCTTGTCCTACCCCATACAACTTGCCTGAACGCGAAGTGACGCAAAGGAAGTCTTATCAGCACTAATACAGCGTCCCGCTACGAGCAGATTCGGGAAAATCTTCAGCTATAAGAGCACGATAAGGTACATACGCCGCTTTTTTAAGGAAAGTTACGCTCTGTTCCGCACCTGCTGCCACATGGATATCTATAGGATGTGCGCCGCGTGATATGCTATCAGGATATTTATAAGCATTCACATATTCTTCTGCTGTAATGGTATGTACACCTTTGATACGACGTGTCTCACGAATACCGGCATGTACGGCGACGGTCGTCACATAACTGTTTTTAAACTCTTCAAAGTTCTCTTTAAAGATTCGTGCTATTTTAAATACGTCTTCCCGTAAGCGACATTCCGCTGCGGTAAAATTTCTATTATCGATGGCATTTCCTGCAGTACGGGTCATATTAACCGTTACTTCGCCCGGACGAAGAGTGGTGCAAAACCAAGGACCTCCGAATTCGGGGATGCCAAGCTCCTCTTTCATTGCTAAAAGTTTCTCACGAACTGCAATGCAATGACAATTCTGCCCTTGTTTATTATGGTGCATGGCATCAATTATCATGGGCGAATCTGTATCCACACCTCCTAATATAAAATAGGTGGAAAGAGGTTGCAGCGGTTTACATTCATCAGTTTGCATCGGAACACCCGCCATAGCAGCAAGGTCACCATCCCCAGTGCAGTCGATATACATATCGGCACTGATGGCTTCTGTCCCATTCTTATTCTCAAAGAGGATACAGGATATTTTGCCGTCTTTTGCCTGGCAACCGCTTAAGTAAGAGTGCATATACATATCCACGCCGGCTTCCAGCATCATTTGCTGGCATAAAAGTTTGTAAAGCTCCGGATCAAAAAGCTACATTGCCAAGAGGTTTCTCAATGATACAGCCTCCCATCTTCTCCAGCCGTTCGATAAATTCCCATGGAATACCGCCTATCACCTTTTCATTATTATAGGTGAAAACACTCAAAGGAGTAACAAGCCCCATTGTAGCCATTCCACCTAAAAAACCATATTGTTCCACAACAGCAGTTTTCGCACCACTGCGAGCAGCCGCAATGGCCGCAATGAAACCAGCTGGTCCGCCACCGCAGACAACTACATCGTAGTTGCCCACAATTGGAACCCGTTTCGAAATTTCTATACTTCGTACTTTCTTGTCCATGACCGTTTTTATCCTTTAATTATTACCAATTCAAATAGATGGTAAACTTTGATGTGCTTTCGACCGCACTTATAAGAAAAAGAGGTGTGTTTTCATAGTTCTTTTTCTTTAGTTCGACATCATGTTGATGTAACAAAGATAAAGAACAAGAGCTTGAAAAAAAGTTTTTTCCTAACTCTTTTGCCTGCAAACGATTGCGGGAACGTTCCCAAAATCTGCAAACGTTACAAAAGCATTACACAAAGGCAAATGGGATTCGTATTTTACTCCAATATTAGGATTTATTGTTTGAAATCAATATCTTTGCTTTGATTTAAACCATCATTCAGCATGAAGTATATAACCATAAAAGACATCGCTCGACATTTGTCAATATCCGTCTCCACTGTATCTCGTGCATTGGGGGATGACAAGAATATCCGTAAAGAAACGAAAGAAAAGGTGATAGAAGCGGCTAAAAGATTGGGATATAGACCAAACCCTGTAGCAATCAACCTTAAATACGGACATACCAATACCGTGGGGGTGATCGTTCCTGAAATGGTTACGCCGTTTGCTTCACGAGTAATAAACGGCATACAAGAAGTGCTTCACACCAAAAATATAAAGGTGATTATTGCAGAGTCGGGAGGAGATCCGGAAAAGAAAAAGAGAACCTGCAACTGATGGAAGGATTCATGGTGGATGGCATCATCATCTGTCTTTGCAGTTATAAAAGGAATAAGGAGGAATATGCTCGTTTACAGCAAGCGGGAATGCCTATGGTGTTCTATGATCGTATTCCCTATGGACTTGAAGTTCCGCAAGTAATAGTGGACGATTATACGAAGTCATTCTTTCTCGTAGAAAGTCTGATCCGAAGCGGACGCAAACAGATTGTTCATATACAGGGACCGGACGATATTTACAACTCCATAGAACGTGTCAGAGGATACAAAGACGCTTTGGCTAAATTCGGGATTCCTTTTGATAAGAATAATATGCTGATAAAAACCGGTATGACTTTTGAAGAAGGGAAAAAGCAGCGGATATATTAGTGGAAAGAAATATTCCTTTCAATGCTATTTTCGCTTTTACGGAAACATTGGCTATTGGAGCTATGAACAGATTGAGGGAACTTGGGAAAAAAAATACCCGAAGAAAATCGCCGTAGCCAGTTTTTCAGGAACTGAACTTTCCAACATAGTCTATCCCAAATTGACTACAGTAGAACCGCCTTTGTACCAGATGGGGAAAAAAGCTGCCGAACTTATTTTAGAGAAAATCAAAGATCCGGCATCTCCCAATCATTCAATCGTGTTGGATGCGGAAATCAAAATGCGTGCATCGACGCCCAATGAATAATCGCCCCACTTAATAAAAAGCAAGGCGATTTTCTCCCCGTATAATACTTAAATCAAATGGAGATTGTGCTGCTATAGCTATCATTTCAGCTACTAGAAATAGTCATAACTTTCATTTTAAGAACTTTATTCCATACATATTTCTATTCTTTTGCAATCTCTATGTCATTGTACCACTACGAGTTTTAACTATAAACGAGGACAGAAATACTTTGAAAACATTTTTAATCAAGTAAATCTTGTCTTACATTATTAACTATAAACATATTGGGTATATATCTCCAGCATGTTGGACATATATAGCCAACATGTAGCGCATATATATCCTGCATGCAGCGTATATATTCACAACAAACAGCTTTTCCAGAAGAAATAGAAACCCTATTTTTCGTTCTTCATCACTCAGATACACAGTAGTAATGGCATGGCAAATAACATATTCAGATGCATCTATTCCAAAATACTGAATAAACTCTTCAATCTTGTCATTTGAAAGAATTATAGCCAGAATTGTAGCCATACCGCTATCAAAAAGATCATAGTAAGTTCAGACAGCAATATGAAATTATATAATTTAGTATTCTATATGAGAAGACAAGTATTACGGAAAATTTAGTTCTCTATAATAAAAAAGAGTTATATACATAAATTATACTCATCAAAAATTTGCGATTATCTTCTTTTTTGCAATAACTTTGCACACAATAAAAAAAGCAAAACAAACGTTATGAAAGCAAAAGTATTCTTTTCTATTGATTCTTCTGTATCAATTACAGCATATTCAGAAATAATAATGTAATCACATATATCAATGACAGCAAATCTTCTGGATTGAACTACAATTTTACAATTCCAACCTAACACATTATAATTATTAACATCTTTCTTTTTTGGGACTGGGAAAGAAAAAACATTTTGTATGAAAAAGAATTATTTTCAGTATTCTAATTGGATTTATGGCAATTAGTGTAAGCGCACAACTTATGCGCAGTGAAGAACTTGAAAAAGTACGCCAAAGAAAAGTTTGGTGATAAGTGGGAAAACGCAGCAGCCAATATAGGCTCTCAATTATCATTGGATAAAAACAACTCTTTGACGTACACACAAGTCATTGAGTGTGGAGAACAAACAAAAGAGAAATTATATGTTACTCTTAATCATTGGTTTGTTGAGTCTTTTAATGATGCAAAACTCTGTCATTCAACTTAAGGACAAAGAAGCAGGAGTTATTATTGGCAAAGGATATGTTGCTGGTATTGCTGGTCATACAGGCGGAATGAACATATATTGTCAGCATACATCCAATTATAAAAGTTGATATCAAGGACAAAAAAATTCGTGTGACCTATAATGTACAGTGCTATGATGTCGAAAAATCAATTGGTGGTGGCGTTATGTCTGCTTTTTCCAATGGCTCCACAAAACCTACACTATCTAACGAACAATGGGCACTTGAAACATGCTATCCTTTCGTAGAAAAGATGCGCATAAAGCTAAAAAGACTTCATCGAAAGCATTGGTTATGGCTCACGCATATTCAAATGTTATCATGGATAAAATTGAAGAAGCTGTAAAAAACGGCCTGGTTGGTAACGAATCCGATAATTGGTAATTCAATAATTACTTTTTATATAGAACCGTTTTAATAAATGGATTTCTATCGCAAACAACCTATATCTCAAGTATTAATAGCCAACGTGTAGACTATTAATACTTGAGATATAGGTTGTTAACATACAAGAAGCTTTGTATTAACTATTGAAATGATGATACTCTACCTCCCCACAGACGTTTCCATTTTCAATGACGTAATGCGACTCACCCTCAATCTCTCCTGATGATAAATCAGAGTTTATCTTATCATATACCGCTCTTCTTCCCATTTTTACTTGCTCCGATTCGCAAGAAGTGAGAACAAATCCACAAAACAAAATTATAATAAGAATTATCTTTTTTCATACTCTACAGTTTCTTATAGCTTTAAGTTTTTAGATTTATTATTTTAAAGAAATAGAACTCTTATTATAATATCCTATCGCAAATTCATAAGGATAGTTATCACCTCTAATCAATAATTGCTCACCTCCAGTTCCATTATCTGTGGTTTTCTCATGTCCCCAATGAACAAAACTGATATAAAGAGTATAGTATTCTTTTTTTCACCTCCCAAAACTTCTTCCATGTATGGATGTTTAACAAGGTTGAGATTATTCTTATTTATGGAATAATCAACAAAGTGAATGCTTGTAAATTTATCTCCTTTATATGTATAGTATCCTAATCCCCCATTTTTAAAAACTAAGTAATATGTATACGAACCTTTGTTCATTACATAAGTCCCTGTACCGGACTCTAATTCATTCGCAGTAATTTGTTTTTCATAAACTCATCTTTATCTTCATCTTTGCTACATCCAGCAAACATTAGTGCAGTAATCATTAAGAACAGTAAACTTTTCATGTTTGTTTTTTATGTTTATATTTAGCAAAAAACAAATAAGTTTGAATACAACCAAATTTTTCAAACTACTTTTCTGAAGATATTCAAAAACAAATATCAAAAGGCTCAAATACATTATTAACTATAAACATGGTGTGTATATATCTCCAGTATGTTGGATATATATAGCCAATATATTGGACATATATACACTACAAACAGCTATTACTTATGCAAACATGGAAGAAATATCAAGACAAGCCTTTATATATATCTTCGCAGATGAAAACAAAAGTATTGATGTGAGAATTAATTTGTGCATACTGGATTATTATATAAAATAAGAATAGTCTACTTCATAAAAAATAGTCTACCTTTGTACCGTCTTAATCGACAAGATGTTTTTACCAATTCATAAGGAAGATGTAATTAGTTCTACTCCATATATTAATAATTCCCCCCTTATCTTTTAGCAAATTCATCCGCATGAATTAATCTGTTGCACTTGAGCAACTATCCAGATACACTTGTGCAACTATCTGGTTACACAAGTCCATTTCTGAAGTTACTCAACTGCAACATCTAATAATCATCTAAAAGAAATTATAGTATGAGTATACTTTATAAAACAACTCGCTTTGCAGATACCTTTACAGGAGATAAGGATACAAACATTCGTGTACAACTGCTATCATGGGATACACTTGATACAAAAGCTTTTGTAGAGTATCTGGCGTTCAGGAATAATATCACAAAAGGTGATGCATATAAAAATCTAAGTATGGTACTGGAAGGAATAGAAGCCATTCTGAAGGATGGAAACATTCTCAATCTGGATGACTTCGGCAGTTTCTCTCTAACGGCAGTTTCTGCGAGGACAAAGAACCCAGTGAAACCATCGGGCAGAATCCATAGAAGTGAAGAACGTTGTGTTTAAAGCAGAAAAGCATCTGAAAAAGGACAATAACAGCAGCCGGATTCGAGAAATATAATCCTGAAAAACATAACAAACGAAAATACTAAAACAACATGGAATACGACAGAATTTACTCCATCCGAAAAGGTGAATACTTTGCGGATGCATTGAAACGTGCCGGCAAAGACTTCATCCCGACCAATTGTATTATTAATAAACTCCTCCCCCGGACTGGGCGCTACACACTGCGAATTGACAGCACCCCGAAAGTCTATTATTATCGAGCCCAATGTGCCTGTCATTGAATCTAAAGCAAAGGTACACAAGAATTCATTGGCTATCTACAAAGGGGTTAGCATCCGGCAAGTCACCGACTTTCTGGAGAAGAACCAGGACAAACATTACAAATTGCTGACTACTCCCGAAGGCTTTACCAAAATTAAAGAAGCCATGCAGGCCGTAGATATAGATATGTACGCAGAGTGTTTTATCTTGTTTGACGAATGTGAGAAGTTGGTACAGGACGTACATTACCGTGATTCCATCCGCGAACCGATGAATGATTTTTTCCGTTTCCGGACAAGGCATTGATTTCAGCTACACCCATCGTACCCGAAAAAGATAATCGCTTCGATGGTTTCACACGAGTATTAATCCAACCGGACTACGCATATCAACAGAAACTAAAAACTGATTACTACAAACAATGTACTGGCTACTTTGCAAGAGGTAATTGAAGCCAAACGCGGCACAGTCTGTATCTTCTGTAACAGTATCGACTCAATAGACAGTTTCTACCGATTGATTCCCGAATTGAACAATGCTTGCACCTTTTGTAGCGAAGACGGACAGTATAAGTTGTGGAAAGGTAACCGCCGCAAGAAGTCCATAATGATAACCGAACTGGAACGTTACAATTTCTTCACTTCACGTTTCTACTCTGCTGTGGATATTGTATGCAAAAACCCGCCACATGTGATTCTCATCAGTGATTTGTACGGTGCAACCCAATCGGTTATTGATCCGGCTACCGAAGCAATTCAAATCATCGGACGATTTCGAGGTGGAGTAAACACCGTGACACATATTGCTTCTATCCGTCCGGACCTGAATGTATGTCTGCCAATGAAATTGACAGTTGGATAGAAGGAGCCGCCAGTATTTTCAACGGGTGGAAAAAACAACTGGCACGAACCTCAAATATCGGTGAACGTACTTTGTTGCAGGAAGCCATCGGAGAGAATTCATATCTCCCCTATTTGGATGCGAATGGAAAACCCGACCCGTTTCTGATAGCCAATTTATATGAGAAAGAACAAGTGAAACGACTATATACTTCCGCTGATCTGCTTTTTGTAATGCCTACCAGCAGACCGATTACTTCGCATTCTCTCATGAAGAGCGTCTTATGCCGGTTTCGGACAATGAACGCATGGCTATCCAGCATCGTCTGGCAAAGAAGAAACGGGCAGAACTGATCGTCCGAAAACTGGAAGAGATGGAAAAGATGAGCAGAGCTACCGACAAAAAATTGCAAAAACGCTACCAACGCATGCTGGGAAATCTGATTACTACTACCACCGACAGATACCTATACGATTGTTTCTGCCGGTTCGGAGGGGATTTTATTCGCGAATCCGATTATAACGAAAAATAAATTGCGGACAGCATTGAATGTAAGCAGCGAACATACGATTAAGCAATCGGGACAAATGAAAATATCTATTCAGCGCACTTTTCCCATAGACTCCGAACTTTCCGTTCAAGAAGCGAAAAAGCATGCTAAAACAAGTATATAAAAAAATGGGACTGAACACAGAACGAGGCATCACAACAAAGGAACTGGAACAATATGCCGAGGTGGAAAAAGGTTGGAAACACGACAATAGGACAATCAAAATATTGAAATTCAAGTAATTGGTAATAAAATGCAGTTTTCGCTCCGAAAAAAGCAAAAACTCTATATACATTTCATGTAAACTTCTCTTATTTTTTAGCTATTTTGAGTGATAAGTCATTGAGTATAAGAGCTGCCACATTTTTGTTTCTCCCCGTATAATACTTAAAAGAAAGACAAAAATGTGGCAGAGATCAGTTTACATATTATCAAGTATAAAATCAGCTGAAATTCCGAAATTATCTCGTAAACGTTTCACCAGATTTAAATTAAGCGCCCGTTTCCCCAGATAAAAGCTCACTGATACGAGACTCTGAAATGCCCAGTTTCTGCGCAGCTTCTTTCTGCTTTATATTTTCAGCGTCCATACGTTTTTTATAGCGTCTGTTATGATTGTAGAAACCTTTCCCGGTAGAGGATGGTATGCTGCTTCCATTCATAAATAGCGTCTGTCAAACGTACAAATTCTTCTTTATCAGAATCCGACAGCAACTCCATATCACCAAGTTTAGTTCCTTTTTCAATCAGAACTTCTGCCCTTTTTATATTCCCTGTATTGGGGAATCATTATTAATTTTCATAATACCCTCCTTCTTAAATATTCTTAGCATCAATTCTATCATAATCATTATGAGTGCCAATAAAACGAATTACCATTGTACCTGCAAAAAAACAACAACTGAAACGAGTCGATAATTATTACCGCGAATATTAAACACATAGCGATTATTTCCTACATAATCGGCTGAAAGAAAATCTTTTTTAGTTCATTATGATTTTTTCCAATTTGCAGCTTCTATTTTTTTTTTCTACCCACTTTTCAATGGCATTATTAGCATCTGCATGTTTTTTAATGAAATCTTCCAGCTTTTCAGAATCGATTATTTTCATTACTCTTTGATTTGAGACAAAGGTAGCAATAATTCCCAAATGTGGAATTTTATAGAGAGTTATTTTTTATTTTTAAATAATTATTCAACCGTTTACGCGCAAACAATGCCAACACAAACACAAGACAGACTCCCAGTCCCCATATCCACAATAAAAAATCTCCTCCTTCGGTTTTTCCATAAGAATGTAGACCGCTTAAATAGTAATTCACTCCGAACCAAGTCATGATAACGGAAAGAATGGCTACAACCGAAAGCAGATTAAAACACCAGTCGGTCTTTCCTTTCAGCAGAGGAATGAAACGGATGTGAAGCACCAATGCATAAACAACGATTGAAATCAATGCCCAAGTTTCTTTGGGGTCCCAGCCCCAATATCTACCCCCCCAGGAGACGTTGGCCCAGATGGCCCCTAGAAATGTACCTGCGGTCATAAAGAACAGGCCGAGGATCATTGCCATTTCATTCAGTAATGTCAGTTCACGGATGCGGAACTGGAGTTTCAACCGATTGGTGGCGGAAAGCAAATTCATCAATACAAGGTTAAATAGTCCTGTCAGGTGCGCAAAGCGCAAAGAATACATAACCGATCATGATAATAGCGACATGAGACATTAGCCAATAAGACTGGAGTACCGGAACCAAAGGAGTGATTTCCGGATTCAGATGGTTCAGTCCTGCCACAAAAAGCATGATTCCACCTAATAGTCCCGCTAATGCGGGAAGAATACGGAATCGGCGGGCAAACAGAAGTCCGCTGCCTACCAGCAACCAAGAGGTACATATCATTGACTCGTAAGCATTTGCCCAAGGCGCGTGCCCGCAAATATACCAACGTAGCAAGACACCTGCCGTATGCGTAAGGAAAGCGATTGTCAGAGAGCAATCAGAATACCACTTAGTTTTCTCCCCCATTTGAAGTCCGCA
>VOFC01002902.1_pt1 | contig 25749 bp, 47 predicted proteins | sample 5384161 | NCBI WGS metagenome assembly VOFC01 (sample SAMN12384722, study PRJNA508395) | human gut metagenome | isolation source: healthy gut B | host: Homo sapiens | reverse complement strand
AAAAATGGATCATAGAAATCCTTTCTGGTGGGATTTAAAAAATATCTCTATTTCTTTCTTATCTTTTAATCCTTTGTTTGCTATTATATTTGCCACTAATCGGCTTATATTAAACTCTTTTTGATATTTTTTCAGCTGTATCTGTTTGTGTATCATTTATTTTCCATTTCTTGTTCAAATTTTAACTACCTACTTTAAATAAAAATTTGATAATATTCTATACCAAAACATACAAAAAAACAAGCATTTGGTTAAATTAATGCTTGTTTTATATAGATTTTATTCTTCGTCTTCTGAAGCTCTTGGTTTCATTAATGGATATAATACTACATCTCTTATATTATCACTATTTGTTAAGAATTGTAAGAATCTATCTATTCCAAGTCCCCAACCAGAAATTGGTGGCATACCATATTCCATAGCTCTAATATATTCTGTATCAATGCTCATAGCTTCTTCATCACCCTCAGCTTTTAACTTTGCTTTGCTCTAGTAATCTTTTTGTTCTTGCTCTTCTGCATCAACAAGTTCTGAGTAACCATTGATTATTTCTTGTCCATTAACTACTAATTGGAATCTATCTGTTATTTGTGGATTTTCATCATTGCTTCTTGCAAGTGGTGATAAATCTAATGGATGCTTTGTTAAGTATGTTGGATTAATTATTTTGGTCTACTTACTTTTTGTATAATGTATCTATTAGATTTCCTCTACCTAGATTTTCTAAGTTGTCTGCTTCTAGTTTAATTCCTTGTCTGTTAATCTCTGCTAAAAGTTCTTGTGCAGTAGAATATTTATCAATATCTATTCCACAATCTTGTAATATTAAATCTCTAAAAGATACTGCTGGCCATTCTCCACCGAAATCTACTTCTTGTCCACCTAATTGTAGTTTTAAATTTCCATCAAATAATTTATCTAATATATAGATAATCATTTCTCTTAAGAACTTCATATTGTCTTTATAGCACCAATATGCACTATATCCTTCTACCATTGTGAAGTCTTGTAAATGATTTGCATCCATTCCTTCATTTCTGAAATCTCTTGCTATTTCGTATACATGTTCAAATCCACCAATTATTAACTTCTTTAATGTTAACTCTGGTGATATTCTTAAATATACATCCATATCTAGAGCATTGTGATGTGTTATAAATGGTCTTGCTGTTGCTCCTGATGCTGTGTTTTTTGAAGAACTGGTGTATCAACCTCTAAGAATCCGTGATTATCTAAAAACTCACGCATTAATCTTATTAATTTTGTTCTTAATATAAATCTCTTTTTAGAGTCATCATTCATTATTAAGTCTAAATGTCTTTCTCTATAAACAGCTTCTGTGTCTGTTATTCCATGGAATTTTTCTGGAAGTGGTCTGAAAGCTTTTCCTAAAAATGTATATTCATATACTTGTAAAGTTTTCTCTCCTGCTTCTGTTGTAAAAAATATCACCTTTTACTCCTATAAAATCTCCTATATCTACAGTCTCATGAAGGAATTTATATGTTTCTTCTCCTAAGTCATCTCTTTGTATACATAATTGAAGATGTCCTTGTAAATCTTGTAAATCTAAGAAACTGATTTTTGCCAAGTTTTCGTTTAGACATTATTCTCCCCGCAATCGAAACATTTTTTGTTCCGTCTGCTAAATTTCTTGCGTCTTTTTATTGTGTGCGTTTTTCATATCTTTCTGGTCTTACACTTATACCATGATCTTTTATTTTTTGCATTTTCTCCTTACGCACTTGCATTAATTCTTTTTATGTCTGCCATGAAACATACCTCCTTTTATAAAAATTACTTTCTTATTATTACATAAAAAGCCTTTGAATGTCAAGGCTTTTTGGTACTTTTTATTCCTTTGTTATCCATTTTATTAAATCTAGATTTGCTGAGTCTAGTATCATATCATTTTTGGCATTACTCTAAATGTATAACCATAATTTCCACCTGTCATTAATTCTATTGTCGCTTGATACTCATATTCTTTATTTTCATCATCTGAGTTTATTAATGTCATTGGTATTATAGAGATATTGTCAACTATTCCATCATCCATTATTTGTCCATAATAAACTTGTGCTTCAACACTATCTACCGAAATATTTGGAAGTGTAACTTTACATTTTACAGTTATTTTATTTCCTGCATCTATTGTCATATTATCAAGATTGCCTTTTTCTTGTTTTATAATTATATTTTTCCAATTTAATGTTACATTATTCTTCCATGTGTTAAATTCTCCAACAGCAGACAAGTCTGTGTAATATTTATTGTACAAATTACAAAGTGGTATGTATAGTTTAGAAACATAGTCTATCAACATTCTTGAAGTGCTGTATCTACCAGCATTTGACATTATAGAGTTTTTCATAATCTCTATCCATTTTTTTGATAGTCCATTTGCATCTTTTGCATAATACGTTGGAATTATTTTATTTTCTAATGTTTGATAAATGCTTTCACTGTCTGCATTGTCTTGTTCTTCATAAGAAGAGTACTCTGCATTTGTTCCAATTACCCATCCGTTTTTTGGTTATAACCTTCTGCCCACCATCCATCTGATATACTAAAGTTTATAACTCCATTTGCAGCAGCTTTTTGTCCACTTGTTCCAGAAGCTTCCATTGGTCTTCTTGGCGTATTTTAAGCCAAACATCAACACCACTTACCAAGTGTTTAGAAAGTTCCATGTTGTAATTTTCTAGCAAGAATATTTTTCCTTTAAATTGAGGTTTCATAGATATATCATGTATAAATTTTATTAAATCTTTTTCCGCCTCCATCAGAAGGATGTGCTTTTCCTGCAAATATTATCTGCACTGGTCTTTCTGCATTATTTAGAATTTGAGTTATTCTTTCTAAATCTTTAAATATCAATGTTGCTCTTTTTTGTAAGTTGCAAATCTTCTTGCAAATCCTATTGTTAGTGCATTCTGGGTTTAAGTTGAGAAGTTATTTTGTTTATTTCGTCATAGCGATATCCTTCTCTTTTCATTCTTGTTGTTATATTGTCTTTTACTAATTTTAAAAGTTTTACTTTTTCTATCATAATGAGCATTCCACAATTCCTTATCAGGAATATCTGCTACTTTCTGCCATGTATTATCATTTTGAATATCATCTCGCCAATATGGTTTTAGATATTTATTGTATAATTTTTTAATATTTGGTGCCAACCATGTACATGTATGGACTCCATTTGTGACATATGTTATAGGAGATTCGTTTGCTGCAATGTTAGGCCAAACTTCTCCAAATAGTTCTCTTGAAACGGCTCCATGTAGTTTACTAACTCCGTTCTTTTTACCAGCATATTTAAGGGCTAATATTCCCATATTAAAACCCAGATGTTGCTAAATCTGCGTTTGGTTTCATTCCTAATCTAAAAAGAAATCTTCTTTTGATATTGAATATCTCTATTGCAATATTCTGATTTTTGTACTCCATATCCCTCTATTCTTTGTCTAAAATAACCATTTTTATATAATAAACCTACTGCAACTAATGGAATTCCTAAATCACTTGCAGATTTTAAGTGATCTCCTGATAATATTCCAAGTCCCCCTGAATAAATTGGAATTGTTTGATCTAATCCATATTCTGCTGAAAAATATGCTATTAAATCTTTTTTATTTTCTGGATATTTTTCTGCAAACCATGTATCTTTGCTATTCATATAATCTTCAAAATTTTTAGCTATTTTTTCATATTCTTTAACAAAATTTGGGTCGCTTGCTGCTTTTTTCTAATCTAGCTGCGATACTCTTCTTAGAAATTTTATAGGATTCTTATTTACTGTTTCCCATAAATCTTTATCTATTTTCTTTAATAATCTTAGGTATTCTGTATTCCAACTCCACCATAGATTATTTGCTATCTCTTGTAATTTCTCAATATTTTTTGGTAATTGTGGATTAACTGTTATTTTATTAAAAGGTGGAAGTACCATTACTCAGCAAACAGCAAAAAAATCTGTATTTAATAAAAGAAAAAAAGACGTTTCTAACAGAAAGGTTGCAGAATTTTTAATTGGTAGAGATTTAGAAAAAAATACAATAAAGATGAAATCTTAGAGTTATATGTTAACACCATCTATTTTGGAGATGGATATTACGGGATTCAAGAAGCATCAAAAAGGATATTTTGGAAAAGACGCAAAGGATTTGACTTTATATGAAGCCACAATGCTTGCTGGTGTTCCAAATGCTCCTAGCCTTTTATGCTCCAACAGTCAACTTTCATTTAACTCAGAGCAGACAAAAAAGGTTGTTTCTTCTATGGTGGAGACCGGAACATTATCTCAAGAAGAAGCTGATAAATTATATACTCAGATTGATTCATCAACTTATTCAAAATAAAGTTCGACCCTCTCTCAGCACTACTGAGAGGGGTCATTGTTTGGAGTAGTTTAGCAGTTGGCCGCCCAAACGGTAATATGGTGCTTACCGTTCTCAACCTGCACATCATAGCCCTTTTCCGTCAGGGTAGCCGCTACAAACTGCGCACAGTTGAAATCGTCAAGAGAGTTTCCGATAGCAAAACCATACCGCGGGGGGATACCCGCAGCTGCTTCTCGAAAGCCTTAACCAGCTTGTTTCCACGATGCAAAACGTCCTTCTTGATAACAACTTCCTCTGCCTTGAACAACATTTCGTTTGTTCCTCCTTATTATTTTTTGTCCCATTTCTTAGGATTACTATTATTATACCACAATAGAAACATAAAGTCAATTTTCCCCAGTAAGGTCAAATCGCCCAATACCGTAGTATTTATAGGTATTGGGCGTACTTTTTATTTATATATTATATTTTTCTTTTTTTTTTTGCTATATGTTGTATGTAAATATTTATGAGCAACTTTGCTTCCTGGTTTTTCTAAGAATTCCTTATATAATTTTATAATAGTAGGATTTTGATGTGATTTTCTTATTGTGCTAGCTTACAGATACTACATAAATTTTATTTCTATCTATTTTACTTTTTTTGCAAAATATGATTTTATAATTGCACCTAACATCTGATGTGGTGATTTGCAACTAGATAAATGTTTAATATTTTCTGGATAATTCATCTCTACAAATTTAACCCATGCTGGACAGCAAGATGTTGTCATAGGTAAATTATCATTATTTTTTATTCTAGTTACTAAATTCAGTTGCTTCTTCCATTATAGTAAAGTCTGCTCCTGTATTTGTATCGAATACTTTATCAAAGCCAAGACTTTTTAATGCAGATACCATCTTTCCTGTAACGTTTGTGCCTATTTCCATTCCAAATTCTTCACCAAGTGCCACTCTTACAGCTGGAGCAGTTTGAACTACTGTATATACATCTGGATCTTTTAATTTTGCCCATACATCATTTATATTCTCTTTTTCATGAAGTGCACCTGTTGGACAAGCTTCTATACATTGTCCGCAAAATGTGCAGTTTACGTCATTCAAACTTTTATCATATGTAGTTGAAATACAAGAGTCAAAACCTCTGTTAATACAATCTATTGCTCCTATCTCTTGAACATTTTTGCAAGTAGCAACACATCTTCTACATAGGATACATTTGTTAAAATCTCTCACTATTGCAGGAGACTTATCGTCTATTTCATGTTTAGTTCTTTCTCCTTCATATTCATTACATCTAGTACATTAAACTTTATTGATAAGTCCTTGAAGTTCACAGTTTCCTGAACGTGTACATGTTAAACAATCTTTGGCATGATTTGAGATTATTAAATCAAGTATAACATGTCTTGCTTCTAATACATTTTGAGTATGTGTATGTACAACCATTCCTTCTTCAACTGTTTGAATACAAGAAGTTGCAAATCCTTTTCTCCCTTCCACTTCTACTATGCACATTCTGCAATCTCCAACTTCGTTTATTTTTTTTTTAAAAGCATAGTGTTGGTATATCTATTCCTGCCTGCCTTGCAGCTTCTAAGATATGTAGTTCCTTCTGGTACACAGACCTTTTATCATCTATTTTTAAATTTACCATAATCATTCTCCTATTTTTTATTATCCAATTGCATGAAATGGACACATTCTAATACAAGTTCCGCATTTTATACATTTGTCTTGATTTATAATTCTTTTTCCCTTCCTTCTCCTTCTATTGCCGAAGTTGACAGTTCTTTTGGCAAATTCCACAAGCCTTACATTTATCTTCGTCTATTTGTATTTTTGCAAGTTTTTTGCATTCCATAGCCTTACATTCTTTTTCTATGGCATGTTGCCTAAATTCTTCTTTAAAATATTTTAATGTGCTTATTACAGGATTAGGAGCACTTTGTCCTAGTCCACATATACTAGATTTTTTATATTTACAGCTAGTTTTTCTAATTTATATATATCTATTTCGTCTCCCTCACTTCAGTTGTTAATTTTTCCAAAATTTCCAGCATTCTTTTTGTACCTATTCTACATGGCGTACACTTACCACAACTTTCGCTTACTGTGAATTCCAAATAAAATTTAGCTAAGCACACCATACATTTTGTGTCATCCATTACAATAAGTCCACCAGAACCCATCATAGAACCAATTTCTTTTAGTGATTCATAATCAATTTTGTATCTAAATGCTCTTTGGGAATACATCCTCCTGAAGGGCCTCCTGTTTGAGCAGCTTTAAATTGTCTTCCATTTGGAATTCCTCCACCAATATCAAATACTATTTCTCTCAGTGTTGTCCCCATTGGAACCTCTACAAGTCCTATGTTTTCAACATTTCCACCAAGCGCAAACACCTTTGTACCTTTTGAAGTTTCTGTTCCTATTTTAGAATACCAATCCGCTCCATTTATAATTATCTTTGTTACATTTGCATATGTTTCAACATTATTTATTAATGTTGGTTTACCCCAAAACCTGCTTGTGCTGGATATGGTGGTTTTACTCTTGGCTGGCCACGTTTTCCTTCTATTGATTCAAAAGTGCTGTTTCTTCTCCACAAACAAAAGCTCCTGCACCAAGTCTTATTTCAACATCAAAGTTGAAATTGTTCCAAATATTTTCTTTCCTAATATTCCATATTTTCTTTCTTGGTCTATTGCAATTTGAGTCTTTTTTTTACTGCGATTGGATATTCTGCTCTTACATAAATGAATCCTTTTCTGCTCCAATTGCATATCCTGCTATCGCCATAGCTTCTAATACACTATTTGGATCTCCCTCTAAAATGCTTCTATCCATAAAAGCTCCTGGATCCCCTTCATCAGCATTACATATTACATATTTTGACCATCACCTTTTGCTTTTTACAAAGGCTCCATTTCTTACCTGTTGGGAAGCCAGCTCCACCTCTACCTCTTAAGCCAGATTTACTAATTTCTTCTATTACTTCATCTCTTGTCATTGTTGTTAAAACTTTTTCCAAAGCTTTAAATCCATCAAAGGCTATATATTCATCAATATTCTCTGGATCTATAACTCCACAATTTTTAAGAGCTATACGCATCTGCTTTTTGTAAAAAGGTAAGTTCATCTAATTTTTTACTACAGTGCCATCAATATCCTTGCAAAGTAATCTTTCAACAATTTTGCCTTCCATATATGAGTTTTTATAATTTCTTCACAATCTTCTGGTTTTACCATTGAATAAAAAAGTATCTTCTGGTCTTAATTATTACAATTGGACCTTTTGAACACAAAACCAAAACATCCTGTTTTTATTACTCTTACATTTTCTAGCTTTTTTTCTTTACTATTTTTTTAAAGTTTTCCATTATTTGCGTTGATTTAGAAGATGTACATCCTGTTCCGTGACATACTAATATGTTTTTCTTTTGCACTTTGCATTTACATTAACTCTTAAATCTAGTTCTTCTCTTTTTTCTTTTGCGTATTTTTTCTATATCTTCAATAGTTTTTTTCATTTCCTCCTTTATGGCCTACTAGCCTTTGTTAAAATTTATTCTTTAGACATATACATATCCAAAACTTCGTCCATTTTCTTAACAGTAGCTTTTCCATATACTTCATCATTAACTGTAAATACAGGTGCTAAACCACAAGCTCCAACACATCTTGTTGTATCTAGTGAAAACTTTCCGTCAGATGTTGTTTGACCCTCTTCTACTCTAATTTTGACTTTGCTCTTTCTAATATCTCTTTGGAACCTTTTACGAAAACAAGCAGTACCGAGACATACTGAAACATTGTATTTCCCTTTTGGTACTAATGTAAATCTTGAATAAAATGTTATAACTCCGTACACTTCTGCTAACGCCATATTTAAATAATTGGCTATTTCAATTTGTGCAATTTTAGGAATGTAGCCATATTTTACTTGTACTTCGTTTAATATTGGAATTAAATTGTCTTTATTTCTTTGGTACTTTTTTTTAGGATTTCTCCGATTTCTGTCTTTAGCTTTTTCTCAACACAATTTGTGCATTTGTTTTCCTCCATGCTTTCCTCCTTTATACATTTGTATTTTGTGTTTATATTTTCTTTTAAGTTTATTATCTTTTTTTGGATGCAATATAACTGCAAATTGATTATACCAAAATCGACATTTTTATACAATGTTTTTAAAAAGTTTTTTATTTTATCCAAAGTAAAAAGTAATACAACACTTGTCGTATTACTTTTTTAGTATAGCATTGTGTCTGCACTCTCTTGTGCTTGGTTTGATTCTTTGTTTATGAAGTTATGTTGTTTCCACATTCCTACTTCATCTTCTATTTGTGATACTCTTGTTTCTGTTTTTGCGTCTTTTGATTTTGCAATTATTCCGTTTTCATCTAGTAGCAAGTTTATTGTTACTCCTGCTAGTATTAAAAGTACAACTATTGTTACTACTAATGCAATTAGGGTTATACCCTTTTTGTTTTTTAACATGATTTTTCCTCCTGTGTTTTTTTGTTTTTTAGTTTCATTTGTCCATATTTATTGTTCTTGTTTTTTTTGATTTTATTATAAAACATTTCGTTCTATCTTTCAATCACTATTTAACTTTTTTATTAAATATGTTATTCAATAAAAAATCTTAGGGGTGCAATGCGCTTGCCTTCTAAGATTTTCACGTTCTCTACTATTCCGCAGTTTTATAATTCTTTATTTTTAGCCTATTGACTTTTTCCCTTACAGTTGTGCTATATATAAGATTAGTTAGTTTTAATGGGAGCACCATTTTTATAATATAATGGTTACATGGGTAGGTGGCCGAGTGGCTAAAGGCGGCAGACTGTGGTCTTTGGTTTAAACAAAACCTAAAATTGCAGCTTTCATAAGTAATTATGAAATGAACACCGGGCTAATTCGGGGAACTCTTAACAGTTAGGCTGATGACAATCCCGAGCTAGGAAAACATTTTTTCCAAGTGTAGAGACTTTATACCTGGTATCTGTTCGACAGATAAAGAGAAAGTCCAGACTACAAACATTTTATGGTAGTGAAAACTAGAGTAGTAAGAAATCTGTTCTCGAAAGGGTACGATGGTTCGAATCCATCCCTGCCCACCAAAAATAGTATCATAACTTCAGTTATGGTATTATTTTTGCGTAAAATTTACTAAAATGATGGATTCGAAAAGGACCTTTTTATTTTTATCTATAAATTTCTATTTTTTGTTTATTTTCAATATCTTTGTGGTATAATGTGTTCATGATTTTTAATTACATAAGAAAGGATGATGTATATGTCATATAATTTTAGAGAAATTGAACAAAAATGGCAAGATTATTGGGATGAAAATAAAACATTTTATACAGATGTTTGGGATTTCTCAAAACCAAAGTATTATGCTCTAGATATGTTCCCTTACCCATCTGGTCAAGGTCTTCATGTTGGGCATCCAGAAGGATATACAGCAACAGATATAGTGTCTAGAATGCGTAGAATGCAAGGGTATAATGTTCTTCACCCAATGGGATGGGATGCTTTCGGACTCCCTGCCGAGCAATATGCAATCAAAACAGGAAATCATCCTGCTACATTCACTCAAAAAATATCGAAACATTTAAAAAGCAATTAAAGATGCTTGGTCTTTCTTTTGATTGGGATAAAGAAGTTTCTACATGTGATCCTTCTTTTTATAAATGGACTCAATGGATTTTAAACAACTTTATAATGATGGATTAGCAAAGCTTATAGAAATGCCTGTTAACTGGTGCGAAGGTCTAGGTTGTGTTTTGTCTAATGATGAAGTAATTGATGGAAAAAAAGTGAAAGAGGTGGCTTCCCTGTTGTTAGAAAAATATGAAGCAATGGGTATTAGACATTCCTAAATATGCTGATATTTTGCTCGACGGTCTTGACGATGTTGACTGGCCTGAATCTACAAAAGAAATTCAAAGAAATTGGATTGGTAAGTCTATTGGTGCAGAAGTAGTTTTCAAAGTTGCAAACAGTGATTATAACTTTACTGTTTTCACAACAAGGGCTGACACTTTATTTGGAGCAACTTATTGTGTACTAGCTCCAGAGCATGAACTTGTAAAAAATATTACAACTGCTGAGCAAAAACAAGCTGTTGAAGATTATATACAACTTGCAGCTTCTAAATCAGATTTAGAAAGAACAGAATTAAGCAAAGAAAAAACTGGTGTATTTACTGGCGCTTATGCAGTAAATCCTGTTAACGGAAAAGAAATTCCTATTTGGATTTCAGACTATGTTTTATCTACATATGGTACAGGAGCCATTATGGCTGTTCCAGCACACGATCAAAGAGATTACGAATTTGCAACTAAGTTTGGTATTGATATTATTCCAGTTATCGACGGTGGAGATGTTTCGAAAGAAGCTTATACCGGAGATGGTCTTCATATTAATTCTGATTTCTTAAATGGATTGAATAAAGAAGATGGAATTAATAAAATGATTTCTTGGCTTGAAGATAATCATATTGGTAAAAAGAAAGTCAACTACAAACTTCGTGAATGGATATTTGCCCGTCAACGTTATTGGGGTGAGCCTATTCCTATTGTTTATTTAGATGATGAAATGAAAGCTTTGGCTGATAGTGATTTACCATTAGTGTTGCCAGAGCTTGAGGATTATAGTCCTTCTAAAACAGGTGCTTCTCCTCTAGATAAAGCTACTGATTGGAATACTACTTTTTGAAGGCAAACCAGCAAAACGTGAAACAAGTACAATGCCTGGTTCTGCAGGTTCAAGTTGGTATTTCTTAAGATATATAGATCCACATAATGATGATGAGTTTGCTAATTATGAACTTTAAAACATTGGCTACCAGTTGATTTATATGTTGGTGGACCAGAACACGCTGTAGGACATTTATTATATTCTAGATTTTGGAACAATTATTTATATAATAAAGGTGTTGTTCCTGTAAAAGAGCCATTTGCCAAACTTCGTCATCAAGGAATGATTCTTGGAACTAACGGAGAAAAAGATGAGTAAGTCAAAAGGAAATGTTATAAATCCTGATGATATGGTAAAAACAATATGGTGCTGATTCTTTTAAGAATTTACGAAATGTTTATGGGACCTCTTGACGCTACAAAAAACCATGGGATCCAAACGGTATTTCTGGTTCTAAGAAATTCTTAGACAGAGTTTGGAGATTGTTTGTAGAATCTGGTAAGGTTCAAGATAAAGAAAATAAAAAATCTTGAAAACGTATATCATTTCACTGTAAAGAAAGTTACAAAAGATTATGAAAATATGAATTTCAACACTGCCATTGCTCAAATGATGATTTTCATAAATTCAGCTTATATTAAAGATAAATTCCATTGAAATATGCAGAAGGATTTGTTCAGTTGTTGAACCCTATTGCACCTCATATTACAGAAGAAATATGGAACAAGCTTGGCCATTTGATAAAACAATCGCTTATTCTTGTTTGGCCAACTTATGATGAAGCAAAAAAAACAAAGAATGATAAATTAATCTACCTATTCAAATAAACGGTAAATTAAAACAATCGATATTCCTGTTGACGAAGATGAAGCTTCTGTTAAAAAAAAGTTGTTCATAAAGCGATAGAAGGAAAAACTAGATGGAAAAACAATTGTTAAAGAAATTTATGTAAAAAAATAGAATTTATAATATCGTTGTAAAATAATTAATTACTAGACATCCTTTCTTTTAAGATCGGATGTCTTTTTAATATAATTGTAATATTTTCTTAATACTTTTGTTATATGTTTTTACAATATTATGTAGTATAATGTATATATACTAGAATAACTGTTATAGCACCACTTGATTCAGAGAGTGTTAATGAAATTGCCAAAAGTGTTAGCGAAAGTTTATTGCTAGCATTCCCTAATTTTGGCTTTACTTTTGATGCTCTTTATAAGAGATTTTCTAGCATAAAAATGTATATGGCTGATATTCCTCATGGTCTATCAGAGGCAAGTTATTTTTATAAAAATAATTCTATATATTTCCGTGATGGAATGGGATTAGCAGATTTAAAGAAATTTGCCGTTCATGAGTGTATTCACAATCTTCAAGAAGTAACAGATGAAAAGGAAATCTTTTCTCGTTTAGGTTTATGCACCTTTAAGGGTTCAAAAGTATTTGGAATGGCTTTAAATGAAGCTGCAGTTCAGCTTGCTAGTTCAAATATTTTAGGATCAACTTTTGAAAATGTTACATATTACGGGATAAATTTTTCTACTATAAGTCCAAACTGCTATCCCTTACTTTGCAATCTAATTTCGCAAATGGCATACGCAACTGGCGAAGAAGTTTTATTTGATAGCGTTCTAAATAGTAGTGATTATTTCAGGAATAAATTTGTAGCTCTATGTGGAGAAAATGTGTATAATCAAATTGCCAATTCTTTTGACAAGATTTTAGAATTAGAAGAAAAAATCATAATATTACAAAATAAGCTTCAATCTATTGATTTATCTTCGTCAAGAGCAGATTCAATATCTAACAAAATTAAGGAATTGAAAGCTAACATTAAAAGCACATATTTTTCTACACAAGAATTATTTATTACAACATATTTTTCTACTATCTTTAAGTCATTAATTACATCTTCTGATTTAGACAGGTTTAGAAAAAATTGTATAATTTCCAAGAGTTAACTGGAAATACTGATAATTATTATTTCTTTAATAATTTTTATATAGAAATGATGGAAAAATTAGATAAAAGATTTGATATGTTAGCAGAATTGATTCTCACAGCACTTATCTAATTCCAAGAAAAGAAAGTACATTCTCGAAAATAATTAAATATATAAAGAAACTTCTATTAAAAAGAGAATTTGAAATTGATAAAAAATAAATTGTAAGTATATTTCTACTTACAATTTTTTATTATGTCTTTTACTATTTCGCTTGCTATTACTAGTCCACATACAGATGGCACAAAGCTTATGCTTGCTGTTGTTCCTTTGTTTTCCAAGGAGTTGTCTGCTCTTGTTACTGGCTCTTTTGAATATACCACTTTTGTATGGTTTATTCCTATTTCTCTTAGCCTTTTTCTTACTACTTTTTTGCAAGTGGACACATCTCTGTTTTGCTAATATCCGCCACTTCTATCATAGTCGGATTCAATTTGTTTCCCATTCCCATTGCAGAAATTATTTTTACGTTTTTGTTATGAGCCTCCTGTATTAATGATATTTTTGATTTTACAGAATCAATCGCATCAACTATATAGTCGTATTTTGGTTTTATTAATTCTGTGTGATTTTCATCATAGAAGCACTTATGTATTTCTATGTTTATATTTGGATTTATTCTTAAAGCTCTTTTGCTTTGCAACTTCTACTTTATCTTGTCCAACTGTTGTTGTATCTGCAATTAATTGTCTATTTATATTTGTTATATCTATTATATCTTTTATCAATTAATACAATATTTCCAACTCCAGCCCTTACAAGTGCTTCTAGTGCATATGAGCCAACTCCTCCACATCCAAACACTGCAACAGTTGATTTATTAAGCTTTTCTATGTTTTCTCTTCCTATTAATAATTCTTCTCTTTCTAGCCATTCATTCATATTTCTTTCTTCTTTCCTTATACGAAAAAAAAATTGTAGACAAATGCTCTACAATTTTCTTCTCAAATTATTTTGCTTTTTTGCTAATTCTGCAACTTTTGTAAAAGCTGCTGGATCTGATACTGCCATTTCAGCTAACATTTTTCTGTTGATTACAACATTAGCTTTCTTTAATCCGTTGATTAATTGGCTATATGTTAATCCATTCATTCTTGCTGCTGCATTTATTCTTGCTATCCATAATTTTCTGAAGTTAGATTTTTTGTCTTTTTTCTTCCTACATATGCATAGTTTCCAGATTTCATAACTTGTTGTTTAGCCATTCTGAATCTATAGTGTTTTGCACCATAATATCCTTTTGCTCTTTTTAATATTTTGTTATGTTTTTTTCTTGTAATTATTGCTGTTTTTACTCTTGCAATTTATATCACCTTCCTAATTCTCTATTTTAATGATTAATTACCATATGGTAATAGTTTCTTGATTCCTGCTTCGCATGCATGTCTTATCTGCATAAGCATCTTGTACTTTTTCCTCTTGATTTAGCTCTAGAAGTTTTTTCTAGCTAATAAGTGTCTTCTATTAGATTTTGTTCTTTTAACTTTTCCTGTTGCTGTATATGAATATCTTTTTTTTTTTTAGCAGCTTTATTTGTTTTTAGTTTTGGCATAATATTTTCCTCCTTATTGTTTTTTGGGCTATTCCCATATATATATAAATAGTTTGATAACTATAAATATTTCTAAATTATTTTTCTGTTTTTTTTTAGCTAATATAACAGACATGTTTTTTCCTTCTAATAAAGGTTTTTTCTCAACATTTGAAATATCTGATAGATTTTCGATGAATTCGTTTTTAGAGTTTCTTCTCCTGCTTTTACATAGTTTAACTCTCTTCCTCTAAATCTAACCGTTATTTTTACTTTGTTTCCATCTTCTAAGAATCTTCTTGCATTTTTTGCTTTGAAATCAAAGTCGTGTTGTTCAATATTTGGTGTGATTCTAAGTTCTTTAACTTCAAATGACTTTTGATTCTTTCTTTGCTTCTTTTTTTTTTTAGCTTGTTCAAACTTATATTTTCCATAGTTCATAAGTTTACAAACTGGTGGGTTTTGTATTAGGGGCAACTAATGCTAAGTCTAATTTTGCTTCTGCTGCTTTATCTAGCGCATCATTTATAGACATAACTCCTAGCTTTTCTCCATTGGCTCTATTACTTGAACCTCTCTTGCTCTAATTTTTTCATTAATTAGTAATTCTTGTTTTATAAAAAAACACCTCCAAAAAATAAGATTGACTTCAATAAGCCAACCCACAATAAAACTATAATATTTGCATATTATAAATGTTACTATTTTCTACCTTTTGTAACTACTACTAAGGTGAGAAGTGGATTGCTTCTTCTTGAACAATAATTATTTTACTATATTTTTACGCAAAAGTCAACCATTTTGCATAAAATTTTTGTTGCATACTTAAAAATTTAAAATGAATATGCTAGAAACATAAAAAAGAAGTATTTGTTAGAAAGAACTTAATTACAAAATTTAAACTTTTTATTAAATTATATATTTAATTAAATTTTAATTAAATTTTCGGAATAAAAAAACAAAACCTAAAGTTTCAGTTTATATCTGTACTTTAGGTTATTTATTATTTTTATAAGTTTTCTTCTTTATTTTTTCGATATTTTTTGCTTCTTCTATTTCTTCATCTGTTGCATTTGCACATTTTCTTTATTGTATCATTATCAAAATTTTCATTTAGCATTCTTTTTATTACTTAAATTTTGTTTTCATGTTTTCCCTCTTCTTTGCCAGTTGCTCTGCCAATTTTTTCTCCTTCGGCTCTTCCAAGTTCTTTTCCTTCTCTGATTCCAGTGTTGTATAATGCTTTTTCTTCCATTATGGCTTTTTGTCTTAGTTCTGCTAGTCTTTCCATTTTTTCGTCTTCGCTCATTTCTCTTACTGTTACTACTGCTTTTTTACGTCTTCATTCTTTTCCATAATTTCTTGAACCTCCCTAGAGTTTGGATCTTCTAAAAACATTACCCATTGGTTCTTTTTGCTATCTTTGTCTTTTTTTGGTATGCTTCTCTTATCCTCTTTAGATTTATTATACGGATTTCCAGTAAGTCTGTCAATACTTTTTCTGGATTATCCTTTTCTCTTATGTTCCATATTGTTTCCATTCTTTTTTAACTCCTTGGTTATATCTATTTCAAAATCTGTTATTGCAATTATTACTACTTTTCTTGCTTTGGTATATTCTCCCTCTATGTATTTGTTTCGAATACAATCCTTGACCAATAATACATTAGTCTATTCGTAAATTCATCATTTTTAATAATTGTACTTCTACATCTACTTTCTCTTTATTATTTATATCTAGTTCTAAGTCTAATATTCCTAATTTATCCATTGGTTTATCTCTCGTTATTTCTTTTTTCATCGTTTATTACTATTGATTCCACTTTTTCTTCAAGCAATGCTTCTATAAAACTTTTTGTTATTTCTTTATTTTTGAACTAAATAAACTTTGGAATACAATGTCTATCTTTGGTTGTAATAATTTTACCTCTTTTTTGTTTTGTCTTTTCTGTCAAATATATTCCTCCTTGTATAATATATTTATTTCTCTTTTTATTTTTTCTTTGATTTAGTTTTTTGATTTAAGTTTGTTAATCTAGATTTACGTAAATTTGTTAACATGTTAATTATATAGTCTTTTTTAATTAATTATTTAGAAGTTTGTAGTAATATATTTTTTCTTTTTTTCATTATGCAAAAACTGAGCAATTTTGAATTTGCTCAGTTTTACGCTTTATATCTGCTTGATAGTTTTTTCACTCTGGTGCTCACGCTCTAGAGTTCAGTGCTAAACGTTTAATTTTAACTGTGTAAAATCATATTTTTATAATTAATTTTAGATATATACAATAATATAACAAATTTGTATTATTGTATATATTTTTATGTATTAAAATAATATTTTAATACCCTTTCACCGTATAATTCAATTAATTGGTGTTTTACATTTCCCCAATTTTTTGTTCCCTTTGACCAGCTTTTTTCTAGGTCTTTTTATTCTTAAGTACAATACTTTTAATAGTGCTTCCTTACTTATAAATGAGCCTTTGCCTCTGGTCACTTTTCTCAAGCTACTATTTAAGCTTTCTATTGGATTTGTTGTATATATTATTTTTCTTATTTCTACTGGATATTCGAATATATTAAATATATGTTCTATAACACTATTTAATTTTTTTATTAACTTCTCGTTTGACTTGTATTTTTCGATAAAGTTTTCATATTCTAATTTTGCATTGTTTCCGTTACTTGCTGTGTATATTTTCTTTAAATCTCCTATTATTTCTTTTGATTTCTTCTTGTCTAATATTCCATATATGTTTCTCACTATGTGAACAATACATCTTTGCGTTTTTGCTTTTGGATATATTTTTTCTATTGCTTCTGAAAGTCCACTTAATCCATCTAATGATATAAATAATATTTCTTCGACTCCTCTTGCTTTTATTTCTTCAAATACTTCTGTCCAAAATGTTGCTGATTCATTTTCATTTATCCATATCCCTAATACGTCTTTTTTTCCGTCTTTGTTTATCCCAAGCATTACATATATTGTTACTTTTTCACTTATTAAATCTCTTTTTTACTGGTGCATATAAACAATCTACGTATATAAATGGATAAAATTTCTCTAATGGTCTTTCTTGCCATTTCTGTACTTCTTCGCTTACTGATGATGTTAATTTACTTATTGTTTCTATGCTAAGCTCTACCTTGTATATATGTTGTATCATTTCGCTTATATCTTTTAAGCTCATTCCTTTGGCATACATTGATATTGCTATCTCATCAAATCCTTCTAATACTCTTTGTCTCTTTTTTTTACTATTTGTGGTTCAAATTTTCCTTCTCGATCTCTTGGGGGACATATTGTTATTTCTCCTGTATCTGTTTTTACTTTCTTGGCTTTTGATGTATATCCGTTTCTTCTGTTTTTATTTTCTTTTTTCTCCATGCTTTTTTATCATATCCTAAGAATTCTTCCATTTCTGCATCTAATAATCTCTGTATTACTTTTCCTCTAAGTTCATTAAATATATTTGATACATCTTTTCCACTTTTTAATTCATTATTACTAAGTATTAAATTTACTATTTGCTCTTGTTCTTCTGTCATATATCTTGGATCTTTGGAATCTAATTTTTTATTATTTCTTTTCATTATAAATTCCATTCCTTTCTCGCTTCGCTCAAAGGCCACATAGGAATGAAAGCCTTGAGTTCGAAGCCTTTTATATAATATACCTTAAGGGAATATACACTACAAAGCACGGGGAGGCGAGTTGCAGACTTCTGTAACTCACAGATTAAATCAGCATTATAAACAGTGCAAGTGCAGTTGTTTCAAGCACACATAAGTAGTCCCTTGAGGTTGTAAACTAATCATTGACTGATAAGTTTTTATAGTGTTAATTGCACAGTCCCTGTATTCCCTAAAAATTTATTATAAAGGAGTTTTTATCATGGAAGTTATTTATCCTAAAGCTTGTGGTGTTGACGTGCACAAATCTTTTATAGTAGCTGTTATTTGCGACTCTACTTCCGTCAAACCTCAATATCTTCGTAATCGTTTTTCTACCTTTAACAATTCTCTAATTGAATTTAGAAATTGGTTATTAGCTAACGATTGTCAGAATGTATGCATGGAATCTACTGGAAAGTATTATGTTCCTGTATACAATGCATTAGAAGGTCATATTTCTAATGTCGTCGTTGCTAATCCAAAATGGGTTAGGTGTATTAAAGGCGAAAAAGATGATAACAAAGATGCCAAATGGATTGCTGATCTTTTTAAACTTGGAATAGTTCGTAGTAGTTTTATTCCAAATAAAGATATTAGAATCCTCAGAGAACTTACTCGATACCTTTACAAATTAACCAATATGCGTACCTCAGAAAAGAACAGATTTACAAATGCTCTTACTGTTGGTAATTGCAAACTGGATATGGTTTTCTCTGATATTTTTGGTAAAACATCTTCTGCTATCATCAATACTATTTTATCACAAAATGAGTATAATGACGAGGATATTTTAAAAAATATTGATAAACATTGTAAATCATCTAATGAAGTTATCCTTAATTCTATATGTGGTATCTCTTGGGAAGCCTCTCAAAAGCAACGTATGAATGTTATTCAAGAACATATTGATTATTTAGATAAATCAATTAAAACCATAAGAGAAATAATTGATTCTATTGTTGCACCTTATGAAAGTGCTATTAATCTTTTATGCTCAATACCTGGAATTGACCGTAAATCTGCAATAACTATTATTTCTGAAATTGGAACAGATATGAGTCAATTTTCTTCTCATTATCGTTTAGCTTCTTGGGCTGGTTTAGCTCCTGGTTGCAATGAATCTGCTGGTAAAAAGAAATCTGTTAAAATTTCTAGAGCTGGTGTTTATCTTAAACCTGCACTTGTTGAAGTTGCTCATTGTGCTGTAAAAGATAAAAGTAATGATTATTATGCTAAGAAATTTAATTTAATTTCTAAACGCAGAGGCAAGAAACGTGCTTATATTGCTATTGCCAGAAAAAATATTAGTTGCCATTTATCACATGCTTTCAACTGGCGAATTATTTAATCCTAGTGATGCTTCAAAAGTTGAAACTACTGATAAAGATAAAATTAAATTTACTAAAAACAATTTTATTCAATTTTTATAATTATTTCTTTCAAACTAAATATTCCTCCATTTTCTTTGGATATATCTCATAAAAGTATATTCATAAGCCTTACCCAGCCTTTTTTTGAATATGTTAAGCCTCTTTCAAATGAACTTATATATTCTATAAAATGTTCTATTACATTATCTATATTTTCTTGTAATGGTTGTCTTTCGTTTAATCTGTTTATATGTCTCTTAATTTCTCTTATTGCATAATATTGATATAATAATTTTCTTATGTCGTAATTGTATCTATACAATTTTTTTATATCGTCTTCTTGTCTTTTAAACACTTCCAATACTAATTGGTTGTGCAAATATTGCTGTTTAAATATTTCGATATTTTCTTCACATTTTTCTATGTCGTTTGCTAATATGAGATTTTTTTAACTGTATTTCTAATGTTCTTGATGTTTTTATTGCAAAATATCTATCTATGGCTGACATTATATCTTCTGGTGATCTTATTATTTCGATGTTATTATATATAATTATATTTTGAAGATTTCTTGCTTTTAAATCTTCAAATACTCCTAACCAAAATCTGTTATCTTTTGTATTTTCAAAATATATTGCTATTATCCTTCTGGCTCCTAATGCTGTAAATCCATATATTACACATAAATTTTTTTTTACTTTTATTTCTTGTTCATTTTCTACTGATATTGGTTTTATTACAATGTATACCGATATATAACTCCTTTCAAATCTTCTTTTGTTAAATTCATTAATACTTATTTTTCTTATATTCATTTTTCCTTCTTTCCTGCACAAAAAAAGTTGTGCATAATCAAAATTTCTTTTGATTTTACACACTTAAGTTTATACTCTTCAGTGCTACTTTATTATTAAAGTGGGACGAGAACCGTAAGCTGTAGTTGTCGCTGACGTTGCCGGACCGTCGTCGATGCGGTAAGAAGCTGGACCGTCAGAGCCATAGTTCGCTGTAACTGCCTCCCCTACGAGATCGGCAGTCAGTGCTGTTCGCCTCTTGTGTCCATTCCCAACAGTTTCCTGCTAAGTCGTATATATTATTTGCTTTCCATTGTAAATGTTGTTACTCCTGTATTTAATTTTGTTCGTCTCCACTTGCTTTTAGCACAGTTGTTCTATCATTTGCTTTTAGCTGATGTTCCTTTATAATTTCCCCAAATGAACTCGAGTCTGTATTTACTTCATCACTCTTCTTTGCCCCTGAACTTATTAGCCAATTCATCGTTACATCCCACTGGCATCCCCATATCATTCTTGTTTCTACTTTTTCACTTGCATTTAATTCTGTGCATTTTTTATATAAGTTATACCAATTTGTGTTTGTTAATGGCTGTTCATCTTTCTGTACACCTGCCTCTGATAGCTCATATCTTCCTATATAAAAGCCTCCATATTTACTTACACTTTCTATCATTGCTTTATATTCATCTGCAAATAATTGCGCTAGTTGCTCTTTGGTTCCTGTTTTTCCTAATATTGTTTTATAGTAAGTGTCTTGTGCATCATTACTTAACCCATTACTTCCAACTACTAGGTCCGGCTCACGGTAATTTGTTATTCCTGGCTGGTTCTTGTTATTGTTTTTTTTTACTTGTCTTTTCCACTTATTGTTATTGTTTTCGAATACAGTTTCGTTTTTACTGCTGTTTCTCCTGTTGTTCCACATAGTGTTTTTCTGTCATCACTTGATTCTTCATACATTGTTGCAAGTGTTGCCTTATCTACTGGTACCCACACCCATTCGTTATTCTGCTCATCTTTTATTACAAGTCCATGGTTTACTGAATCTTGACTTGGTGCAGTATTTCCATCTCCCCACGTAGATGTAGCTGTATCTATTGGTATATAGTTTTTTGGTATTGTTGGATTATTTGAATCTCCTGCTTTACCATTTATCGTTCCATTTTCTCCTTGCTTTTTGTTTTAACTGGTACTTTTTGGTAATGTTACCTTCTGCTGTTGCTTCGTCTATCATATCTGATAAATTAGATAAATCTTCCTGTTCATTTGCTTTTGCTTGTCCATATTCTCTTCTTGCATCTTTACTTTTTTTGGATGATTCCATTTTTGTCCAATACTAAGCTTATACTTACTCCTGCTAATATCAAAAGTACTACTATTGTTACAACCAAAGCTATTAGTGATTCCGCTTCCGTTTTTACACATTTTTAACATTCTTACTTTTCCTCCTTTCGTTTCTTTTAATTTTTTTAATCTTTTTTTTGGTTCATTTTCTTCCCCTCTCCTTTTTTGTTTATTGTTATTATAAAACATTTTGTTTTATAAATCAACTAGTATTTTTTCTTTTATTAAATATATAATTTAATAAAAAAATTTAAATCCTGTAATTAAGTTCTATCTAACAAATTCTTCTTTTTTTGTTTTTAGTGCTCATTTTTTTTTTTACTATTTTTCCCATTTTTATTTTTTAGTATTGATTTTTTCGTTTTTACAGATTTTATATGTTTTTTCTATAAATTTTTTCCTTGAGAGAATAATACAACTTATAGTATTAAAAAAGATGAAATAAGCAGAAAATGGTATATAATTGATGCCGCTAATAAACCTTTAGGAAGAGTTGCTGCAGAAGCTGCTAAACTTTTAAGAGGAAAACATAAACCTACTTATACTCCTAATATGGATGTTGGTGATCACGTTATTATCATAAATTGTGCAGATGTAGTTTTAACAGGACATAAAGCAACACAAAAATTTATAGACATCATTCTTCATACATCGGAGGAATGAAAGAAGTTCAAGCTAAGGATATGTTAGCTAATAAACCAGAAAAAATGATGACTTTAGCTGTAACAGGTATGCTTCCTCATAATAGCTTAGGAAGACAAATGGCTAAAAAGTTAAGAGTATATGCTGGAGCAGAGCATGAAAACATGGCTCAAAACCAGAAGTATGGAATTTTTTTAATTAGGAGGGAAATAAGAAATGCCTAGAACAAAAAAGGAACAAGTAGTATTTAACGGTACAGGAAGAAGAAAAAGTTCAATCGCTAGAGTTAGATTAATGAGTGGAAAAGGAAATATTACAGTTAATGGAAAACCATTAGATGAATATTTTGGAGAGGAAACACTTAAAGTTATAGTAAGACAACCTTTAACAGCTACAAATACATTAGATAAATTTGATGTTATAGCAACAGTTAAAGGTGGCGGATTCTCTGGTCAAGCTGGTGCAGTTCGTCATGGTATCGCAAGAGCTTTAAATGCAGCTAACTTAGAATACAGACCTGTTTTAAAATCAAACGGATTCTTAACAAGAGATCCACGTAAAAAGGAAAGAAAGAAATATGGTCTTAAAAAAGCAAGAAAATCTCCACAATTCTCAAAGAGATAATATTTTATATATACAAAACCGGAAGTTTTAACACTTCCGAGTTTTTTATTCTATATCTGGTATTATTGTCGTTTCTCCATTTCCATTCATATTGTAATATGAATATGGCACATCTCCCACTATTACCGATTCTGCTATTAATACTTGATTATCAATTTTCTGTTTTATAGTATCATATGGAGTAAGTATGGTAACTTCGCAATTAAGCTCTAAATATATTCTATGTAGCGTTTGATTTATCCCTTGAGATATAAATTCTGATTTTAATTTTGTATCCACATTCCCCCCACATTTGCTATTCTTATATTTATTTTTGGTCCTGTTGCCGAAAAAATCTTGGTTCCTAATATACTACCTAAGTGCAGGGATATATTGGCGTTCTTAGATTGCTTGAATTTATCTAACATACTCACGGGAATATCTGACATTATCTGATTTATGTTCTTCGTGTTTGTCTTTAGTATTTTTATATTTCCATCATTGTCTCTAATTATTGTCATCAAGTCATCATAACAATATTTGTCCATAACAACTGTTGCCTCTTCATTAGAGATTTTAGTTGCTATGTTTTTGGCTTGATCTATACACAATTCATCTATTATTGGATTTATCGCCTTTCTTATAGTGTAAAAAGTAAATATTGCTACTATTATAATAAATATTACACTAAAAATTTTGGTGTTTTTATCTTTTTAGGTACTCTGTTTGTAATACAGAATCTAGTCCTTGAATATATTTTATCTTCTTTCATTTTGCAAAATCCTCTCTTGGCAGAATAGAACTGTATTTATTAAAGGGATGATAAACTCATCCCTTATCTTGGTATAAATAATTGTTCTCCTGGCATAATTACATCTGGATTTTCTATGTTATTTACCTTTACTATTTCGTCCACTGTACTTCCGAATTTTTTAGCAATGTTCCACAATGTATCCCCTTCTTTTAGTGTAATATATTACTATACTAAATGTCTCTATTGCTCTCTTTTTGCTTCTTCTATGTTATCTATTAATCTTAGTTCTCTCTCATTTGATAAATTTAATCTAAAATTCAAGTCTATTTTTACTTCCACATTGCTATCCGCAGTCACTATAAAGTCTTGCTTAGCTATTTCTATATTTGTGGCAATTTTCGTTTTTGTTGTTATTGTTTGCGATGTTACTGTATATTCAAAAGGCTCTACTAAACTTTTCACGCCTATTCTTGAAGATGTAGTTTCCTGGTACATAAACGTTAGATTGATTTCTCCTTGATATATTATATTTCCTTCTTCTATTTGAGTACTTATTATTGTTGTTCTTGCTGATACGTCAAACAATTCGTTTTGACCTATTTCTTCTATCTTCTCTTGTTTTCTAAAATTAAACATTTCCGAAATTTCTTCTTTGTTTCTTATTATTTTCACATTCTTTTGTGTATATTGCAATTCTTTTGTTTTACTATACAAATCTTGTATCATGTTTATTTCTTGTTTTTTTATAGACAAAGCATAATATTTCTAGTTCTGCTTCTATATGCATTGAATGCTCTTCTACATTGTTCGGTTTTATTAATATATTTCTTAATTCATATGAAACGTCACAGATATTATCCTCGCTTACGTCTTGCATATCTATAAATCCCATTATTGAATTGTCGCATTAGCGGTATTTACTCTGTTGTCATCTGTTAGATATGTTACTTTTGAATACCGCATCCGCCTTTGTTAGCACTTTATTATAGCTAATCTTATTTTCTCTGTTTGTGATTGTCATTGTAACATTCATTACTTCTGATAGATTATCTGTACTCTATTGCCACAGTATCTTTTGCATACACTTTAGTTGTTCCACTTCCAAGTAATGAATTTATTGAAATACTTTCGTTCAATAATTGTAGACTGTCTGCATTATCTATTTTGTTTATGTAATCAATATTTCCTCTTGAATATGCAGTTAGAGTTACTTGTGTGTTTGCTTTTAGATTTATCTTTCTGCCATTTAGTATTTTACATTCTGCATTTAATAGTTCCGCTCTACATTCTACTTGCATTCCCTCTTTTACTTTTTCATGTCATTGTCTTAGAAAAATCTATGCAAGCATTAAGAACTCTCATTTGTGCTCTTTCATCATCAGCAATATATATGACATATACATTTACACTTCCATCTAACTTCACTTTTCCATCCTGGACATCTTTTTTGTAAATACAAACATTTCCATTTGCAGATACTACATTCAGTATGTCTGGTTTTACATCTGGTACAATTTCATCTCCTTCTATTACAATTTTTTCAGTCTTTTGTCCAATTATTTGATTTATGCATAAATTATTTTTGATAATTTTATAGACATATTTATACCTCCTCGTATTATTCATATTTAATGTATATTACAAGGCACAAAAAAAATTCCTAAAATAGAATTTTTTATTTTAATTTAATGTGAATTTTTTTTTCTTTTTGATTTCTTCTACTGGTGGAATTATTGAACTATATTCTTCACCATTAAATACTTGAAGTTCCACAGTTCTTGTTAGTATATCTGTGTAACTATATGTTACATTTCTTTGGTTTTCATCATATTTAACCACGAAAATACTTGGATATGCTTTTGTATTGTTGCTTCCTTTTCAAATGGTCTGTTTCTTCCTAAAGAACCTTTAATAATTATCTTTTGTCCTATTTTTTCTCCAATATCTGTCTTTAGATTTGCAATGTCTGT
>VOFC01002199.1_pt1 | contig 25758 bp, 30 predicted proteins | sample 5384161 | NCBI WGS metagenome assembly VOFC01 (sample SAMN12384722, study PRJNA508395) | human gut metagenome | isolation source: healthy gut B | host: Homo sapiens | reverse complement strand
GATTAGAGCCGCAAAATTATGCAGGGGGTCGATGCCTCCTACATCGGACCCGGCAAATGCACCGTTTTTTTTTCGGGGATTTCCGGCAAATTCCTGGCTGTAATTCAGCCCAATGGGCGATGTGGGCATCGCCCCTACGGACACTCCGAAGTGCACGGAACCTTTTGCAAGGGCGGACAGAGTCGTCCGCCCCTACGAAGAGCAAATGTGTTTTGAGCGGTGGAAAGAAGCTTGACAGACTGAGGGGCAGCGCCCGGGGCTTTGTGGGATTTGGAAGAAGGGAGTGCAATATGATTTTTGATTGATTCTGCGCGGCGGAACGGTGATCGACGGGAGCGGAAGGAAGGCTTTTGGCGGACGTGTTGGCATTCTGACGGCAAAATCGCAGCGGTCGGGGAGCTATCGGGCGCGCAGGCAAAAAAGCACGCTCGATGACGGGACGGCTTGTTACGCCGGGCTTTATCGACATCCACAGGCACGCGACGCGGCGCTTTTCCGGGAAGGCTTCGGCGACGCGGAGCTCTTTTTCAGGGACTGACGACGATCGTCAACGGCAACTGCGGGCTTTTCGATCGAGCGGCGGCGCGTTTCAAAAGGAGATTTTCGACTATCTCATCCCCGTGACGGGAAGGCCGGAGGAGCCGGAAGAACTCATCCGGCGCTCGCACCGCTGCAAAATTTGGGATTCCCATCACCGTCCACATGCGGCAGGAGGGCAGCGGCGTGGTGGGGCGCTCCGGAGATGATGATCGCGGTCGCGCGCGCTGCGCACGCCCGTCGAGATCAGCCACCTCAAATCCATCGGCAAGGCCAACTGGCGCAGCTGTACGCGAGATGCTCCGCCTGATGGCGGAGGCCCGACAGGAGGGCGTCCGGATCGCCTGTGACGTCTATCCCTATACTGCGGGTTCGACCTTTGGCCGGATCGGCCGTCTGGCTTTCCGTCAGATGTTCGGCGCTGAGGGCTACGAAGTCGTCGCCATCAACGACCTGACGTCCGCGAAGATGCTTGCCCATCTGCTGAAGTACGACTCCACGCAGGGCAACTACGTCGCGCAGGGCCATACCGTTGATTTCCATGAGGGCGAAGGCGAAGACAACTACATCGTTGTTGACGGCAAGAAGATCGTCATCTACAAGATGCCGAACGCAGCTGATCTGCCCTGGGGCAAGCTTGGCGTTGATGTCGTCCTCGAGTGCACCGGCTTCTACACCAGCAAGGCCAAGGCTCAGGCTCATATTGACGCAGGCGCCCGCAAGGTCGTCATCTCCGCTCCGGCCGGCAATGATCTGCCCACCATCGTTTACAACGTCAACCACAAGACGCTGACCAAGGAAGACACCATCATCTCCGCGGCTTCTTGCACCACCAACTGCCTCGCTCCGATGGCCAAGGCTCTGAACGATTTGGCTCCTATCCAGTCCGGCATTATGTGCACCATCCACGCCTACACCGGCGACCAGATGCCGCTCGACGGCCCGCAGCGCAAGGGTGACCTCCGCCGCAGCCGTGCAGCCGCTGTCAACATCGTCCCGAACTCCACCGGTGCTGCCAAGGCCATTGGCCTCGTTATCCCGGAACTGAACGGCAAACTCATCGGCGCCGCACAGCGTGTCCCGACCCCGACCGGCTCCACCACCATCCTGAACGCAGTTGTCAAGGGTGCTGTCACCGTTGAGCAGGTCAATGCCCAGATGAAGGCGGAAGCCACCGAGTCCTTCGGCTACAACACCGACGAGATCGTTTCCTCCGACATCATCGGCATGCGCTTCGGCTCCCTGTTCGATGCCACCCAGACCATGGTCCTGCCCCTGCCGAACGGCGACACCCAGGTTCAGGTCGTTTCCTGGTACGACAACGAGAACTCCTACACCAGCCAGATGGTCCGCACCATCAAGTCCTTCTCCGAGCTGGGCTAATTCCCACACCGCAACCAGACAGGCGCTGCTCCGGCAGCGCCTGTTTTTTCGCCTTTGCGCGGTTGACAGGAGTAGACTTATATGATACGATAAGTCTACAAAAGTAAACCGATGGAGGCGCGGATATGAAGCGACTTTTTGCGTTTCTGCTGACCTGCGTGCTGCTGTGCGCCTGTTCTGCCTGCAAAAAAAAGAAAGTCCGCCCGCGCCGGAACCGGCGCAGACGACAAAAGCCGACCCGGAGCAGACGATCTCCGGTCTCTCCGTCCGGATCCCCGCGACGCAGTACCGGCTGGGCCGCACAGAGCCAGAGCTTCTTGACCTCGGCGAACATCTGCTGCCGTACGACAAGGGTGCGGTGCTGACCGGCATGATCTTCGCGCAGGACGAAGCGGAGAACGATACCGAGGCCGCCGCCTTCTACGCGCCCGACCGCAGCTGCGTCGTGCAGACGCTGGCTGTCTCGCCGGACGGGAGGGTCGTGCAGGCCGCGCTGGACGGGGAGCGGCTGTTCTCGCTGGAAGCGGCAGGGGAGGATGGGACCCAATGGGCGCTCCATGGCCCGGACATGGGAGCCAGGCTGGACGCCGCGCTGACCGGCTGCTCCAACATCACGGCAATGGCCGTCCGGGAAGACACAGTCTATCTCGCGGCGGATGGTGCCTGCGTCCTTGCCTGTTCGCTGGACGGGATGCTTCTCTGGAAGCAGGAAGCACCCGCCATCGACCGCTTTTTCTCCGCGCAGGACGGCCGTCTGCTTGCGTGGGCGCGGCAGGAACAGGTGCTCTATCTGCTGGAAGATGGCGCGATCCGCCGCCTCTGCGCGATGCCGGACCTGTTCTGCACCGGCATCGAGCAGCTTTTTACCCGGGGACCAGACGCCCTATGACTGCATCGTCTGCGCCAACGACGCCTTTTTCGGCTGGTCGATCGCCGAGGAAGCCGTCACGCAGCTGTTCACCTGCGACGCCGTCGGCCTGTACGCCGGGGATATCCTCGATTTCTGCAGCCTGGGAAACGACCGCTACCTTGGCTTCGAGTGGGCCCCGTCCGCATCCGGGGAACCCGGCTGCACGCTGTTCTGGCTGACGCCTGTGGAGGGCAAGCTCCCGGAAAAGCGCACCATCCGCGTCGCGGGCAGCCGCAGCAGCATCTTTTCCATGGCCGTCCGCGATTTTTCCTCCCTGTACCCCGAATATCAGGTCGAATTCGTCGACTATGAGGTGCAGTACGGAGAACAGGCGGACCAGCAGCTTTTGATGGACCTCCTCTACGGCCAGAGCCCGGACCTTCTGTTCGTGAACGGTCTGCCCTATGAAGTCTACGCGCGGCAGGGACTGCTGGAGGACCTGTACCCGTGGATCGACGCGGACGAGACGCTTTCCCGCGCCGACTTCACGCAGAATCTGCTCCGCGCGCTCGAAACGAACGGTGCACTGTACCGTCTGCCGCAGACCTACCTGCTGGAAACCGCGATGGGGCTGCCGGAGACCGTCGGCGGGGAAGCGGACTGGACGATGGCGGAGTTTCTGGATACCGCGCAGGCGCATCCGGCGCTGACAGCGGTCTTTGCACAGGAAGACGGAGCGTCCATGCTGCAGCAGCTGCTGCTCCACGCGCCGGAGGTCTTCGTCGACTACGAGGCGGCAGAGGCGCATTTCGATTCGCCGGACTTCCTCCGCCTGCTGGCGCTGGCGCAGCGGCAGTCATATCCCGAAGCAGAGTCGGGCCGCGAGGCGCTTCTGACCGGTCAGGTATTGCTCGAACCGCTGACGATCGCGCACGCGCGGGACTTTGACGAGGAATACGCAGACAGTCTGAATCAACTTTGTCCTTTCCCGGCTTCCCGGGCGCGGGCCGTGCGGTTTTTATCTGAACTTGCCGATGGCCATCCCGGTGAGCGCACAGGAAAAGGAAGGCGCGTGGGCCTTCCTGAAGCTGCTCATCACCGAGGACCGCTACGCGGCACGCGGCCGCGGCGGCTGGCTGCCCCTGCAGGCGGATTTCGAGGAAAAGACGGCCGCCATGCAAGACCCGGATGCAGAAAAACTCCTGCGTACCCTGCAGGAGTTGGCAACATCCGTGTTTTATTATGACACAGCCATCAGCCAGATCCTCGCCGACGAGCTCCCATACTTCCTCTCCGGCGACCAGACCGCCGACCAGATCTCCGCCCGCATCCAGCGCCGCGCCCAGCTCTATCTGGAGGAAACCTATCGCTGAATACCAGCACGAGAGTCGGGAGCGGCCATGCTCAAACAAAAAGAACCCGTGCCCCCGGACTTTCACTGCCGGGGTTGACGGCAAAAGCCGCCGACACGAGTTCATCGAAATCAGTATATTCAAAATAGAAGATTTTGCAAAGAAAAAACCTATAATTGTATGAAGTGAAGATAAAAAGTAGCATTCGAACGCAGACGGCTTGACTCCTTTTGTGAATATGATATACTGATTCTGGATGCAGCACTTGTGGTGTCGGCAAGAGAGCTAGAAACGGCCACTCCCCGGGACGGTTCTCGTGCTGCATCTCTTTTCATATTATCTTTTCTTCAGCATGAAAAAGAAGCGAACGGGTTGGCACAAAGCCACAGGGAGTCTACCCTTCCACGAACGCTTCTTTTTAAAATATGGTAACAGGCATCTTGAAAAAGAGTCAAGACGTTTCATATAAAAAAAATTGGGAGGGATGCAAACCTCCCAATTTCTATGACTGGATGTCAGACGTTCTTCACAGCCAGCGCGCGGATGGCATTGAGGACGGCGAGGATCATGACGCCGACGTCGGCGAAGATGGCCAGCCACATATCCGCGATGCCGCACGCGCCGAGGATCAGACAGGCTGCCTTGACGACCAGCGCGAACACGATGTTCTCGTACACGATGCGGATGCACTTGCGGGAGATGCCGATGGCCTTGGCGATCTTCATCGGGTCGTCGTCCATCAGCACGACATCCGCCGCCTCGATCGCGGCGTCGGAGCCCATCGCGCCCATCGCGATGCCGATGTCTGCCCGCGAGAGGACCGGCGCGTCGTTGATGCCGTCGCCGACGAAGGCGAGCTTGGCCTTCGGGCTCTTTTCTGCCAGCAGCTTTTCTACCTGCGTGACCTTGTCGGCCGGCAGCAGCTCGCTGTGGACCTCGTCTACGCCGAGATCCTTCGCGACCTGCTCCGCCACGCGCTTCGTATCGCCCGTCAGCATGACGGTTTTTTGCACGCCCGTTCGCTTGAGTGCTGCAATGGCCGCCCGTGCGTCCGGCTTTTCAATGTCGGAGATCACGATGTGACCGGCATATTTGCCGTCGATCGCGATATGCAGGATCGTGCCGACGCAGTGGCAGGGGATGCAGTCTACGCCCAGCTTTTCCATCAGCTTGTCGTTGCCAATGGCGATCTCCATCCCATCGACCGTGGCGGTCAGACCGTGGCCGCTGATCTCCTCGATATCGGACACGCGGCTGCGGTCGATCGGCTTGCCGTAGGCCCGCTGCAGGCTCTTGCTGATGGGGTGCGAGGAGGCGCACTCGGCATGCGCGGCCAGCTCGATGAGCCTCTCGTTTTCCAGCTCGTTGTGGTGGATGCCGCTGACCTCAAATACACCCTTGGTCAGCGTACCGGTCTTGTCGAAGACCACGATCTTCGTCTGCGAAAGCGTCTCCATGTAGTTCGAGCCCTTGATCAGCACACCGGCCTTGCTCGCGCCGCCGATGCCCGCGAAGAAGCTCAGCGGGATGCTGATGACCAGCGCGCAGGGGCAGGAGATGACCAGGAACGTCAGCGCGCGGTAGATCCAGATCGCCCACGCGGCCGGATTGCCCGCGATCAGATTGATGACCGGCGGCAGAACTGCCAGCGCCAGCGCCGAGCAGCATACGGCGGGGGGTATAGACCCGCGCAAATTTTGAGATGAACGCCTCCGACCGCGACTTGCGGGAGGACGACTCGACCAGCTCCAGGATCTTCGAGACCGTCGATTCGCCGAAGTTCTTCGTCGTGCGGATCTTCAGCACACCGGACATGTCGATGCAGCCGCTGATGACCTCCTCTCCGGGGATGATCTCACGCGGCAGGCTCTCGCCGGTCAGCGCGCTGGTGTTGAGACTGGCCGTGCCCTCGACGACGACGCCGTCGATCGGCACCTTTTCGCCCGGCTGCACGACGATCACGCTGCCGACCGTAACCGTATCCGGGTCGACCTGCTCGAGCTTGCCGTCTGTTTCGATGTTGGCATAGTCCGGGCGGATGTCCATGAGCGCAGTGATGTTCCGGCGGCTCTTGCCGACGGCGTAGCTCTGGAACAGCTCGCCGATCTGGTAGAACAGCATAACGGCGACGGCCTCGGTGAGGTCCGTGTCCTTTTTGTAGACCGCCAGCGCGATCGCACCGAGCGTGGCGATGGCCATCAGGAAGTTTTCGTCGAACACACGGCCGTTGCCGATGCCCTTGGCGGCCTTTTTCAGGATATCATAGCCGATGACCAGATACGTCACGGCGAACAGCACGATCCGCACCGCGCCGGGCATCGGGACGAACTTCGCGATCAGCAGCAGCACGATCGCGATGCAGATCCGGATCAGCATTTTCTTCTGTTTCTTCGTCATGGGGAAGCGCACCCTTTCCTTCTTATTTGAGACAACGGCAGCAGCACCGGAGGCGCTGCTGCCGTGCTTGCTTACAGCTCGATCTCGCAGTCCGGCTCGACTTTCTTGCAGGCCTTGAGGACGGCCTTCATCGTCTTTTCTCATCCGCGCCCTCGGCGAATTCCACGCTCATCTTCTGCATCATAAAATTGACGCTTGCGGAGGCAACGCCCTCGGTCTTGTTGGCAGCTTCCTCCATCAGGTTGGCACAGTTGGCGCAGTCGACTTCGATCGCATAGGTCTTTTTCATGGTGTACCCCTTTCTTCTTATTAAACAATTAAGCACTTGTTTAATCTTTACAAGCGCAGTATAACGCCGCCCACCGCGAATGTCAAGAGGGGGATGAAAAAACCTTTGCATTTTGGAAAGAATTATGTATGATATAAAAAACGAATGGAGGCGGGCGTATGCATACGGACTTGCTGCCGCATCATCACGGCGAGGAAGAGCACCATAATATCGACCAGATCCGGGCGCAGCTCGCAAAGGCGGACAATTTTCAGATCGTCGCGGATATCTTCAAGCAGGTGGGCGACCCCTCGCGCGTGCGGATCTTCTGGCTGCTGTGTCACTGCGAGGAGTGCGTGCAGAATATCTCCGCCCTCATGGAGATGTCGAGCCCCGCGGTCAGCCACCATCTGCGCGGCCTCAAGGACAACGGCCTCATCGTCTCCAACCGCGTCGGCAAGGAAGTCTTCTACAAGGCGGCGGACACCGACCAGAGCCGTCTGTTGCACATCATGATCGAAAAGGTCATGGCCATCAGCTGCCCCGAAACCTGAAAAACCGGACCTGCCGCAAGCCGCGGCAGGTCCGTTATTTTTATTCGGTCCAATACAGTCCGGCCGTTTTGATGACCGGCTCGGCGGCCAGCAGCATGTTCGCGGCCTCCCGCCGCGTGAGCGGCGCCTCATAGTCTGATGCGGCCAGCGGGATCCCGGCCTCCGAGAGCGCGCTGACGGCGCTCTGCGCCCACGCAGGGACGGCAGAGGCATCTTCACCGGCAAAGACCGCCGCGTCGCCCGGCAGCCGCAGGAGCTTCTGGAGCATGACGGCGGCCTCCGCACGGCTGAGCGTATCCTCCGGGCGGAAGACGAGCCCTTCCTCCGTCGGCGTGCCCGAGATCATGCCGGACTGGTAGGCCGCGGCCAGATACGGCTGCTGCCACGCGGGCGTCTCCAGCTCGTCGGCAAAGCCGGTCGAGATGGCGCCGTCTGCCTGCTCGAGCCCCTGCCAGCTTCATGCATGCGATCAGAAACTCGCCGCGGCTGACGGCGTCGTCCGGCTCAAAGCAGAGGTTTCCGGCGATGATCCTGCCGGTGTACAGCCCCTGATCCTGAGCCACATGGCGGCGAAGGCGTCCTTGTCGCCGGACATGTCCTGATACGTCGCCTTGTCGGCGGGCTTGAGGATGCGGATCTTCACGCAGGCCTCGTTAGAGACGTTTCCAGCCGGGTCCGTCGCGGTGAAGACGAACGAGTCCTTGCCGACCTTGTTCTTGCCCGGCGTATAGGTGAAGCTGCCGTCGTCATGCAGCTCGACGGTCCCGCGCTTCGGCTCCTTGACGAGCTGATAGGTGAGCTTGGTGTCTTCCTTGTCCTGCGCGCAGAGCGTGCCGGAGTTTGCAATGTTCTTATAGGTTTCCAGCGTTCCATCCTCGCAGACCGGCGCGGTATTCGTGCCGGAGAGGATGCGCAGGCTGACCGTCACGGCGTCGCCGAGCGTCCCGGCGCTGATCGGGCAGTAGACCAGCTCGCAGTCCGCCTCGCCGAGGCAGACCGGACGGAGCTTCAGCTTTTCCAGCGCGGCCGCGGGCAGGATATCGCCCCGCCGCAGCACGCGGCTGCCGATGCACAGCTCTGCCTGATACGCGGGCGGGACGGCGGAAATGTAGACGCCCTCCAGCTCGCTGCTGTCCGAGAAATCAGCGGCGCTGAACTGGTATTCCGAAGTGTAATCCACGGCGATCTCCGCGGCCAGCGCGGGCACGCAGAGCATGGCAAGCACCAGCGCCGCAAGAACGGCGGCGCCAAAACAACGGGTGCGGTGTTTCAAAGGGAAAACCTCCTTTAAGATGATTCGGAGGTAGTTTCTGCGCACAGCGGGAAAATATGCAAGAGAACAAGAAAAAACTCCCTCCGCATGGGAGGGAGCTTTGGAAGACCGCTCAGGCCGCCGACAGCGGCGGGCGGATATAGCGCGCGTTGGAGTCCGGTGCGGGCCGCATATTGATGCCCGAGACGATGCCCATCGCAAAGAACATCGTGACGAGCGAGCTGCCGCCGTAGGAGAAGAACGGCAGCGTCAGGCCGATGACCGGCACAAGGCCGATGCACACGCCGATGTTGATGAACACCTGCGCCGTCAGCATACCGGCGATACCGACGCAGATGAGCCGGTTCATATAGTTGCCGGACTTGATGCCGACGTGGATGATGCGGATGATGATGGCCGTCAGCAGAATGAGGACCGCCATGCAGCCGAGCATGCCCAGCTCCTCACCGATGGAGGAGAAGATCAGGTCGGTGTGCTGCGCGGGGATCGAGCCGCTCTGCACCATCGTTCCGTGGTAGAGCCCCTGGCCGGTGACGCCGCCGTTCTGCAGCGCGCGCAGACTGCGGTTCATCTGATAGCGCTGGTCCTGCGCCAGCGGGTCGATGCGCGGGTCAAACAGGACCCAGATGCGGCTGCGCCGGTCATAGCTGAGGAACTGCCACAAAAACGGCGAGGCCACCAGCAGAACTGCTCCCGCACCGAGGAACCACAGCAGGCTCACGCCGCCGACGAATGCCATGATGACGAAAATAAACAGATACTGCAGCGCAACGCCGAGATCCTCCGACGCCACAACGATCAGGCCGAACATAAAGACCGTGATCACCGCCAGCCGCAGCACCGTCGAGATATGCGAGATCTTGTTCTGCCGGATGCTCATCGTCTTGGCGAGGATCATGATGAACGGGATCTTGCAGATCTCCGCCGGCTGGATGGAAAACGGCAGGAAGCTGAAGTCCAGCCAGGAGCGGTTGCCGCTTCGGGTGTCGCCGAAGGGAAGAGCAGCAGGATGAAGATCGCCGAGAAGATCAGCAGCAGCTCACGCCGCTCCGCAATGATATCCACATCGATCAGGGCGACCACCACATATAAGATCACGCCGAGGATCAACGCCAGCGTCTGCGTGCGCACGAACTGCGCGCTGCCCCTTGACGTTCGTCGCGCTGGAGATGACCACGATGCCAAACACGCTGGCGGCGATGCAGAGGCTCAGAAGCACCATATCCGCCCGCCGGACAAAGCTGCCGATCGCCTTCCAGATCCCATGCATACTGCCGCCTCCTTACGTGAAAAAAATGAGAAAAACATCTGATACAGTTCTACAGTATATCAAAAAATGACCGCCCTGTAAACCTGTTTTTTGAGACCGGCAGATGCAGGGCAGATCAGAAAATACCGTGGTTATATTTCAGCTGCGCATACAGGATCAGGGCCAGACCGATCCCGAGACCTGGAAGCATGATGTAGTCGATGACTGCGGCATTCCAGAAGGTCACGAGATACGATACAATAAATGCCGCACCGATCACAAGCGTACCCGCGCCGATCGCCCGTCCGTACCGGGGAATGTCTGCTTCCTTGACCCTTTTACGGTTCCACGCGTGTATCGTGCTGATATTGCCCCTGATGTTGACGATGCCGAGCGTGGACAGGAGGATCCCCATGACCAGTAAACCCAGATATTCCATATGCCGCCCTCCTAAAAATAGAATAAGTCCTCAAATTTCCAATCCAGCGCGATGCAGAGGATGAGCGCCAGCTTGGCCGTGGGATTGAACTGGCCTGTCTCGATCGAGCTGATCGTGTTCCGGGAAACGCCGACCAGCTCGGCCAGCTGCGACTGGGAAAGGCCCTTTTCGCAGCGCGCTTCCTTCAGCCGGTTCTGCAGCTTCAGCTCCGCTTTTCATTCCGCCGCCTCCATCAGCCGCCGGATAAAAAAAAGACCAGAAAGAGCAGGAACATGACAAGGTATAAGACCGTGAGGACGAGATCTGTCTTCCGCTTCAGCTTTAAGAACTTCACCAGCGCGTGCGTACCGAGAATACTGAAATAAATGACCCAGGGGCCGAGCAGCACCGTATGGACGGCCCGGACAAACAGGGCCGAGACGAGGCAGCACACGCCCGCGCCGACCCGGCCCGCAAGATTGCCTGCCTGTACCGACGCTTCCAGTTCGGCCAGATCCCGGTTCTGATGCTCCCTGCGGCTGATCTCCAGAATATCCTCTTTTTCCATAAAGGATCCTCCTCTGCCAAGTTTCCTTGTCGCCATGATAACACCGCCAAGTTTTCTTGTCAACCTGTTCCGGCAAAACTTCGGCGGGCTGCCGATTGCAGATTGATTTTGGCGGGCCGGTATGGTATAATGCCACAGATATAATGGGGCAGGTAGGGGGCTTTTATGATGCAGATCACCACGCACAGCGCCGATGAAACGCAGGCGCTGGGGCAGAAGCTGGCCAGTCGTCTGGCACCCGGCGATGTGATCGCCTACTTCGGGGACCTCGGCGCAGGCAAGACTGCTTTCACCCGCGGCCTCGCGCAGGGCCTCGGTATCACCGACCCCGTGACGAGCCCGACCTATACCATCGTCAACGAATATCTCTCCGGCCGCATCCCGCTGTTCCATTTCGATATGTACCGTCTCTCGTCCTCCGACGAGCTGTTTGACATCGGCTGGGAGGATTATCTCTCCCGCGGCGGCGTCTGCGCCGTCGAATGGAGCGAAAACGTGGAAGATGCTCTGCAGGACGCGATCCGCGTCACCATCGAAAAGGACGCGGACGAGCCCGATACCCGCCACATCACCATCACAGGAGGGCCTCGCTTTGAAGATCCTTGCCTTTGAATCCTCGGCCAAGGCCGCCAGTACGGCGCTGCTGTCCGACGGTCTGCTGCTTGCGGAATATACCCAGAACTCCGGCCAGACGCACAGCCGGACGCTCATGCAGATGGCGAAGGACATGCTCACCAGCTGCGATCTGACGCCGCAGGATATCGGTGCGGTCGCTGTCGCGGCCGGCCCCGGCAGCTTTACGGGTGTGCGCATCGGCATGGCCTGCGCCAAGGGCTTTGCCTGGGGGCTGCAGCTGCCGCTCTACGGCGTGTCCACGCTCGAGGCGATGACGCGCGGCGCGGCCTACGCCGACGGCATCTACTGCGCCTGTATGGACGCGCGGAAGCAGCAGATCTACAACGCGGTATTCTCTCTGCAGGCCGGGAAGCTTACCCGCCTGACGGACGACCGCGCGATCGCCATCGACGCGCTCGTGCCGGAGCTTTCCGAGGGGGCCGGCCCCATCTACCTGCTCGGCGACGGCGCGAAGCTCGTCTCTGACACGCTGGCAGGCAGCGGCCTGCCGCTCATCCTGCTCCCCGAGCAGCTGCGGCAGCAGCGGGCGAGCGGCGTGGCGCTCTGCGCGATGGACCGCATGCTTGCGGGCGACCCCGGTGATGCGGCGGCCCTGACGCCCAATTACCTGCGCATGGCGCAGGCCGAGCGCACGCGGCAGAATAATCAGGACTTTTATTTGAAAAAATAATTGAATAACAGAAAAGACAAAGGAGATCATCATGAGCACGAAAGCATTTGGAGAACACGTACATGTTATGGATCATCCCCTGGTAGCGCACAAGCTGACGATCATGCGCGACAAGAATACCAGCGTCAAGGACTTCCGCGAGCTGGTCAGCGAGATCGGTATGCTCATCACCTACGAAGCGACCCGCGATCTGCCCCTCACCACCAAGACCGTGGAGACCCCGATCTGCACGGCGGAGGAGCCGACGCTCGCCGGTAAGAAGATCGCTGTCGTGCCCATCCTGCGCGCAGGCCTCGGCCTGGTCGACGGCGTTCTGCGTATGGTTCCGTCCGCCCGTGTCGGCCACATCGGCATGTTCCGTGACGAAGAGACCCTCATCCCGCACGTCTATTTCTGCAAAATGCCCAAGGACGTCGCCGAGCGCGACATCCTGATCGTCGACCCCATGCTCGCCACCGGCGGCTCTGCCGACGCGGCCATCGCCGAGATGAAAAAGCGCGGCTGCCACAGCATCAAGCTCATGGTCCTCGTCGCTGCGCCCGAAGGCATCAAGCTCATCACCTCCAAGCACCCCGACGTCGAGCTCTACTGCGGCGCCGTGGATGAGAAGCTCAACGAGCATGGCTATATCGTCCCCGGCCTCGGCGACGCCGGCGACCGGATTTTCGGCACGAAGTAAGTCGTTTCCTTGACTTTCCTGCCGCTCCGGCTTATAATGAACCCGTAATAACAGCCATTTCCGGCTTTTTAGAATTCTTGAAAGGAAGACCTGTATATGATCTATACTGCAGAAGTCAAGCATATGTGCCCGGTTGCCAAGGGCGCATATCATGGCCCCGCGCCCATTCCCGAAGAGGGCAAATGGGTCCAGGCAAAGGAAATCAAGGACATCTCCGGCTTTACCCACGGTGTGGGCTGGTGCGCACCGCAGCAGGGCGCATGTAAGCTGAGCCTGAACATCAAGAACGGCGTCATCGAAGAGGCCCTGGTCGAGACCATCGGCTGCTCCGGCATGACCCACTCCGCAGCCATGGCTTCCGAGATCCTCATCGGCAAGACCATCCTCGAGGCCCTCAACACCGACCTCGTCTGTGACGCCATCAACACCGCCATGCGCGAGCTGTTCCTCCAGATCGTCTACGGCCGCAGCCAGTCCGCATTCTCTGAGGACGGCCTCGCAGTCGGCGCTTCTCTGGAAGACCTCGGTAAGGGCCTGAGAAGCCAGGTCGGCACGATGTTCGCCACCAAGGCCAAGGGCCCGCGCTACCTCGAAATGGCCGAGGGCTACTGCTCCAAGATCGCCCTGAACAAGGACGACGAGATCATCGGCTACGAGTTCATCAACTTCGGCAAGATGATGGACTTCATCAAGAAGGGCGACGAACCCGCCGAGGCCCTCAAGAAGGCACAGGGCCACTATGGCCAGTGGGATAACGCGGCGAAGTATATCGACCCGCGCAAGGACTAAGAGAAGGAGGACACGAAAATGGCATTGTTTGAAAGCTACGAAAGAAGAATCGACAAGATCAACGGCGTCCTCGCACAGTACGGCATCGAGTCCGTCGAGGCCTGCCGCGAAATGTGCCAGGCCAAGGGCTTCGACCCGTATGAGATCGTCAAGGGCATTCAGCCCATCTGCTTTGAAAATGCTTGCTGGGCTTACACTGTGGGCGCGGCAATCGCAATGAAGAAGGGCGTCAAGACCGCTGCCGAGGCTGCTACCGCCATCGGTGAGGGTCTCCAGGCCTTCTGCCTCGACGGCTCCGTCGCGGACGACCGCAAGGTCGGCCTCGGCCACGGCAACCTCGGCGCGATGCTGCTGACCGAGGAGTCGCAGTGCTTCTGCTTCCTCGCCGGCCACGAATCCTTCGCCGCCGCTGAGGGTGCTATCGGCATCGTCAAGAACGCCAACAAGGCCCGCAAGACCCCGCTGCGCGTCATCCTGAACGGCCTCGGCAAGGACGCCGCCCAGATCATCTCCCGCATCAACGGCTTCACCTATGTCCAGACGCAGTTTGACTACGCCACCGGCGAGCTGAAGATCGTCCGCGAGATCCGCTACTCCGAAGGCGAGCGTGCCAACGTCCGCTGCTATGGTGCGGACGATGTCCGCGAGGGCGTTGCCATCATGCACAAGGAGGGCGTTGATGTCTCCATCACCGGCAACTCCACGAACCCCACCCGTTTCCAGCATCCGGTCGCCGGCACCTACAAGAAGGAATGTGTCCAGATGGGCAAGAAGTACTTCTCCGTCGCTTCCGGCGGCGGCACGGGCCGTACCCTGCATCCGGACAACATGGCCGCCGGCCCTGCTTCCTACGGCATGACCGACACCATGGGCCGTATGCACTCCGACGCCCAGTTCGCTGGCTCCTCCTCCGTCCCGGCTTCCACGTGGTCGGCGCCACCGTGAGATGATGGGCTTCCGCAAAACATCGGCATGGGCAACAAAAAAGGAGCCGGCGCGCAGCCCCAGCAGATTGAGCTCCAGCGGGATGTTCAGCTCCTTCGCGGCCAGACACAGCCGCTCCATTTCCCTGCGGTAGAACGGTTCAGGGCCGGTAAAGTTGATCAGGTCCGGATGGGCCAGATAGGTATAGAGGCCGGTCTGCAGGGCCTCAATACATTGGTTTACATAAGTTGTGAGGACCTTGGGATCGTCCGTCGGCTCGTAGACATAGATCCCGTCGATCTCGTTACGGATATAGTGCTGCCCGAGCAGCAGATAGTCGACCGGATACTGCGTGATGCGGGCAAGCAGATCGTCAAAAAATCTGGGATAATACTCCGCCTCGTAGCCGATCAGGATCTCAATGCGCCCCGCATATTCCTCCTTCAGCGCAAGAAGCGTCTGAATATAGTCCTCCAGATCCTCCGGGAACATGTGAAAATAGGAGACGATGCCGTCCGGAAACTGATACGGCGCGTGCTCGGAAAAGCCGAGCGTCTGATAGCCGCCCGCGATCGCGGCCTCGATATATTCCCGTTCCGTGCCGACCGCATGATGGTTGCGGAACGTGTGGGTGTGATAATTGTGAAGCATACTGCACCTCGAATCTGAACTGAGAAAAGTATAGCACGCCGGTAAACCAAAAACAATAGCGCGCACCCCGCTTTGTCACGAAACGGCGCTTTTCTGTATATTCTGAAATAGAAACCGGAAAACAGAAAGGGGAGTGCGCCCATGAAAATGCGGCGGATGGGATTGGATACGCTGCGGCCGGGGAGCAGTGCGTGCTGCGGCAGATCCGGCTGCCTGCGGCGCAGCGAATGCGGCTGGAAGAGCTGGGTCTGCTGCCGGGGACCAGGATCCAGTGCCTGTATCAGGCACCGTGCGGGACGCCTGCGGCCTATGCGGTCAGCGGTGCGGTCTTCGCCCTGCGGCGGAAGGACGCCGCGCGGCTGCTCGTGGAGGCCGCCTCATGAGCCGTCCGGAGGCCGCGCCCCGCGCCGTCGCGCTGGCCGGGAACCCGAACGTCGGCAAGAGCAGTCTTTTAACGCCCTGACGGGCCTGCACCAGCACACCGGCAACTGGCCGGGCAAGACCGTCGCGGTCGCGCAGGGGGAATACGCCTACGCCGCTGCGCGTTATGCCGTCACCGACCTGCCGGGGGCCTATTCCCTCACGACCGGCTCCGAGGAGGAGCATATCGCCGCGGACTACCTGCGCGCGCATACGGACGCCTGTCTGGTCGCCGTCTGCGACGCGACCTGCCTGGCGCGGAGCCTGCCGTTTGCCGTCCAGCTGATGCAGCGCTGGCCGCGCGTGATCGTCTGCGTCAATCTGATGGATGAGGCCGAAAAGCAGGGGATCCGCATCGACCTGCACGCGCTGCAGACCCTCCTTGGCGTCCCTGTCGTCGGCACGTGCGCAAGCGACCCGAATGCGGTCGCCCGCCTGCGGCAGACGATCCGCGACGTGCTGGATGGCTTCATGACCGTCCGTCCGCATCTGCCAGACGGTCAGAAGCCCGCGGACTGCGTACGCTATGCCCGGCAGCTCGCCGCGCAGACCGTCACCGGCGGCCAGACCCGGCGTCACGCGCGGCTGGACGCCGTTCTGACGGGCAAACGCACGGGCCTGTGATTTTTGCCGCACTGCTGATCGTCCTGTTCTGGCTGACGCTGGTGGGCAGCAACCGCTGCTCCGACTGGCTGCAGAGCGGCTTTGACCGGCTGCAAGCACTGTTTCTGCGCGCCTGCGGCGCGTGGCCGCCGCTGCTGGCGGACGCCGTCTGGAACGGCGTCTACGCGACCACGGCGCGGGTCACGGCCGTCATGCTGCCTCCGGCCGCCATCTTTTTCTGCCTCTTTTCCGTGCTGGAGGACGTCGGCTATCTGCCCCGCGCCGCCTTCCTGACGGATCACCTGTTCGAGCGCTGCGGGACCTCCGGGCGGCAGGCGCTGACCATGTGCATGGGGCTCGGCTGCAACACTGTCGGCGTGACGGGCTGCCGGATCATGCCGACGCGGGAGGAAAAGCTCATTGCCATCAGCACGAACGCCATGATCCCCTGCAACGGCCGCTTTCCTATGCTGCTGGCGATGGGGACGGTCCTGCTCGGCCGGGAAAACGATCTGCTGCTGGCCCTGCTGCTGACGGCGGCGGTCTGCCTGGGGGCAAGCGGGACGTTCGCGGTGTCCTTCCTGCTGAGTAAGCTGCTGCACCGGAAGCCGCCGGCGCCCTTCGTGCTCGAGCTGCCGCCCTACCGGCGTCCGCAGCCCAAAAAGATCCTGACCGACGCGATCTTCGGCAAGACGCTGCATGTGCTCTCCCGTGCGGCGCTGGTGGCGGCTCCGGCGGGGCTGATCCTGTGGGTGCTGTGCACGGTGCAGGTCGGCGGCATGAGCCTCCTGCAGCAGCTCGCGCGAACGCTGGACGGGGCAGGGAGCTGCTCGGCATGAACGGTGCGATCCTGATCGGCTTCCTCTTTGCCCTCCCGGCCAACGAGCTTACCTCGGCGCCAGCTTCCTTGAGTTCGGCAGCGATCTTCTCGGCCTCGTCCTTGGAGACAGCTTCCTTGAGGGTCTTGGGAGCGCCGTCGACCATCTCCTTCGCTTCCTTCAGACCCAGACCGGTGACGGCACGGACGACCTTGATGACAGCGATCTTGTTGGCGCCAGCGGCCTTCAGGACGACGTCGAACTCAGTCTTCTCTTCCTCAGCAGCAGCAGCGCCGGCAGCGGGAGCAGCGACAGCAGCGGCAGCGGCGGAAACGCCGAATTCCTCTTCCAGAGCGTGGACCAGCTCAGCCAGCTCCAGAACGGTGAGAGTCTTAACTTCTTCGATCATAGCAGTAATCTTTTCGGATGCCATTGTAGTTACCTCCAGTAAATTGTTTCAATCGATTTAAAATTTTGTAGTGAATCAGGCTTCTGCGGGAGCTTCTTCCGCAGGAGCGCCGCCCTTCTGCTCCAGAATCTGGTTCAGAACAACTGCCAGAGAGGAGATCGGAGCGAGGAACGTGCCGAGGACCTGCGCAACGAGCGCGTTCTTGGAAGGCAGCTCGCCGAAGGACATGAGCTCGTCAACCGACAGAACCTTACCTTCAACCATGCCGCCCTTGATCTTGACGACGTTCTTGTTCTTCTTGGCAAATTCGCAGATCACGCGAGCCGGAGCGATGGGGTCTTCCGTGGTGGACGCCATGGAAGTCGTGCCGTTCAGAAGCTCGTCGAACTGGCTGTAGCCGGCCTTATTGGCGGCGAAGCGGGTCAGCGTGTTCTTCACGACAGAGTACTCGACTCCCGCAGCACGGAACTGATTGCGCAAGCTCGGTATCCTGCGCGACGGTGATGCCCTTGTAGTCAACAAATACAGCAGCGGTAGCGTTCTGGATCTTGTCAGACAGAGCATCAACGACGGTTTTCTTGCTTTCAAGTACCTTTGCGTTGGGCATGAATGTCACCTCTGAAAAAATAAAATGTCCTCACGCCAAAGACGTGAGGACACAAAAATGTTACCATTTGTGCGGAACCTCGGCAGGAAGGGAAGACCCTTTACGGCAGAATGCCTCCTGCTGTCTTTGGCAGCTTGTATATTATAGCAGAATCTGCGCGGATGTCAAGGACGAATTGAGAAAATCTCAGAAAAAACTCAGATCTTCGCGGTAGCGACCTTGATGCCGGGGCCCATGGTGCTAGGCCACGGTGCAGCTTCTGATATACTGACCCTTTGCAGCGGCGGGCTTTGCCTTGATGACAGCGCCCATGAGCGCGTTGAAGTTCTCAACGAGCTTCTCGGTGCCAAAGGAAGCCTTGCCGATCGGGCAGTGGATGATGTTGGTCTTGTCGAGACGGTACTCGATCTTACCGGCTTTGATCTCCTTGACGGCGGGTGACGTTGGGGGTCACGGTGCCGGCCTTGGGGAGGGCATGAGACCCTTCGGACCGAGGACCTTACCAAGACGACCGACGATACCCATCATGTCGGGGGTAGCGACGACAACATCAAGTCGAACCAGTTTTCCTTCTGGAATCTTCTCCACGAGCTCCATGCCGCCTGCGTAGTCGGCGCCTGCTGCGTTGGCCTCGTCGAGCTTCGCGTCCTTGGCGAACACGAGGACCTTGCGGGTCTTGCCGGTGCCGTTCGGAAGAACAATCGCGCCGCGGACCTGCTGGTCAGCGTGACGGGAGTCAACGCCGAGCTTGATATGAACTTCGATGGTCTCGTCGAACTTGGCCTTGGCGGTCTTGACGACCAGATCCATAGCTTCGTTGACTTCGTACTGCACAGCTGCGGTCATACAGCTTCCTGCTGTCCGTACATTTTTACCTTTAAACAATGTAATTATCCTCCTTATAGTGGTGATGCGGAAAAATCCTCCCACATATTTTATGAGGCTCGGCCGGATGCCGAAATACCTCGGGTCAAGGTTCAATTTCAAACTAGTCGACAACAACGATACCCATGCTGCGGCAGGTGCCTGCGACCTGGCTCATCGCGGCTTCAATGGTGTTGGCGGTCAGGTCTGGCATCTTGCGCTCGGCAATTTCCTTGAACCTGCGCCTTGGTGATGGTAGCGACCTTGTCCTTGTTGGGAACACCGGAGCCCTTCTCGATGCCGAGGGCCTTGATAATGAGGGTCGGAGTCGGGGGGGTCTTGGTGACGAAGGTGAAGCTGCGGTCGGCGTAAACGGTGATCACAACCGGGATCTTGAAGCCGGCCTGATCCTTGGTACGCTCGTTGAATTCTTTGATAAACTGGGAAATGTTAACGCCGTGCTGGCCGAGCGCCGGGCCGACAGGGGGCGAAGCGGTCGCCTTTGCAGCAGGAATCTGAAGCTTGATATAACCTGTAACTTTCTGTGCCATGATAAGCACCTCCTGAATAAATGTGGTGATACGCGCCGATGCCGCGTATTTCTGGCGGGGCTGAACCCCTCCCACGTTCTGACGAAGCCGTTCGTCGAAGTCACTGGTTGACCAGTTCGACCTGATCCAGCTCGAGTTCGACGGGCGTTTCCCGGCCGAACATGGATACAATCACGCGCACTTTGTTCTTTTCGATGTCGACCAGATCGACAACGCCAATGAACCCCGTCAGAGGACCATCTGCAATCTTCGACGGTGTCGCCTTCAGAGTAGGCCACCACGATCTCGTGCTTTTCAACGCCGAGCTGCCGGACTTCCTCTTCGGTAAGGGGCGTGGGCTTGGTGCCCGAGCCGACGAAGCCCGTCACGCCGCGGACGTTTTTGATGATGTACCATCCCTCGTCGGACATGATCATCTTCACGAGCACATAGCCGGGGAAGACTTTGCGGTCATAGGTTTTGGGCCCGTTGTCCGTGATCTCGGTCACAGTCTCCATCGGGATGGACACGGTATGGATGAGATCTTGGAGCTGGCGGGTCTCGATGGTCTTTTCGATGGTTGCCTTTACGGTGTTTTCATAACCGGAATAGGTATGGACAACATACCATTTTGCTTCTTCCGCCATGGCTACCTAGCTTGACGAGGGTAGATGATGCCGTTGACCACAACGCCGCCCACCGCATCAAAGACCCAAATGAAGATGCCGACGACCAGCACGCAGGCCAGAACGATGAGCGTATTGTTGATCATCTGGCTCTTGGTGGGCCACACGACCTTCTTCAGCTCACTCTTCATTTCGCGGAACCAACGGCTGATTCGCTTCCCGGCACGCACAAAGAAGTTTTCCTTTTTTGCTTCTGCCATGATTTCACCCTTTCTGCAATGTACATTGCCTTTACTTCGTCTCGCTGTGAACGGTGTGCTTCTTGCAGAATCTGCAATACTTCTTCATCTCCAGACGATCGGGGTCATTCTTTTTGTTCTTCATGGTGTTGTAGTTTCTCTGCTTGCATTCGTTGCATCTGAGTGTGATTTTCACTCGCATGGTTCGGCACCTCCTTAACTCTTGCCTCCCCGTGAACTGCGGCCTAGAAAAATTTAGATGACACCGGAACTACCACGGCGTCCCACAGCCGAAAAACGGCGCAAAAAATAAGCCCCTTTTTCACAGGTATGCTCATCATAGCATATGGGACGGGCCGCGTCAACAGAAAATTTCAGAAAAACCCGGAAAAATTTTTTCACCGTTTGCCTTTTTCGGCACAGGATGTCCAAAATAATACCCAGCGAAATGCAAAGGAGCGGCTGGATATGAAGGTAATGGCGATCGATCTGGCGACGCGCGCACCGGGATCGCGGTTTCGGACGCGATGGGCTGGCTGACGGGGTTTACGACGGTGATCCATTCCTGGAATAAGGATAAACCGCGCAGGAGATCGCGGCGCTGGTGAAAACGCACAACGGCGTGCAGAGCGGATCGTGATGGGATTTCCGCGGAACATGGATGGCAGCGAGGGGCCGCGGGCGGATTTATACCGGGAGTTTGCGGCGCTGCTGGAGGAACTTTTGGACCAGCCGGTCGTCCTATGGGATGAGAGGCGAACGACGATTGAAGCCCATCAGATCCTGTCAGACGGCGGCTATCACGGAAAAAAGCGCAAAATACCGTGGATGCGGTGGCTGCGTCGCTGATTCTGGAGGGTTACCTCAATTATCTCAATTCGCACAAGGAGTAAGACACAGGCAATGTTCACAGGATATTCAGGAAAAGCAGTCGGGATTTCTTCTGGGAGCTCCGGTTCAACAATTCGCGCGAGTGGTTCCAACCCGCGCAAGGCGGAATTTGACCAGCTCGTCATGGAGCCGACAAAGGCGCTGGCAAACGAGCTTTACGACTGGTTTCAGGAAAAGTATCCGGCGCTGGGGCTGAATCTGCACATCTCCCGCATCTACCGCGACGCGCGCCGCCTGTTCGGCCGCGGGCCGCTCAACGACCATATCTGGTTCTCGTTCCAGAACGCGATCGAGCATCGCGACGGCGCGCCGAACTTCTGGTTCCAGGTCGGCGCCGACGGCTACGGCCTGGGCTTCGGCTACTGGATGCGCGCGGCGGACGCGGCGCGAATGCGCAAAATTAATCGATCAGGACGCCAAGCCGATGGAAAAGCTGGCGCGGCAGTTGCCAGACAGGACATGTTCACGCTCACCGGCGAGGAATACGCGAAGCCGAAGGGACATGCGGACGACCTCCTCGGCCCCTGGTACAACAAGCGCTGGATCGGCTTCCGCTGCATCCGGCCATACGATGCTGTTTCCGCCTCGCAGCTGCTGACGTTCGCGGAGGACGGCTTCCGCTTTATGATCCCGTATTATCAGTATTTTGATCAGATCTACCGCATGGCGGACTGGAAACCTGCTGCGCGGGCCGGAGAAAGGAAGAGCACGCATGAAACGACGGTTTGCATGGCTTTTGGCGGTTTTGCTGATGCTGGCGCTGCTGTGCGCCTGCGCGGAGACAAAGACGGCAAGCACGGAGCCGTATACGGTGGGCAGCTATACGGTCACGCCAATCAATGAAAAAAAGCGGCACGAACACAGATGGGACGAACACGTACAGCTATCGCTACAGCACATCCGGCAGCGGGTACAGCGTGACGTTCTCCTATCCGGACGGAGAGAGCTATACGTGGACGGAGAATGGAAGCAGCGGTACCGGAAGCGCAAGCATGGAGTTTGATTTTGCAAAGTACCCGAGCGGCATGGAGCTGAACGGTGTGCTTTCCCGGACGCACCCGACGTGCAGAAGGAAAAGCCGGTCGCGGGGATCACCTCGTGCTGCTGTTTGTCGGTGCGTTCAACGCTGCGTGGCCGACAGGCGCGTGGTATCTGGAGGTCGGCTGGAAATTCCGCGATGCAGAGCCGTCTGACGCGGCGCTCGGGTGGAACCGCGCAAGGATGCTGGCGCTGATCGTGGCGGTCATTTTGATCATTGCGTAAAACGGGGCGTGTTTGTAGGGGGCGACCAATGGTCGCCCCCTACGTTTAGGATCGGCGATAGAGATCGTAGGGGCGGGTATTGCCCGCCCGAAGCCTCTCCCCCAGGGGAAGGCTTCCCGCTGATGCCGAACAGGCCGATGAGGGGCATCGGCTCCTACGACGTCTATTGAAGATCAGGCGGAGTTTTCTGCAAGCCCTTACAGAAGATTTCCACAAGGCCGACGGCGATGAGGAAGCCGCCGAAAAGCTTCGCGCAGCAGCTCCATTTCGAGGCTTGCGGCGAGCAGCGCGCACGGCGGCGGCGCATCCGGCGAGCGCGGCGGGGACGACGGCCTTCCAGCAGATCTGGTGGTGTTTGGCATGGAAGATCAGGGCACAGACGGCGGTGGGCAGGAAATAGAGCAGATTGATGCCCTGCGCGGCTTTCTGCTCCATGGCGAGGACAGCGGTCATCAGACCATGAGCAGACTCCCCGCCGCCGATGCCGAAGCCGGAGAGCACGCCGCAGACGAGCCCGGCCAGAATGGCGATGATGAAATTCAGCATACGAGCAGCCGCACCCCTCCCAATAAGATCAGCGCGCCGAGCGCGAGATGGAGCCATTTGGCCGGGACCTTCTGAAACCAGAGCCCCGCGAGCACGCCGCCGCCTGCGCCGCCGATCAGATAGGGGGAGCGCGTCGGAGAGCGGCAGCATATCGTGCCGCCCATAGATGAAGAGCGAGACGATGCAGAGCGGCAGAATGATGCTGATGGCGGACGAGAAGGCGAGCTTATCCGGCAGACCGACGAGCCAGATCAGCAGCGGTACAAGCACCATGCCGCCGCCCGCGCCGAAAAAGTCCGTTGACAAAGCCCGCGGCGAGACCCGCGAGCAGACATTTCCAGAGGGAGACGTTTTCCTGTTTCATAAAAATACCTCCGCAGTCCAGTTTGGGCTGCGGAGGCGGTTTTTATGGGTTTTGATTATTTGTGGGTGAAGCGCATGCCGAAGGACTGCTCGGTGTAGCTGGCGTTTTCGGTCAGGCCGGTGTACCAGTCGCTGTAGGCGGTATTGCGGAGCGAGGTCTCGACCAGCGTCGCGATAGACGCTGCCGTAGCTGTCGAAGAACAGAACGCTGTAGCCCGTGGAGGTCTGGACAACGGCGGTGTCGCCGGTCTGGCGCGCGGCGTCGAAGGCCCATGCGTTGTATTCGTCACTGCCGGAGCCGGGGGTGACGTTCTCGGTCAGGCCGGTCGCGGTCTCGTCGCTGGTATACTTCTGGACGAGGGCGGTGAACGCCTCGGCAGTCTGTTCGCCGGACTCATACTCGGCCAGCGGCTTCGGCGTTTGCCTTCTTCGTTCATGGCATCTTCGTCAGAGGCGTCGGTCGCGGCGAAGGGGATCTCGCGGACGTTCGGCAGCTGCCAGTCGTTGACGTCGCAGGAGATGTAGTAGAGGACATACCATGTGCCGTCCACTTCAATGGCAGTGGTGTCGCCTTCCTGACGGGCACTGTCGGCGAGCCAGTCGCGCTGCGCCTCGACGATGGAGGAGCCGATGGTGGAGCGGAGCGTGTAGCTCGTCGGCATAGGAATCGCTTGTTGGATTCAGCGGCGTTTTCATAAGCTGCGTCGATGAACGCCTGCTCGTCGCCCTGCGTGGAAGCGGCCATCTCAGTGGCGAGGGCTTCCTTCTTCTCGGCCAGCTCTTCGTCGCTCAGCGCGTTGTCGTCGGTCTGGAAGAGGGAGTCGCTGATCAGGAACTGACGATAGGTGTAGGTGTTGTAGTTCGCAGGCTTTGCCTCATATTCGGCGGCGAGATCCTCAGCGGTGTAGGTGAAGCCGTCGTTGACCTGCTGCTGGTCATCCGCGGCAATGGTGGTGACCGTCAGATATTCCGCAAAGTTCTTCGTGTTGCAGCCCGCGCCGAAGCCGGCGGCGAGGTAGGCGTTTGCGTTGGCGTAGCCGCTCTGCTTGGCGACCTGCTCGTAGGAGCTGATGGTCGTGTCGATCTGGCTCTGGTCATCTTCGGTGAGGGCGGCGCCGTTCGCGATGGCCTCGTCATAGATGGCGTAGGTCTGTGCGGCAGTGTTCAGGGCCTGCTCCATCAGAAGGTCGGCCCAGGTCGCGCCGGTCTCTTCGTTGTAGACCTGCGTGGACAGCGAGGCTGCGTTGATGCCGAGATAGGAGCCGTAGGATTTTTCAAATTCGTAGACCTGAGCATTGTAGAAATAGTTGACCATGGCGGGCGTCAGGTTGTGGGAACCGACGGTCGCGGCGGTCGTATGGGAAGCGAAATAGCCGCCCGTCACCATGCTGAAAAACACCACAGCGGCGATGACGACGATGGCACAGACAACGATCAGCGTGGCCTTCAGGCCGCGGCTCATACCTTTTTTGACCGGCTGGCCCTGCGCGACAGGTGCTTCGGCGCTCTGCGCTTTGCGCTCTTTCTTTTTTGCGGGATGCGCTCATTCGGGATCATTCCTCTCTCATAGTTCCGGATTTTCGCCGTTTGGCGATACAAACTGTATTATACAAAAAGTACGCCGGTTGCAAGGGTAAATTTTTCTGAAGGGAAAAATAAGAAAATCAGGCGGTTTTGGAGCGTGTTGAAAGGTACAAAAACACAAAAATCTCCCCGCGAAAGCCGTGCGGACTCCAATTATAACCTGCACGGAAAACGGCAGGGTGGGTCGCCTCTCATCTGATTCACTGCTTCCAACGTCCACGCAAAGTCGTTGCTTTGGGCGGGAAGGCCTGCAATCGGCAGATGAAGTACGCGTCCCTGAGTTATAATGTGGGTTTAAGTGGATCCGTCACGCACCCGCAGGAGACTTGTTTGACAAATTTGTGTTACGATTCTTTCTTCCCTCGTCCTCGTAGATGAGGTCCATCAGCGCTACTGATGACGTTTTCAAGCTCATCATCGTCGTCGATGGTGACCAGAATCTCTTCGCCGTTTTCTTCGACCGATTTCAGAATGCTGACCTCCAGCCTCTTCGGCCTCGTCCTCGGTACCGGCGGGACGAGCGCGATAGCGGCTGCCCCTCGTATTCGAGTTCCGCGAGCACTTCCAGCTCATATTCCTTGCCGTCTTCGTCGGTGATGGAGATGAAGTCGTCTCCGAATTCTGACTCATGTGATTCCCTCCGTTTGTTTATGCTCCTATTTTACTCGCTGCCGGATGCAAAATCAAGAGGAAATTATGCGATAACGAAATCAGGTGCAAAAATCCTCCAGCGCGGGTGAGCGCTGCGGCGTCTTTCAAGCGGAAGGCCGCGGGCGAGCAGCGCCCGGTCGACTGCG
>VOFC01003914.1_pt1 | contig 25771 bp, 48 predicted proteins | sample 5384161 | NCBI WGS metagenome assembly VOFC01 (sample SAMN12384722, study PRJNA508395) | human gut metagenome | isolation source: healthy gut B | host: Homo sapiens | reverse complement strand
TTGCCGTATTTGTTTTTCATATAAACACCTCCGTTATTCCGATGCGTTTTGCAATTTTTTTCGGCAAGCATCTTAAATGTATTTGCAGAAGCCGAAATCTGCATAATAAGGTCGTTTAACCTGTTTTCGTTATCGCCCTCGTTTTCAATAAGCGGCTTTGAAACCTCGCTTACCTTTTTCCGTTGCGTACAAAAAAACGCCTTTTTCTGATTTCGCGCAAAGGAATTGTATGTTTCCCGAAAACCTGTGCTTCGTCAAGATCCGCAGGAATAAGCTTTTGTATTGTCGCCATATCAAGGGTCTGCTTTTAGAGTGCACACTATAATAAGATATGCAATATGCTGTCTTGAATATTTCTTTTCTGCGGCGCCGGTATGATTTTTAGCTTAACGTAATTGTTAATCATTGACGGCGTAACGGTTTTTCGCTTTGTATATCCCAAGATACTGGCCTATCAGCGCCGTAACCTGCTCCATATATAAATCGATTGTCGGCAGCTGTTCCCACATGGGAAGGCTGTATCCTCTTAAATTTTGCTCCCAATTTTGCAGTATTTCGTCCAAAAATCTCTTTTTTGAATTTTCATTTCAATCACCGAACCTTCAATTATATTATACACTGATTTTCCGAAAAAATCAATATTTTCTATTGACATTATTTTTAAATCAGTTATGATAGTATCAAATACCAGATATATTAGTAGTAAAAAGGCGGTGTTCTTGTGAAGGAATTTAGCAAACATCAGGGAAATCATTGAAAATTCAGCCGTTCAGTTCAAAAAACAACATTGCATTTAAAGTTAAGCTAAAAACGGACAGCGGCTATTGCTATGATGATATAACTTACGACAGACTGAAAAAAGAAACGGAAGCTGTAGGCAGATATCTCCTTGCCAACATAAAACCGGGGAGCAGAATTGCCATCATGGGCAAAAACTCATATCGCTGGATTTTGGTGTACCTTTTCGGTTTTGTGCATTGACTACACCGTTATCCCGATTGACAGAAGCTGGAGCGGCGAGGAAGTAAAAAACAGCTTGCGCGTGCCGGGGCGGACGTTATATTTTACGGCACAGAATGCACCGCGGCGGCGGAATTTTCGGACGTGCCCGTTAAAATCTGCATGGACACATGTCTTGACAAAATAATTGCCGAAGGTGCTGCAATACAGGATATGTCCGCATACAACGCCGTTAAAATAAACGGGGACAAATGAGCATACTTCTTTTTCACCTCCGGCACAACTTCCGAATCAAAGGCGGTAATGCTTTCCCCAGCGCAACATCACCGCAAATATTTACGGTATGTCCCTCTGGGAAGATTTTTGCCAGACGGACGTAAGCATGGCGCTTTTTGCCCTTTCATCATGCCTTCGGAATGACCCAGGCGGTTATTTTTCTGTCCTATGGAATGTGCACGGTTTTCTGCGAAGGTTTAAGGATTGCAAAGTGCCTTACGGAATACAAGGTAAGCATATTTGTAGGGGTTCCGCTTATAGTGGAGGGCATATACAACAATATTATAAAACTCAAAAAGAGCGGAAAAATACAACATTTTTATGAAAATGAAAAACTTTCCAACGCCTGAGAAAGATAAAAAGACCTTCGCCGCAGGATCTTCAAAGAAGTGCTTGACGCAATGGGCGGCAATTTAAGGCTTATCATAAACGGTGCGGCGGCAATTGACCCGGAAGTTTCCCGCTTTTTAACGATATAGGCGTTACGCTCGTCCAGGGCTACGGCTTGTCCGAAACCTCGCCCGTTGTGGCTGCGGAAAATCCGGAGCATATAAAATACGGCTCGGTAGGATATCCTCTGCCCGGTATTTACGTTAAGATAATTGACCCGGACGAGAATAACATAGGTGAAATAGCGGTTCGTGGCGCAAATGTCATGCTGGGGTATTATAATGACGAGGAAAGCACAAAAAAAGGTGTTCTGTGACGGATATTTCTTAACCGGTGACATGGGATATTTTGACGATGACGGGTATCTTTATATTACCGGCCGCAAGAAAAAAACGTTATTGTGCTGGCAAACGGCAAAAAACGTCTTTCCCGAGGAGCTTGAGGGGCTTATTGCAAAATCCCCCCACGTTAAAGAATGTCTTGTCAGCATTAAGGTTGAACATTCAAGGGAGCTTTTGTGTGCAAAAATCGTTTACAACCCCGATGAAGAATACGAAAGCGCAGAGATTTGCATTAATGACTATATAAAGGAAATAAATAAAACCCTTGTAAGCTACAAACAGATAAGAGAAATTGAGCTTACAGCAGACGAAATGGCGAAAACCTCAACCGGAAAAATAAAAAAGATAGGACAACAGCTTTTAAGTGCGTTATTTTGCGTATTTTGACGTAAAATGGCGCACTTTATTTTTATGCCGAAATCCCTGCTGTTTTAAAAGCCCGATATATCGGGCTTTTTTGCCGAAAACATGGCGTGACATGTCGTTATATGGCGTTGTATAATTAATATGTAAGTAAAATTACAAATTTTCAAAAGAAAGGAAAGATATTATGAAAGAAGTAAACGTAACTTTTAAATCGGACGGTAAAATTCAAAGTATCAATGCCGACAGTATATTTCTTTGAGGAAGAAAAACCTGTCGGTTAAAATAACCGCAAGTTTTCCGTCAGATTTAACAATCAGCGGCGTCAGGGGCTTACATAAGGACGAACAGCGGTGTTCAGGACTGCGTTACTCCGGTTTTGGCAGACGGCAAATACACGTTAACGCTGACCGGTGACAAGCTCGAAAAAGGGAGTCTTAAAAATCGGCTATGAAATCACAAGCGGCTCGGCGTCAATGCGTTTTGCCCCCGTTGTGCTTAATGTGGACGGCTTTTATTTCGACGACTACATAATAAGCAAAAAGCTCTATACGGTAAGCGTTTCCGTCGCCGATACGCAAACCGTTGACAGCACGCAAAATGCAAGCGTTGAAAACGTAGGCTCAAGCAAGGAGGTGAAGCTTAAGTTTAAAATTCCCAAAGGTGAAAAAAGGCGATAAAGGCGATATGCCGGCGGTTACCGACAGTCTTGACAGTGACAGTACGACAGCGGCATTGTCCGCAAATCAGGGCAAGGTGCTGAACGAAATTTTTAAACAAAAAACTAACGGTTTACTCAGCCGCCGAATCGGAACTTGACAGCTTGGTTATACCGTCAGGAGAAAAGTGAAGGAAGGCTATATCAAGTAACGGGCATCGGTTCTTCTTTTCGCCGTCATACTTTGTATTTGTGTATGTGAAGGAAACCCGTGGTCAAGTTACAAACAGTTTGGCAAAACATATACAACAACATTTAATTTGTGTGCGCAGATGCGCATAAAATATGATGTTCAAACAAGCGAAGGTGAAATAATAAGAAGTCATAATGCTATCAGCACAAGATATCAAACCTCAAAACCGCCTGGTCAGACTGGTAGATATCGCGGACAGCACCGACTTGAAGGCAAGGTTGATAAAGCAGACGGCAAGGGGCTCTCGACAAACGATTTTACTAATGCGTACAAGTCGGTTGCAGATTGCATGGTATACCACGATTCGGTAAGCTCTATTGCAGTTTTAAAACAGTTATATGCTGCGAAAGGGCTGACAGTACAAAGCGGCTCTTACGGTTGACAACAACAGCGTACAAGTGTACGGCGGCGATGTTTTTTAAGCCTAACATCCAGGTGTACCGCACCGGCTCTCAAAAAGCCGATGCGCCCACTATACAAACAGCCGTCACAAATAACACACTGCTGCTTGCGGACAAAACGGAAACACAGCTTTTTGTCCTCCGACACGGCGTCGCTCACACTCACCACACCGGCAACAATATCAAACAGTTACGAATGTGCGTTCTCGTTTAAGTCCGGTGCAACGGCAACGACGTTGTATACGCCGCAACGCCCATTACCTGGCGCGGTACGGACTGCGACGCTGACGGCGACTTTACGCCTCAGGCAAATGTCAGCTACGAGGTTTCGATAAAATGCCTCGGCACGGACGCGGACAACAACCCTGTTGTGGTTGCGAGAGTAGGTGCGTTTTAATGAACAGGTTCAGACGCATGCAGTCATACTATTACGTTGACAACACGGACGGACGCATTGTCAATCCGGCTGTTAATACTTTACGCGACTATACGATAACAGGCACGGCAACAAATGCCGTGGGTGATTATGACGCGGAAAGCGGAAAGTACAAAATTCCCGTTCAAAATATCCGCAATTTGTTTTTAGAGGATAAAATGTTGGAACGAAGCCAATATATATCAAAAAAACCGATGACGGATATAAAGTACTGAATTATCCCGTTGTTTTTGATGCAAATACCGAAATAGTCAAATACTTAAAAGCAATTTAAAGCCGGGCATAACATATACGATTGACAGATATTTCAGCGGTTACATTAAAGATTCACAGGGACAGGTAGACTTAATCGGACCTGGCGGGATATATTATGCACGCTCAGGTCCGTTTGACGGCTACAGAAGCAGCACATTTACACTTACGCAGGAGCAGATTGATAAACTGATTTATGTTTTCGTATACGGGCGAACAAGGCGGATACCGAAAAACCAAACCTTCAAATACATTCGCATATATGACCCGACAGAAACGGAAACAACCGACATTATTCTTGACGCGCCGATAACCCCCCGGAGAAAGCATAAATAAAATTAACGACAATTTGCCGGACATAAAGCTTCACGGCGGAATAAACATGCTGACTGTTCAAACGGAAGTACAGCCGTCTGCGGTTAACTGGCAGTACTACAAATATTAAGAAAGGATTGATTAAAAATGTTAGGAAAAATTATTGAAGGCACACTTTATTACACCGTCGGAGAACGAGCGCAGAAAGATTGTTATCGCAAATCCGACAGATGAAATTTTTTAAAGCAGATTTTAGGCTACAAGGAGGTAGCGGAGTCGGACAAGCCGGAGTATAACGATGAAACGCAGTATTTAAAGCCTGTGTACACAGAGTCGGACAGCGGCATTTCGGTAACGTGGGAGGTATGCGATGTTGAAACTTCTGAAAATACCCAATCAGATAATTAAAGGCAGGCTTTACGCCTCTTAAGAAGGTTGATTTTATCGTGCCCACCACATGGCGCACCCAACGGCGGGACGTAAAAAACCGTTGAAGGCTGGCATTGCAAAGGGGTGGAGCGCAATCGGTTATAACTACTGGGCAGGCTTTTGACGGCAGCGTATACACCGGCAGAGGGCTTAACGTTTCAGCAAGCGTTTTGGGGCATAACGGCAATATTGTAAGCATCGGTTTTCAGGGCGATTACGAAAAATTCAAACAAGGCTATGCCGGATAAGCAGTTTAACGCAGGCGTTGAGGTTATTAAGATGTTAAAAAGAAAAGTACCCCAATGCCAAAATCGTGGGCATGAGTATTTCGGCGGCAGCGTATGCCCCGGAAAGCATTTCCCCTTGAGGAAATGGCGGAACAAAAGAAACGAGGTGAAGCCGAAATGGTGTACAACTACATTGACGAAAATATGCCGGAATGGGCAAGAAAAACCGTGCAAAAGCTTGTAAACAAAGGCTATCTTAACGGCAACGAGAAGGGGCGAGTTAGGGCTTACGGACGTTATGCTTAAATTGCTTGTAATAAACGACAGGGCAGGTGTGTACGGTGATTAAACTAAAAATAGGGTCAAAGCTTGCAGAGGTTGACGGACTGACGGTGTGCCTTGACGTCGCGCGCCCTTTGTGAAAGCCGACAGAACATTTGTCCCGGTGCGGTTTATAGCGGAAACGCTGGGGCAGCCGGTAGACTGGGACGAGGGCACGCAGACAGTGACCATAGGCGAAAAAAACACGGTATTTCCGCACTGCGGACCAGTGCGCCGTTGACTGGGCAATGAGGTATAACAACCTTTCAATCGGACTGCACAAGGAGCTTGCAAGCTCAATTTACAAGGGCGAAAAGGGGTATTACTACACCGAGCCGAACACAGGCACGTCCAACAACTCCGTACCGTCAGTTATAGGCGGCAAAAGCCGCACAGCGGTTATACACTCCCATGCGTCCACGGGGAACGGAACGCAGAAGGCGGACAGGCTTTCGTCAAGCGATATAGCCGCGGCAAACACGTGGAAGTGTGACAACTACGCCGCAACGCCCTGCGGAAAACTCGAGGTGTACCGATATAAAACGCGGAAATGCGAAACGGTGTCCCTTGAAATCCCATATGACAGACGGGCACAAAAAAGCTGCGCGGTGCGTGGGGTTACGGCGACATGCGCAAAACGACGAATATTTCGACGGATACAACATCGGCACCGTGTCCGTTGAGGCGGATTTTTACAACAAGCTGTTTTCCGAGGGAAGGCAGTTTCCGATTTATGAATAAAAAAAATGTTCTCCTGTCGTTTTGGCAGGAGAACATTTTTTATTCACCGGATGTGTACAAAATTCAGATATTACAGTATCTGCCTGAATACTGCTAGTCCGCTTTTGGGAATATCCACCCTTTCAAAGCCGTTTATCTGCCCTTTTCCGACAACATCACCCATACAATTATAAATCTCGTATGTGAGAGTTTTCCGCGGCGCGCGGCAAATAACATAATTTTTTGCCGTTCCGTTTACCACCGTAGAGTTTTCGCGGAAATTTCCGCGCATTTGCCGTTTGAATACACGGCAATGATTTCCTCGCGGTCGTTATACGCTTTTGCGGAGGTATAAAAAAAGATGCGGCTCCGACACCGATATATTACTTTTTTAACAGCAGATTTTTTATTTTTATCCATAAAATCCAACCAAAACTTAAGCATTCTCCTGTGGTTATCCGGCAGGCTTTCAAGCTTTACGGATATCTGCACAACGGCAAATATACAGTCTATAATCTGCGCCGCGGCGTTTTCGGCACTGTCTTCAATATCCCACATAAGCATTATCGGAATGTACGGCGGTATTTCCGCTTGTAAGTCTTAAATCAAGACAGCCGACACGGTTTGTAAGCCCGTCGGCAGGACAGTCGGCAACGCGGAGCATATTTCCGTACTTTCGCATATTGGGTCCCACATAATTTTGGCGGAACTCAATTAAAATATCGTTTTTAAGACCGCAAAGCCGTGTGCTTATATCTGTCATAAGCTTATCTACCGCCGTATGCAAAACGGGGATATCCATGCCGTCCTTTGCAGGCACGCCGTCTTTATTTTCAAAAGAATCGATAAAATCAAGCTTCAAGCCGTCAATTCCCCAGTTTGAAACGGCATTTTCATACACGGAAATTAAAAATTCACGTACATCGGGATACCTCGGGTCCAAAAACCGCCGCACCGTTTTGCTCCGAACGATACAAAAATCTTATCCTTAAAGCGCTCCCAATTTTTCGACTTAAATCCCAAATAGGGTACGGAAAACCACATTATGTACTTTAACCCAAGCTTATGAACGCGGCGCACACATGCTCGCCTATATAACTGATTTTTTTGCCGCACACCTCCCAGTCACCGCAGTATAGATATCCGCAGTTTGTATCGTCCGTCTGCCAGCCGTCATCTACAATGACATTTTTAAACCCGTATTCCGCCGCAGCTTTGCACTCCTCCTCCACCGCTTTTTTTCATAAACCTCCTGGTGATAACTGTACCAAAAAGAGTAAAGAGGCGAAAAGGCAGAGTCCGGGACATTCATGGGCGTTACGTCATTTTCCCACCAGGCAGACGCATTCCTTAAACTGTCCGCAATATTTAGCTCTCTTTGGTCAATATAAACCAAAAATTCCGTTTCGGGCGTCTGTGTACTGCATAAGCGGAACGGAAAAGCTTACCGAAAGGCGGCACTTTTTTCTATAACCCGTAGTTTATATCAATATGTTTTTTCAGTTTGACAGTGCGGCGGTAAGCCGCGCACAATCGTCATTATCATAAAAGCACAAAAGGGGCATGCCCTTTGCAATTTCGGAGCATATGCCGTTTCCGCCCCAGTCCGGCTTTAAAAAAACCGCGGTGAGCCAAGCTGCGGTGCGGAGTTTGGCAGCCACACGTTAAATATCCCCGTCAGCGGAAACTCCATATCAAGCTTTACGGCGTAATCCGGAGTTAAATCATTTGCGCTCCATGCCGCTTTAAACCTGTAAATCTGCACGCCGCCGTTATCAGAAATTTTATTAAATTCGCTTTTTACTGCGGTGTTTGAAGTGATATTGTAATTCATATTAAACCTCCTAAATGTTGTTAAATAATCAACATTGTTTTGTATTGACTTGCCGTTTTAAAAATGTTATGATTATGTAAGGGAGAGATATAATCATTAGTTATGTTATTATTCAATGCCTGATAATTTTCGCGGTAATTTGTGTGATATTCAAGCACAGCGGCTTTCCTAAAATTTTTCCTCTCTTGTATATAGGGCTGTGCCTTATGACAGCCTCAAATATCATGTATATGATGAACATGTCAAATCTTCGGCAGGAATGGCTTGTAAACACCTTCCGCGACCTCAGATACCTTCTGCATACATACAAAATCAGTATGCACACGCTGAAAAACATCTCCGTTATCGGCGAGGTTATGATGCTTTCGTTTTTTGTGCTTTTTCGCCTCAACGCTGGATAAAAACAACAGATTTAAATACTGTCTTGCGTTTATCCCCGTGGCGGCATACTTTTTACTTAAATCTTCCGGACACGCTGTACGCAATTTATCTTCACATAAATACAGCAGGTCAAAAGGTGATAAGCTTTTAAGGCTCTGCTTTATATAAAACAGTCAATAATCCTTATATGTTTTATGTGCCCGTATATCGCCATATACGCTTACTACAGAAGGACAATTCTGCTCATAGTAAAAACGCAACCTTATACTTTGTGCGCTTATAACGGCATTTACGCAAATTGCGATAGCTGCGCTTTCATACTTCGGGGTAACAGACAACATATTTAACCTCACCCCTTGAAATACTGTTTATAAAAAAACGTGCCCGAAAACTTTATACTCGGGAGTGCTTATTTTCGCGGTTTTATTTACCGCAGCGCTTTCCGTTTATATGATATTCCGAAGCAAGGTGTTTACATCGCAAATCAGACTTTCCAAAATATCAATATACAAAAAAGCGCCGGGCTTGACAAAATCTGCGAATGATACTTCATACGTATAAAAATATGTTTTTTTCGTTCAAACAGCTTTCCGCACTTGCGCTTGCCGACGGCGTAAAACCCGGCAGCCAGGCTGAGGAATGTCTGAACGAAATGAATCAGATTGCAAACAGCGCCCTTTACATGCTTACAAACCAGCTTGAAATGCTGAGAAAATCGACTTATCCGCAAAGCCGGTAAAAATATATCTGAGGCGATAAATCTTGCAATCGAAAAAATGCACTATGATGAAAAAAAATCCGCATAACGGTTGACATTAACACATGCGAAACCTACATAACCGCGGACTCATTTTATCTTACCGAGCTTTTCTACACCCTGCTTACAAATTCCGCCGAGGCGTTAAACAATGTACGCAATCCCCGGATATCCGTCACGGTGTACTCTGAGCGAAACTGGTTTTTGTTTGAGGTTTACGACAACGGCGCAGGCATCGACAAAAAATACAGCGCAGAATTTTCAAACCGCTGGTGTCTGGGAAAAGCGGAAGCAAAAAACTGGGGCATAGGACTTTACTACGTAAGTAAAATCGTTTCCGCCCACAAGGGTTATATTTTTTCTTGAAAGCAAACCCGGTCAGTACACCAAATTTCAGATATACCTGCCAAAACTTTTTTAAACAAGGGGGAAAAACGAAATGAAAATCAAAATACTGCTTTGTGACGATATGCCATACGTATGCCACTATTTCAAAACCATACTGGGTACGGCGGAAAACATAGAACTTGTGGGCATAGCCAATTCCGCCGAAAGCTGCATGGAGCTTGTGAGGGAGAAAAAATCCCGATGTGGTGCTTCTGATATCCAGATAAACACGGACGATGAGGGCATACATATTTTAAAAAGCATAAAGGAGTATTCGGAAAACATTAAGGTAATAATGCTTACCATTCATGAGGAGGACGAATTTATATTCCGTTCAATTTCTCTTGGCGCAAGCGATTATATACTGAAAAACGATAACCCCGAGGTTATAATGGACGCAATAGTAAACGCATACAACGGAAAAACCTCCCTTAATCCCCAGATTGCGCAAAAGCTGATTAACGAATGTTACAAGGTTAACCGCCGTCACAACGACATGCACAAAATTATTAACTCCATAGCACAGCTTACCGCGTCGGAGTATAAAATTTTAAACCTGATTTACGAAGGTCACAGCTACTCGGAAATTGCAAAAAGCAAGGTTTGTCGAGGAAGTTACGATACGTACACAGGTCAATAAAATTCTTAAAAAGTTTGAAGCAAGAAACATGTCCGAGCTTATAAGCCATCTGAAAAAAGATACAAATCTTTGAAAATCCGCACCCCGAACTTTAATAAGTCCGGGGTGCTTTTTATCTAATCCTTATAAATAACTATTACCGCGCCGGGTTACCGTAATTGCTTGCCACAACCACATGGGAATAATTTGCCCGGTCATTTTTATATGACACAAAAGCAGTTGAATCAACCTTGGTAACGGTGGGCTTTGAACCGGGCTTTTTACCCTTTTCAAACAGGCAAACCCTTGCGTAATACTTATTATGAAATTCAGTTGCATCACTTCTTGTAAGTGCGCTCTCGTCAACAGTAAATGTATTTTCACAATCTGAACAATGTTTGTATCAAAATCATAAACACAGCCCTTCATGATTCTTCCGGCGTCCATATACGAACCCGGCGGCGAATAGCTCTCCGGCTTATCGTAATCGTAAAGCCTACGCACAAATTTGCACCTTCCGGAGGCATCTGTGCTTACCTGGATTATATCCCCTCAGATACTTCAACGGGAAATCCGTCCGCATCGACAATTGAACTTTCGGCTGTTTTGTATGACTTTACGTATCCCATCTGCAAGCCGTCAATTTGCTTTTACCTCCGTTCCGTCCTCGTCAATTACGCTTACCACGCGCCCACAACCATAAATTCCGAATCGAGAGGGAGCGAACCTGTGGACGAGCTGCTGTAATTTAGCAAAATATCGGCGGCAACGCTGTCTGTACCAGTGTAATATGCTATAACCGTGTACTTTCTGTCGTTTGCAAACGCCCCTGCCGAACCTATACTGTAGGCACGGTCAACCTCGCCTGTGTAGTCTGCGTCCGGCACGTTCATAATTACCGTCTGACTTCCTGCCGCAGTTGAGGCGTTTCCGAAAAATACGTTTGCCGACTGCTTAAATGTAAGCGTAACGGGAGTTCCGTTAAAGCCTGTGGAATAAGAAAGGGTGTTGTCCTTTCGCTCTTCGGCAGGCGAGGTGATTGTTACAATCTCACTGTTATCATTAAGCTCGTACTGGACAAGCTTTTTTGTATACCGGTGGTAAGACTGTCAAAAGTGCTGCCGTTATAATCCTGTTTATCAACGGTACATTTTGAATTTGCGTCAAACACCTTCATTGTGCCGTCGCTTGAGAAGATTTTAAGGGAAATCCTTTCGTCAACGCCCGGCGACTTGCCGCCTTCAACCACTAATGCCGAAATATTTGCCGGCAACGGTTGGGTTTTGGGTCAAACCGTATTCGTCAAAGCCGTTTGAAAGCGCATCGGCTTTAAATCCGCCGATCTTGCCTTTATAATCAAGGTAGAATTTGTACTTTTCGCCGACTTCAATTTCCGATGCCGTATTTTTCATTGTATCGGACAGCTTGTAAACTTCGCCGTTTACTTTTACTTCGACACTGTCACTGTTATTTGAAAGTTCGGAAACGGTACCGAAACAGATTTTGAACATGTCACAAATTTATATACTTTTTTTTCGGTGTTTTCACCCATGTATACGGCGGCAACGGTATTTGCGCTTTATGCTGCTGAACTCCGAGACACGCATTGAATCGCCGTTTGTAACAGTATAGGCTACATCCTTTTCATCTAAATCTATTGTACCGCAGTCGTATTTATCCGAAATTGTTTTATTGGTTTTGTCCACATTTTTTACAAAAACGGTGTAGTATGCGGAAATATCGATAATATCAATGTTTCCGTCCATGTCGCTGTCTACGGCGCGGACACTGTCAAGGTTAAGTGCGTTGCCGTTTAAGATTTCAAATGCTTTTGAGATGTCCTCCGTAAACACGCCGTTTAACAGTATGCTGCAGTCAAGGGTATCTCGATACTGCCGCTTTCGGTGCGCTCGTCCCAAAGTCCGTCCGCACTGTGCCTGGTATATTTAAGCACACGGCCGCGGAAACTGTCAACCTCGTCCGCGTAAATAACCGTCAAATCGCGGTCGCCGTAACGGGCGCTTATGTTAACAAGCTCATATCCGTCATCGGTGGTTTTGTAATATATGTCAACAGACCTGCCCAAAAATTTCCGGACATATCCTGTATCGCGGCAGTCAAGCAGCATATTCTCTGCCCGAAACTTCAATTCCGCATAGCCGTCGTGGCAGTATTTTCCGCTGTCTGTTGAGGTGATTTTGTGTTTTTACGACCGTACCGCGGATTTTTTCCAAATCAAAAACCTCTCTAAAAATCCGTAGCGTCCAAAATCTCACAGCGTGAAAATGTACCGTAATTTTTCTGAACCATGGGTGAGCATTTTAAAAGATTTGAAATGATTACCGCAAAATCCGCCGAGTTTACCTCGCCGCTTTGGGTTCCGACACCTTTTAAAAGCCCGATTCTACGGCAGTTCCCGTATAGCCTATGGGATAGCCGCCGTTTTTCTCCGCCTCCGGGGCATAGCCTGCCGCGCTTACCGCAATTTTTGAAAGTTCTTCAAATGTTACGGGGTCATCGGGGCGAAAGCTGCCGCCGGGGGAGAGTATGCCCATCGCCTTTGCGGAGGCAACAGCCGTAGCGTAAGACGCACCCGGGGAAACATCGCTGTACGGCGCCTCTGATACTGTGATGCCTCCGCCGATAACGCACCGCATAACGGCGTCTACCGCCTCGCCTCTTGAAACGGCGGTATTTAAAGCCTCGTTATAATCCTCCTGAATATCGCCGATTTCAAGTACGGAAAGAAGCCGCCTTGCGCCGGAAAACACGGCGCTGTCCGTACCGTCGGCGCTTGCGCTTATGCACAGCAGATTAAGCATTATCGCACACGCGGCGCAAATAGAAATAATTCGTTTCATATCCGTTATTCAATCCTTTCTGCCTAAAGTGTCATAAGCCTGCGTATTACCTTTGCAGCCTGTGCCCTCGAGCAGTTTTCAACCGGGCGGAAGGTGTTGTCCTCAAAACCGGAGATAACGCCCTTTTGTAAGATACCAAACCGCGCCGTCTGCATATCCGGCAATTTCGAGAGCTGTCTTTGAAGTCAGACTTCTGCGAGTCAGCCTCACGATTCAAAAGCACGCGCAGCCATTACCGCCATATCCTGACGGGTAACGGGGCTGCCTGTTCCGAACATATCGGACTCCATGCCGGTGATTATTCCGCATGAATACGCCGTACGGACATATGTGTAGTACCAGTCGCCGGGCTTAACGTCCGCAAAAGGCACCGGCTTTTGTTCACCGGAAATATTCAGGGCAAGCACCAGCATTTTCGCAAATTCCTCGCGTGTTACAATATCATTAGGGCAAAACTCGTTTTTGGTTTTGCCGTTTAAAATACCCTTTTGAGTAAGGTACAGAATATCGTCCTTTGCCCACTCGGCGCCGTCAAGGTCGGTAAATTGTATTTTTTCCTCCGACGCCGGCGTATTGTTCGCATGCATGGGCGCCTATTTCAACCGAACCGCCGGACACACGGGGCGAACTTGCGCCGCCACCGCCGACTCCTCCGCCTGTTGAAGGCTTGGAGGAGTGTCGCTGCTGTCAAAACCGTTCTTTGCCGCGTCATTTACAAATCCGCAAAGCTTGCTTACGGAATAAACCGTATTGTTTTCGATAAGCTTTTTATCTATTGCGCTTTTATACTTGCTGTTTTTATACAGGCTGTAATCAAGCTCCGTCAGAATATCGCTGTAATCGGAAAGCACCGTTCCGACCTCTGTCCAAAGCTTTAAAGATTTAATACTTTTGTGAATTACGGCGGCATTTAAGTCATTATAAAAGTCCGTAAATCCGCTGTATTCCCTCTGCTGCAAAAATCCGAGGGAGGCAAGCTGTTCGTCCTTTGGCATGCCGAGGAACTTTCAGAACGGTTGAAAGCTTATAGCAGGTTTCCGCTTTTAACACCTTTAAAACCGCGTCCTTTTCCTCATCGGTAAAGCTGTGGATATCATCTCTGAAATACCCCAAAAGCGCCTCTTTTGAGGAGAAATTCAAAATTCCCGTTTCGGCGCAGCACTCGTTTATAAGCCCGTATACGGATTGTATACCGGCTGCTTCGAGCTTTTTTCGGCAATCAGCGCGCACGCCTTATCGCGCTGAGCGTCGTTTAATATTTCGTAAAGCGTCATGTCAAGACCCACAACCGGGTTTTCCGTTTCATTATCAAGAATCATGCGAAGAGCTTTTGCGTCACTGTTTTTAACGTTTTCCGCAAAGCTGTTCATATCGTTTTCGGAGGCAATGTGTATATCCTTTTGCACATAGGCTCCGTTTTTTATTCCGTAACTCTTACGGTGTATTTTCCGCTTTCTCCGCCCGTTACAAAGCTGCCGAAGGAAAATCCGCCGTTTTCGTCGGTTGCTGACTGCGCCGTGTAAACTATATCCTCGGCAAAGCCGGGCACGGCAGGGTCTGTATCCTCTATCGCAAATCCGCTTTTTATACCGTAAGAAACGCGTTAACACCGCCGGCGCTTTCGCCCAAATTACCGCTGACGGAAATGCTGCCGTCGGCAGTATTAAGCTGTGCCGTTATTGTGCCGTCGGAAAAGCATACAGAGAAGCACATGCATGCAATAAGCATAATACATATTAGTTTTTTCATTTTTGTACCTCCCTGACAATTTCATAATAAATACAGCCGTTATCCCCGGAAAGCTTAAAGGTGCTCTCATTGCTGCGTTTTGTAACGGGGATTTCCAGAAATTCTTTCACCGTTAAAATTCAAAGCATACACCTTGAAATTTCCGTTAAGCCTTAATGTAAAACGTCCGGACAGCGGTTCTGCCATGACCGGCGCCTCACCTAATTTGTAATCTGTCTGTGCACTTCAAGGGACATTTTTGAATTCATTGAACGCCCTGCGGCTGTAAGCAACAGTCTGTCCGATCCTTTATGTCCTTGCCCTCCGCACCGGTTAAAACCAGTGTCGACTGGTTATTTTCCGGAATATAGGAAAAAATGCGTAAGCTTTACGGACGTTTTTTTGCTCAGCGTAACGGCACTTGCGCTTTTTGTCTGCGCCGCGAAAAATACCGTTATTCGTATCAAGATATATACCGCTGTTTTTTATAACAGGCTTTTAGTGCGACATCGGCACTGTATACTCTGCCCCTCTGTCAGCGACAAGCCGTAGCGGCAGTTTAACCTCTCGCTTGCCGGCAAGGCGCTGCTTTGGGAAATATTTTCCGTGCGCTGCACCTTGGTTTCCGCCTTTTCCATACCGGCAAAAATCTCGGAGCACGCGGCGGTTACCGCAAGACGAACAGGGTCGTTATTCATACTGTAATAATCGGAAAGCTTACCGGAGCTTAAGCTGCCGCCGGCAGCATAAGCATACTGCAGCGGTGTCCAGCCCTGCTGACCGGCAATCGCCGCCATCATAACTATAGGCTCTGCCTGATAAGGGTTAATCTGGGCGGTGCCGTACTCGCTTATAACAAAAGGCATACCGAAAAAACCTCATAGCGGAGAGGGTTCCGAAATATCCGGCATTTTTATCGGCGGATATTGCCGTGCGCGAGCCTGTCAGGTCATTTACCGCAAGATAATCATGGGGTACGGCGGCGGTATCCCACATTACATTTTTCGCCGCAAATTCTCCGGAATAATCCCCGGCATACAGATTGTTTCTTGTGTTGCTGCATCCGGAAACGGCTGTTTTAAATCCCAGGGATTTTATAAAACCGCCCATTTCGTGTAGTCGTTTTGAATATTCGTCATAAATTCGCACACATCAGCTAACTGCCGTTTTGACAGCACCTCTGTTCTCCAGCCCAGGTTAAGGCGCATCGTTCCTTTTTGCAATGCTTTCGTCGGAATGAGTGCCGTAGCCGTCCCTGTACGCTCTTTTAAGTGCGGAATCGTTGCCGTACTTTGCCTTTATAAACTCGTTATAAATTGTGTTGAGCTCCGGCAGAAAAATCACTTTTTGCAAACACTGCCGAAATATCATACATGCTGTTTGACGGCAAAAGTTCAATCATGGCAACGGCAGGGTCGTTTCCTATATTACTATAGGTCAAAAAAGATTTTTCAGATATTTTTCTGCAGCTCTTTTTTGTTCGCTGTTGAAAAAAATCCGCTTATTTTAAATCTGCTGTCGGAAATGGGGGCAAGATATGTATAAATTCCCCTTTCCTTTAACTTGTCTATCAGTCCGCAAAGCTTGTCTGCCATAGGCTTTGACAGCTCGCCGTAACCGTTTTCGCCGAAAATCACTTCGTCTAGTCCGCTCATTCGCACAAGGCTTATTCCGCAGCGTGCAAGGGTATCGGCGATTTTTTCGGCCTCTGAAGCCTCGGGGAAGCATGCACTGCCTTTTAAGTTTGTGCCCCAGAATTTCGCCTCCGTTCCGTCTGCGAAAACAAAGCCGTCATCTTTAACTGTCACCGCTCCGTGACGTCCTGCCGTAGCGTCAAGACGGTAGGAAAAGTCAAGGATACTTCCCTTAAGCGCGTTTTTCATCCGGTGCGCTGTAGGCAACCCAGTGACGGCGGTTGGGGTTTAGCGTTTCGTCAACTCGGCTGGGGAGGTACGGTCCCTTATCGGTAAGGGTCATCGCCACAACCATTATATACGCGCCGCTGCCGCTTGTCTGTATGCTCTATGCTTTTAATCACCTTTTCCGGATGAGGGTTGTTAAGAGCGAAAAGACCGAGCGATGCGGTTTTGGTTTTGGCGTTTTCGCCGGAATATACAATTCTGTAGTTTTCCTGAGAATTTCCGTCCCAGAAATCGTTGATATGCACACCGGCAGTCAGATTTAAATATGCTTTGAGCCGTCCTCATACACAAACTCATAACGTCCGCAGGTTCCGTAGCCGTAAGGGGACGAGTGGATAAAATACACACCTGCCGCGGTTTGGTTAACCGGCATCGTCCACATCGCGTGGCAGCTCGCGGTCATTCTGACCTCTGACACCCACAACCGCTTTTCTGTTGTTGCTCCCCGGGGTTTATAATCTGAAACGGGATATTTTCAAACTTAACGTTTCCGCGGGTAGGGAAACATTCTCATATCGTTGTCGCCCTGGTCGGACCAGCCGCCCGTTCCGTCACCGGCAACGTCGTCTGTGAAATCACGGTTTGCAAGCTCCTTTAAATCAAGCATTGTAAACTGCTGTTTCGTTTCTTCGTAATCAACAGGGTCAAGCGCCGCAACGTTAAGCTTGATTTCCTCGCTGAAGGCGGCATTTGCAAAGGGCGTCTGCCTGATAATTACGCTTGCGGCAAGAAGTGCCGCGGCAATCGATTTTATTTTCATTTTTCCGCCTCCGTAAGTATTTTATATGCAGCGTCCATGGTTTCCGCGCCGGGGGTAGACAGTATGTCATCATACATTGCCGCAAATCCGCGGCTGTCCCACTCTACCGGACATTTTTAACGCGTTAGCCGCAATGCGAAGCGGCAGATAAGCCGTGCCGTTTACATACATCATGGGCGCGCCGTCCTCCTGCTGTTCGCCGTTTTATAATAAATATCGCTGTCCTTCATAAAAATGTGGTGTCACCGTTTTTGGACATATGCGCTTCCTTTCCGTCGGCGCTTAAATACACGTCCGCACCGAAAAGACTGCCTGCCGTTTCAAAGGGAACGTACATTTTATCGTTATACATAATCGGCTTTGCTGCCATATCGTCAGCCTGTCCGTTATAAACCGCCGCCGTTTTTCTCCGGAGCAAGAGCGGTAACTGCGCTAAGCTTTGACTTTAACTCCTCATCGGCATCCTTTTCGCAGGGGCACAAGCTTCAAAACGGTAACTGACAACGGATTAACCGTATAATCCGTAAGATATACGCCGTTTTCTATGTCTTCCTCCGTGTACGAAATTTCATTATACTCCATGTAATTATCGGACTCTAAAGACGGTGCGGAAATCTCAGCCTTATGAACCGGCTTGTAGCTTCCTTCGCTGAAATACAGATTATATGTAACCTCGCTGTCGGTCTGGTTCACCATGAAAAAGGTTTATTCCCTCCTTCGGTTTTTACGGCAGATGCCATAATCTGAGGTCCGTCACCTTCATTTTAACGTCAAAGCCGGTTGTTTTTAATATCTAAAAGGAATCGCCCCCAAAAATATGTCGCGCAGATTCTATTAAATCGCCTATAGCGCTTCTGTGCAGCTTGCCCTCATAGCTGTAGATAACAGACCACCCGGCGCTTATAAGGCAGTGATAGGAGGATGCCTCTATAACAGGCTGAGCCGCCGCCCTTGTATACCACTCTGCAGTTTCCAAAACACCGCGCATGGTATGGGGGTTTCTGTACCCTACAGAACCGTACACGCTTGACGTGGATTTCCCTGCATGCTCGGTGAAAAGTATTTTTATACGGTCGCTGCCGGTAATATTTTTAATATCATCTTCAATTACCTTGACGGATTTCATAAATCCGCCGGCATCGCTCCAGCCGGAATAATAATTATGAGCGGCTATGTAATCAATTTGGTCGCCCAGCTCGCGTAAAAGCTCTCTGTGCCAGTTCTGCCAGCCGTCCTGCCATGTGGTTTTTTCTCATAACGGCAATTTTTTGCATTAGGGTCAACGCTTTTAATGGTTTGAATTGTTTTTCGGCACGCCTCAAGATATCTGTTAATATCCCAAGCACCTTCGCTTCCGGCGTCAAGCTCATTTCCAAGCTCATAAGCCATAATATTCACGGGCTTTTCAAGCCCCAAGGCTTTGCGCTTTGCCGCCCAGTCAACGCCGCCGTTATAGTTAACGGTTCCGTCACCGCTTAAAAACTCCACCAAATCCGCAATATTTTCCTGAGTATCATACAGATTTACCGCGTATATAAACGCTGTGTCCTCCTCTACGGACATATTTGCCTTAAACCACTCCACAGGTCCCAATGTTTGCTTTTGGGCGCAAAATACCAGAATTTCTGCAGAGTTCTGTCCTCAAGGCTTCCGATTGCGCCCTTCCAGAACAGCCTGTTTGCGCTCATGCCGGCAGCACGTCCCTGAGGCAAAACCCCGTCAAAGCATTCGGCGTAGTCCGGATTAACTTCGGTTGTTCCGGCTTTTAAAAAGCATGGTTGACGGTTCGGTGCCGCCCCATTCGTAGTTGATACCGTACATAGTACGGTCTATGCGCTTTACAACTTTACTTTCGTCAACATAAACATTTACGCTTTTAGGCTCGTCGGCATAAACGCCGAAGGAGCCTAAAGCAAGGCAAAGGCACAGGGCGCATGCCGCAGTGCGTATTGATTTTGCCGTCATTTCATTCCCCCCTGTAATCTATCCGCAGACTTTCGCACATCGGCTTAATTTTCGCCGTATTGTTTACCATAAGCAAAACGCCGTATGCTCCGCCGCGTGTGGTTATATCATTATTTACGGACTTCATTGTCTGCGTAAAATCAGCCTGCCGTCTTCGTCATACTCGCCGTATATTATGCAGTATCTTGTTGAAATCTTTTTGTTATTGACGCAAACAAACAGTTTTCCGGAGTTTTTTTCGGTGTACGCATAAAATTATCCCTCGGGTTGTATACTGCTTTCCGCTTCTGTAGGCATAGATATAGGATATATCCCCGCCGGTATCCTGCGCCGTGTTTAAATAGCTTATATTATCAAAGGTACATTCTCGGCTCGGAGCGCCTGAGAGTTGAAAGCGTTACCCTTACCCCGAAAACTCCGCTTTCAAAAAAAAATCCGTATTGGCGTTTATGCGCCAGCCGGAATCGGCAGCGGTTTCGCCGGTTTTAATGTCGGTAACGGTCAGCCGGTGCATTTTATGCGTGCTGTCCGAAAAAATGCATATTCCACACGGTACGGCGTGTAGCTGTTTGTGGATTCCGGAACGGAAACAGAGCCGATTTTTATGCCGTCAAATATTACGTCCGCCGTACGCGAGGCGGCGTTTGCCGCGGAAAGCTTCACAACCTCAAATGTTTTTTCCGTTGAATACAGGCTTTTCGGATTTGCGGTATAGACAATTTTTTGCCTCGGGCAAATCCTTGAAAAATGCCAAATCCACCTTTAAAATTCCGCCCTGCGACATATCTATGTTGTCAAAACCGAAGCTTGAAACAACGTTTTTGTCATCACGCTGAGCCGGCAGAAAGACCAAAGCCTTATTCGTACCGTTTGCAACGCTTTTTTACATCAAGACGGTGATTCCAGCGGTTGTGAGAACATTTTTGGTCATCGGGATAAACATAGCCCGTATACCCCTTAAGGCCTCCGTAAACACGGCGGTTTAAATCATTATAAACCCAGATATTCTGCGCCGCATTTGCCTCGTACACACCGTTTTCATACACTGCCCGAATAGTCGCCGTCGGCTCTTGCGCCGTTATTTATAACCGCATTGTAATAGTTTCCGGAAACGCCCTGATCTTCTTCATCGGTAAAGCTTGAGCTGTTATAGCTTTGGGCAAGGCTATAGCCTTCAAAGTCGTTGGACACGGTTTGTTTTTTACTTCTTTTAAATTAAGAAACATTACGGTATAGGGCGATACGGTGTAAGACTTTATATCCGCCGCATTTTCCGCCTTGTCATACACACATGTTATTTCCTGTTTATCAATATCGGTATAACCCGTATTTTTATTTACAACCTGGAAATTATCCGCCTCGTTTGAAGCCGCCGTAATATACGAACAGCTGTTTAAATTGTAGCTTTTGTTAAAATCAAAATTGAATGTCTGTGGTAAGCTGCCGCGGTTTACAAGCATAACGTTTAGCCCGTCATCGGTTTTTACCGCCCCGGCAAACAGATCTTCCGTACCGCCTGTCAGGCTTGACGACAGAAAACCGCCCGTAAAATACTTGTTCATCATTCGCAGCAGCTGCCCCGGTGCGGCAAGCAACCTCGCCTTTAAACTCGTACGCCGTAACCCATGACGCACTTTGCGTTGTGTGGTACGTCGCCATGGCTATAAGAGGCTCCGATGCCGCTTTCAAGAAAAATTCGGCGGTGGCAAAGTTCCGCCCATCGTGTGGGGGAGCATATACTCAAAGGAATTCTCCCAAGTTTTTCACAGGAGGGCTTACGGAATGTTCCGAAACATATACCTTAATTCTGTCACTTCCGGTATATTTTTGTATATCCTCCTTCAGAACACGATAACAGTTATTATTGTCAACCTTTACGTCATCCACGAATAATACTGGTGAACGCTTATATAATCAATGTCATTACCGATATTTTGTAAAAGCGTTCTGTGCCAGTTCTGCCAATCTCCGACCCAGTAGTCGCTTTTTAACCTGAACGGATATTTTTTGTTTCGGTGTCAAGAGATTTTATAATTGAAATTGCCCTTTGACACCTTTGAAGGTAGTGTCGATACCGTAACCGAAGCCGCCGTCCTTCGGAGAAGCGTCCAACCTCGTTTCCGAGCTCCCAGACGCGCACGGGCACAGGCTGTTCAATTCCCAAATCAACGCGGCGCTGAGCCCAGTTTGTTCCGTCCTCACCTACGGCATTAGGGTTGTCGGGAGTCATTTTCAAAAAATCGTATCAAATCCGCAAGATTATCCAAATCCTCAAGATTTACCGTATAGGCAAATTCGCCGTAAGGATCAATCCGCAGATTTCCCCCGCCCATTCCACAAGTCCGTAGCGCTGCTTTGCCCGCAGGATAATGCCAAAAAAGGTCTGCCCTTCGCGCTGTGCAAAAGAACCGATTGCCTTTTTTTCCACTTCATTGTGTTTGCGGACATGCCTGCCATACGGGAAAAAGGGAAGATTATTTTTAAAACACCGGATATACGCATCATTAAGCTTTGTTGAGCTTTCAGCGTCCTCTATAAAGTACCCCGAACCATCGCCGTCAACACCCCATTCAAAATTTATGCCGTAAAGCTTTTTGTCAAGGGTTCTTACAACGGAGGATTCGTCCGCCCTAAACATAACGGCGGCGCTTTGGGCAAAAACGCCTGTCGGCATAAAAACCGCCAGTATCAAAAACAATGCAGTCAGTTGTTTTTCACTGCCAATCCCCCGTCAAAATTCAATATAATCCGAAACGCAGCCAAGGCGTCTAAAGCTGTCGATTAAGTATGTCTTATACGACACTGTGCCGCCCACGGGAAGCTTTATATCCTTTATTTCCGCTTTAACGCTGCCGGCGCCGGGAACGGTTACCCCGGTATAATACACACCGGGCATCATTTTGCCGTCACTGTATACCGTCAGCAAAAACAACATAGCTTCTTTCCTCCGCCGTGTTGTTTTTTACCGAAATTTCGGCGGTATTACTGCCTTCCGAAGGCTTTTTGCGGCGGAAATACTTGCGTAATCCGAAGTATAAATATCAATCGAGCCTGTGTACGCACTGCCCTCCGCCGGCATAATTTCGTTAAAATACACCGTGTATTTTGAGTTAACCTTAAGCTCGCCAAAGGTTGCCTGTATGCGTTTTCCGGCGGCTTTAAAGGTTATCGGAACGGTATTTCCGTCAGCGTCTTTTGCATAAATGCTGTTTTCCGAAAGAGCATCTTTATCTATTGTATTGTCAAAAGAAAATATAACTTTTCCCCGGCGGCGCTTTTACCTTTTTCGTTTTTAAAGGGATTCTGTGTTGTAACAAGAGCAAGAGGCGCCGGGACTTTTTCAAGCTTAAATTCGTCAAGAGCTATTTTTGCAACAGTACTGTTTTCCGTCTTATCCGTTGCCTCAAGGCGAAAACCCATAGGTCTTGTAACGTCAAAATCAATTCCGAAAGCTCCGTCATAGGTATCTCGCCGATAACCGCGCCGTCCGAATATTTTGAAAGAGTCAAAGGGAATGCTTTATATTCTGCGTTCTGCCGTCCAAAAATATAAGTTATGATATAGTATGAGCTCTCGCTGTTGTAAAAAACCGTTATTTATAATGGGCGTTTCGGTTTCGGTGCTGTCAAACAGCTTTGCATAGCCGGACGGTTCAATTGCCGCAAGGTCAAAGCTTTTTTCGCAAACGTCGCTGTCGTCCCGCTTTATCCTGAACAAGCTGCAGCTTAAGCCCGGGCAGCTCGCTGTAGCTTGAAAACAGCATTGTAAGCTTGTTATATCCTTTTAGGTCTACATCGTAATATCCGTAGGAAACATAGCCGTCCGCCGCGGCAATAATATAAGGACCGCCCTTGTTTTCCGTAATCGCCTGGTTGGTAAAAGCGGTTATATACGCACTGCCGTCGTGCAGTGCGCCGCCGCAACCTTCGGCATAGGTGTACACACCGGCAAAGGTACCTGTTCCGCCGTACACCTTTTTATAATTTTTTTCGCCGTTTTCCGTATACTCCTGCCAAACATACATATTTTTTAAGCCGTTGTAGTAATCCGTAAAATTCTTTATGCCGTCTTCAGGCAAAATATAGTCCCCGGTATGCATTTCGGTTCCGTCAAAAACCTTGCCGTCCAAATCGGCGCCTGCTTTTTTCATGGCGCTTACATCGGGGCGAAGCCGTAGCCCCGCCCAAAAGCTTGTTATTGCGGCAAACGTATTCATGCTTGTTGTAAGAATTATTGCGGCAAGCACCGCAGTGCATTTGCGTTTGTTCATCATTATCATTCCTTATTCACAAATAATGGTAGGCGCTGCTGCATTTAAATCCTGTGCGCCCAGCGGTTCAAAAACCATCCTGCAGGTCGCTCCAGAAGAAAAAATTTCGCTTTAACGTTTTTAATTTTATCGGGATTATCAAGCTCAAAGGCTTTTGTAATGCTGCCTTCGCTTTCTATGTTTTCAACTTCAGCCGTTTTCATTGAAATAAGCTTATTCGAATCCGCGTCATACAGTGCGCCGATTACAACTCCGCCTAAAGCGTCAAAGCCGTTGTTTATAACCGTAACAGGCGCTTTGTACACCGTATCTGCAATGTCAATTGTCTTTTTTTAAAGCTTATATCGCCCAAATGAATTTCGGAAGTTGTATTTACATATTCCCTGAACAAGCATTTTAATGCCCATATCCTTTGTAAAGTCGAAATCTGCGCCGTGCAAGCGTGAGAACCATTTTGATTCATATACCTTTCCGTTTGAGTCTGTTACTTTAACCATAGCGCGCGGAGTTTCCGACACAGAATCTACAACAGCTGTTGCCGTTATATATTTATCTGCCTTACGAAAATCCTCAAAGGTAAGCTTTGCTGCCTGTGTACCGGTGTCGGGCATATAAAGCTGACCGCCTCTTTCGGTATGAGCAGTTCAAGCTGTTTAAAGCTGTCTCGCTCGGCGCATCCTCTTTACCGGCATTTTTCCCTGAACCAGATACACGAAAAAATCTGGGCGTATTGTTTCCAGTCCGCACTCCAACGTGAAAGTTTAACGGTAAATTCGCTGATGCCGTTCATGTTAACATCATATTTGCCTAACGTAACCTTGCAGTTTGTTGTTCCCGGTTTTATAACCCATGTTTCCTCCGGTTGTACTTCCTGCAACCTGAGTATTTGTGGAATAAATTTTCGGAGTGGTCTTTACACCGTCACCGAGAGCATAAGTTACTCCGTCACGGTGGATTGCATATCCTTCATACCCTGCATATGTACCTGTTCCGCCGTACAGCTTTGAAACGGAGCCATCTGTATTTTGTTTCCAAACATAAACGTTTCTTAAGCCGTTGCCGTAGCCTGTATATTTGTTCATTTCATCATCGGTTACAGTATTTAAAATTACATAATCGCTTGCCTCTGCAACACTGCCGTCAATCTCTGTCCCTACCAAATCGGGAAAAGCAGCGCCCATTGTAGAGAGGTTGTCCGCGCTTATTTTATCAATAGTATACTCAAATCCGTATCCCTTGCCGAATTTTGAAGTACCTGCAAAAACCGAAGTATACATAAATGACAGCGCCAAAACTGCGCATAAAACAGATATAGCTCTCTTTTTCATAATTTTTGTTCCTCCTGATATTTAATAAATTTTAATAGTCGGAATTATCCTTTTACCGCACCTGCGGCAAGACCCTGAAACAAAGTATTTGTTTCCCACAGTGTAAGCGACAAGCACCGGAATAAGAGAGATAACCGTTCCGGCAAAAACCAGATTGTAGCTTGCCGCCGCCTCGCCCGATTTACTAAGGGCGATAACCCCTACAACCAGCGGACGCTGTTCGGGACTGCTCAGTGTGAAAATCATGGGCAGAAGGTACTCGTTCCACGAGCCCTAGAAAGCCTAACACGCCGATTGTTGCGAGTATCGGCTTTAAGAGCGGCAGTATTATTTTGAAAAATACGCCGTAAAAGCTGCAGCCGTCAATCTCAGCCGCCTCGTCAATCCCGGCAGGCAGTGAGTAAACAAAGCTGCGCACAAGATAAATATTAATTATACTTACCCCCGAACACCTTGGTAATCATAAGCCCCGGAAGGGACTTTGGCACATGAATGAAGTTTAATATTTTCAAAAGGGGATAAATCGTAATGCTTCCCATGCTGAAAAACATTAAAGCGGAAAACGCCCCAAAATCACCTTTTTACCCCGAAACGAGCCGCGCGCGAAAACATAGCCG